>JAEEGL014336858.1_pt1 | contig 42907 bp, 33 predicted proteins | sample 9134231 | NCBI WGS metagenome assembly JAEEGL01 (sample SAMN16246548, study PRJNA631951) | gut metagenome | biome: gut microbiome; feature: rumen; material: fiber-attached | host: Bos | place: Iran: Karaj | collected 2018-10 | reverse complement strand
TAGTTTACTCGCATCTATCAACGCATTGGCTTTTACCGTGTCGTTGAAAAGGAGCGCCATCTGATGTCTGCCATTGAGCAACTTCTGTTTGAACTCAGAGAGCCGTTTGTAGAGTCCTGCATCTGTCTCCGAGGGAGGGATGGCAATGCTGTCGTTTGGTGTGAGATAATACATATCGTGCTCACTGGAATTCATATCAAAAGACAACTGCGGATTCATCGTCATGAGTTCCAGGCAGAAGTTGGCCATGCTGAGCATACACCGCCTCACGGTGGAAGAATTGGCCTTCACTGTCAGCGGCTGATTCATAAGGGAAGGATAATTGACACACATCCGGTGAGCGATAGCCCTATGCTGCAATCCCCCCAATTGAGTCAAGTCACCATCCCGATTGGATGCATCGGCGTAAGCCACCTTCAGTCTTTGGAGAGCGTCCACGCCAAGCGGAGTGAGCAATCCCATGTCCTGCGCCGAGTCGAGTTTGTTTACAAGATATTTGTAAGGCTCATTACTTGTCATGTACCTTGCCCCATGCCTGCCGTAATGGGTGATATAAAACGGCTGGTATCCCTCAGGCGGAGTGGTTATGTTGCCTGTGGGATTAGGGTAATTGCAATAATTGCCACTTGCCAGTTCGAGATGCGACATCAGTTCGGATATTGATGTCTGCGCCCATACAGTAACGGCCCATGCCACTGCTGCGACAATAAAAGATACTCTTTTGTGTTTCATATTCAAAATTAAGGATAAGAATAGATACTGCGAAAATAACAAAAAAAAGAATCCGCTGCAAATAATTCTAATAATTCGTAGGGTATTGGTTTCAGAAATAACAAATCCGTTACATGTGACAAGGAACAGAGACCATAAAAGAAAGAATGCTTGTCACAATTGTTTTATTGAATGTATCAAATACTTGAATGTATACAAGTAATAAAGCATCTGAAAAGAATAAGCAACAGAAAGAAGGGCAAAAAGGCCTATCTTTGTGATAAAAATATAAACCAAAGAATTATTACGATATGAAAAGAACTGTTCTGAACTTGCTGCTTGTCATCGTCACGGCATCCGTGCAAGCCCAAAACCCCTATCTGCCCCTTTGGGAGCATCTTCCCGACGGAGAGCCCCGCGTGTTTGAGGATCCCGACCAACCCGGCAAATACCGAGCCTACATCATCGGCTCCCACGACATCACCTACTCCGCCTACTGCGGCAACGACATCCGCATGTGGTCTGCCCCTGTTGAGGACCTGACGCAATGGCGCGACGAAGGCCCCATCTTCACATGGTTCGTCAACGGGCAGTGGGACACGATGTTCGCCCCCGACCTTGTGGAGGTGAAAGACCGCCGCACAGGCAAGAAGACGTATTATCTTTACCCCCACTCCCGTGGCTGGGGCAGAATTGCCATGGTGTGCAAAGGAGACCGTCCGAACGGCCCCTTCACCCCCATCAACCTTACAGCCGACGGCACCCGCTGCGTGGAAGGCTCTCTCATCGACTTCGACCCATCGGTATTCATTGAACCCGTGAACGACAAGAAAGACCCCGACTATGAGCGCGGCTACCGAGCCTATGTGTTCTACGGATTCCAGCACTCCACCGCTTGCGAGTTGGACCCGGAGACGATGTATTCGATGCGCCCCGGCACAGAACTGCACGATTATTTCATCCCCGCCTCCGCCAGTTACGGTAAAGTCCGCGACCCTGAGGGCACCCAATACCCCGCCCTGTACAAAGGTCAGGATCCCGGTGACTTCAATTTCTTCGAAGCCAGCAGCATCCGTCAGATTGGGAACAAATATGTGATGGTATTCTCAGGCTACAGTGGGCCCGACTACGGACTTGGTTCCACCAATTCCGCCCTTCGTTATGCCTACGGCGACTCACCCCTCGGTCCATGGCGCTCAGGCGGAGTGCTTGTCGACTCGCGCGGTGTGGTGCCCAACAACGACGGTAGTCATCTCATCACGACCAATGCCGCCCACAACACCCACGGCTCGCTTCAGGAAATCAACGGTCAGTGGTATGTGTTCTACCACCGTCCGCCCCGCGGTTTCGGCAATGCCCGTCAGGCCATGGTAGCCCCTGTGAAGATAGAATGGGACAAGAAACCCGTAGCGAAAGGCGGCAAGGTGCGCATTGTGGGTTACGACCCGTACAGCAAGAACAACGAGTGGACCGCCAAGGCCACAGACGGCATGGAATATACCGGTGCCGAGGTGACCAGTGAGGGCTTTCATATATTCGGCCTTCCCCCCTACAACTATTATTCCGCCGGCATAGCCTGCTATTTAGAAGGTCCGAACAGCGGACAATACATGCAGGACAACCATGACGTGTGGAACAACTCCATGGACCTTGCCGGTCTGCAGAACGGCTCCATCATCGGTTTCAAATACTTCAATTTCAGCGGTCTCGCCAAAGACACGAAGGGAGTGAAAGCCTTCTCCGGTTTCAAGAAAGAAGACACCAATCATCTCTACCTCAACATGACCACCGAGGGTGGCGGCAATTTCAAAATACGCGTCATGCTCGACGGCCCCTACAGCAACGCCCCATGGAACGGTCGCGAACTTGAAGTAATCGATGTGAACAATCCCGAGCGTCCCGCTACGACCATGATTGACCACGTGCTGAAGAAGGAGACATGCGAGCTGTTGGGCAGCCTTTTCGGCAAACACGCCATCTACTTCATTGTGGAAGGCCCAGAAGTGAAACAACCCGATGCCTCACAACGTCCGCAGTGGGGCCGCCGTCCGCAGGAGCCCCAGCGTCCGAAGGGACTTTTTACTCTGCATGGTTTCGGATTCACGAACGGCACCCCACAGATACCCGCCTTGCCCCAAGTCACCATCACCGCCGACGGCAAAAAGCTCAATATCCCAGCCACCCCCATCCGCTGCTCCAACGCCAATGGACTTACAGACGCCATCCGCTATCAAGTATACGCCCCTCTGACGAAGGACTCCAAGATAGAGGTGAATGCACCAGATGGAGTGACTACAAAAGTAGGTGCCATCACCGACGGCCGTGCCATCGTGACCTGCACCTACAATGGTCTGAAGAAAATATACCTTATCAACTAAGAGAGAGGCACGACCTACTGCTTTGCCTTTTCCAAAAACTCCTGCGGACCTGTGGTGTAAAGATTGCCAAAGTGGGAAGAGTTAACGATATGCACATGAGAGCCCAGGGTGTGCTGAGCGCAATAGAGGAAGAGGTCGCGGTAGGTCGTCGCCGGCGATGCCGTGAGATGTGTGACGAGATTCTTACTGAAGCGGTCGCAGCGCCACACGCCAAGTTCTGTACTCCAGTTGTCGGCAAACGACTGCACGAAGGTGCCGGCGCTCGACAAGGCCAAGACCCCTTGAATACCGACCAAAGGTGTGATGACAGCCTCTGAGAAACACGGTTCTGTGAGAACGAGCATCTTGCGGTAATGTCCCTGATGCTGCATCTGGCTGATGGTCTGACGCAGAAGGTCAGCAGTCATACCCCGGCCATTATCCGCATCACGCCACGCTAGTTCGTCAGCTCCGTTTCCGGCTCGGTTATGTCCGTGTCCGCTCCAGAAGAGAAGCACGTTCTGTCCGGCATCCTTCGGCAGGACGACAGGTGTCTTGTCCGTCTTGACCCCAAGCAGGATATTGCTGATGTCAGCGGGAGTGATGGCCGCATTGTCGTAGTCTATGCTGGCACCCGCCATCAAGTCATTACCGCCATCTTCAACGCGTATGATGCCCGGCTTCGGATTCTTTGTGTTCGTGGCAAGCGCCTTGTCGAGAATCAGTATGATGTGGTTGTCATCGAAACCGTTCTTCTTGAGCATCTGATAGACGTTGAGCACATCCGCCTGGTGTCGGTAGTTGTTCCAGCCGTTGCTGCCCTGAACGAGCAGAGCATACTGCGCAGAGAGGTCTGGGTAGGTAATGCCGGCATCTTTATTCTCTGCACTCTTGGCAAATTCTTCCTCTGCATTCTGCACCAGCCAGTTCCAGGCGGCGAACGTGGAACTTGTACGGTGACTGCCATCACTGCTCAGGTAGTTGCGGTGCTGAATTTTGCCGTCCTGTATCTGCCAGTGAACGTAAGTGGTATGGATGGCCGAGGTGTAGGTTTCATTGTCGAAGCGGATTTCACCTGAAGCCCCTTTGAAATCCATTAGCTGTCCTTGTTCCATTGCTGTCAGATAGAGCTCCATCGATGTCTGGCTCCATGCAGCACTTTTCAGTCGCTGGGTCCGTGGAGTGGTGATAGCAATGATAGCCTGATTCAAGTCGTTCACATCCGCATGATGCTCAACATAAGAAGCGGCAAAGGCGGTGAGCATCAGCGCATCATATAACTTACATTCTGCGAAAGAGGGTTTATTGCCAAATTTCACCTCGTAGCTCTTCTCGAAGCCTGTTGTCGGATCAGCATAAGGTGAGAATCCCTGATAATGCTGCAGTATATCGATTGCTTGCGGTCCGAGAGCATCGATACTCTCCTGTGTCAGATTGCTGAAGGCGAACCAGATGCGCGCCCAGCCCTCGAGAATCTCCTGAATTTCATTTTTGTCTTCTCCGTCCATCGGCTCATCAGGATCTTTCCCCCACCACTCCATACGCAGGCGAGCCATGTCAAGCAACTGCCGTGTGGTCTCAATCACGCAGAAATTGCCAGTGAAAAAGCCACCCATCTGTGGCAATTGGTCTATTTCTTCATAGTAGGCTTTCATCCGTTGGCGCAGATCGGCATCATTGGCATACTGTTCGTTATGTGAGAAGCGTATGCCCAATTCCTCAGCCTGATAAGGTCCCCAATCATAGAATGTACGTCCATAACTGTCATTGGGTGTGAACAGAACAGCTGTTGAGATGTTATTGATATCGTAATTGATTGTTTTCAGAAACGATGCATAAATGTTCATCAACACTTCGCAGAAAGTGATGTCGGTTTCGGTGAGAGACCAGAGGAAAGGCTCTTTGTTTGTCACGCCCGCAGTGCCCACAGCAAATCGGCGGATAATCTCTTCGCTGGTTGCTGTCGGTGCTATCAACGGTTTATGTGTCAGCTGACAACCTGGAGCCAACAATGCCACGCCATCATTACTGAAAGGGCCTATCACAGCTGCCACATCCTCGCGTTCTCCCAGTTCCTGTCCCAGACGTGCGAGGTCTTCTGTCAGTTCATCGTGCCACTCCAATTTCAAATCAATGCAGAGTGTGTCGTGCAGCTGAGCCTGATGCAAGTTGTCGAGGAACCATTGCACCGTTCGCTCAAATCGTGCTTTTGTGGCAGGGTCAGCACTAATCGGTGCCACCACTGCTACGGTTTTCTCCACCCATCGCCTTGACTTTTGATAAACGATGGTATCATCTTCTTGCTGACAGCCGGTGAATACTGTCAGAACCAAAAGCAAGACAGCAACGAACTTTTCACATCTCATGCTCTTCCTCCTTTCTTAAAGCAGTTTCATGTATCTCTTTCAGTTTCTCATCAGTAAGTTGCTCGAACACCTCATCCATGTATGGGCTGGGAAAATCCTTATAGGTGTATATCACCTCCGTATAACCCGATGCCAGTCCTAACGACTGGTGCTTGGGAATGCCCTCTCCTAAGAGCCATTGGCGGATGCAGAGACTCATGGCTCGGTCGATATGTTTTACCACCGACAAGTTGGAATGGTTTGAATGGTACTCATTGTCGACACCAATAATATCCAAAATACCATACTCAATTTGATTCATGCGCCAGAATGTGTTGAAAGCACCACCACAGATGGGCACTATGTCATAAATATCATCATCTACCCATTGATGTATCATGCGCATGGCGGTTGTATCAGCCACAAGGTAACCGCCATCGCCCGTTTCATCGAGGTAGGTGATATCCAAATATTTCTTCAACTTTCCCATGACATGGGTCATGTCAGCATTCCATCCATCGGTAAAGCCTTTAATGGCATCAACCACTGCTTGCTCACGTCGGTTGGCTCCAATCATAACAACCCGTGAACTTAGTGCAGGCAATAATGCTCCAGCCTCGAACATCGCCCCATAGTAGGGCATATAGAGCGTAGAACCTTTGCCTGGCAGCGGTGTTTTTGTCTCAAGATAGAGCAGGTCGGCGTATTGATTCTGGGCTAAGCGATTGCTGTTGTTACGCAGGTATTCGTCATAAACTGGCGATGTGACGATGAACAACCTTCTTACCGAGTCTTGAGCCGCTTCCATCTGTCGCATCATGAGTTCCAGATATTGCAGCCCCCTCTTCCGTTGATTGCGGCGAAAGTTGCATCGTACGCAATCCCAACTCCTGAGCCGTCCGTTCCACGCCCTCATAGATCATATCGCAATAGGAGCGGTCGCCCAGAGAGTTGTCTCCGTAAATCACTGTTACCAATGGTGTGTTGCTTGCCTGCTCCTCATTGGGGTCGGGCAAGTAGATGGTGTCGCCTTCTTTCGTGCAGCCCATTACAAACAGAACTGCCGCTATGATGAGATATTTCCGCATTTTTTTACTTATTTCTTGAAATTATCCTTGTCATCGCAACATAAGGAGAAGCTGCCGAGGGCCAGCAGGCCCCCGAGCAGCATGCTCATTATCTTCAGATTCTTCAATACCGTTTATTTATTGATTATCTTCTTGCCGTTCTTGATTACGATGCCCTTGGTGGTTTCGCTTACACGCCGGCCCTGCAGGTCGTAGACGCGCTCGGTGCCGTCGCTGTCGACGGTGCGCAGACGCTCAATGCCGTCGGCATCCTCCAGCACCATGCCGATGGGAGCATAGCCGCCCTGACGGCTCTGAAGCAGGTAGCAGCGGAAGGCGGGGATGGTGAGGAGCAGCGGAGCATAGCTGTCGTAGCTGCTGCTGCGGCTCTCGGCAAACTTGATGCGCTGCACCTTGGTGTTGCCATGGAAGGCATCGCGGCTGATGGCCACCGTGCGGTAGTTGTAGGCAGAGCCGATGTCGTTGTAGATGGTGAAGTCGGTCTGACTGGGGTCAGACTCTTTAATAAAAGTGTGGTAGATGAGTTTCTTGTCGGGAGTGGTTACTCCCATTCCCACCATTCCCACCTGGTGGATGTTGGCAGCCAGGTTGTCAGCCATTCCGTTCTTCATCTCATCATCATTCACCTGCCCCTGCAAGGCTTGATAGGCGGGCATGAAGTGAGACCCGGCGTATGCCGCTAAGCCACCGCCTAACACATTCCTTACACTTTTCTGCATGCTAAGTCTGGCAGCCAGCTTCAAGGCAGTTTTTTCAAGGGCTAGTTTTGTCGCTGTCTTTGCTGCCAAATCGGTAGTCAATTTCGCGGATTCAGCCGTCAAGGATGTGAGTATTGTCTCAACCATCTCTTTCAAAACTAATTTTTTGATGTATGTCCTGGAAACTTCGCCGGTTGTCTTTTTGATAAATAGATTTTGAATCTCCTGATATCCAAATCGCGAAAACTACGTCCAAATCGGCCTCCAAACTTTACCACTTGCGAAAAGTCTCGCACCCGACTGTCCCGTAAGATATTGCAGTATATCGGTAGACGGTTTAGTCGCATTCAATTTAAACAAATTTTGCATACCTTGTTTAGTGGTCAAATCTAGAGTTTTTGCGATGACTCCATCTATAAACTTCTTCTGACCTTCTACCTTGACGACCTCCTTTCCTGCGTTGAGAGCCTGAGTAGCAGCAGTTGCGGCGCTGGATGCAGAGCTTCCGCTGCCCCATGTCAGTATCGTGATGGCAACCTCAGCCACTACGATGGCTACATTCCACCACGAGGTGTTGACGGTGACCACCTGGTCGGTAGTGAGCGCGTTGATTGTCTTCGAAACGTAGTCGTAGGTCAGTCCGCCCTACGACAAAGGACTCCAGGTGGTGGGTTCGTAGTCGGCAGGCACGATGTAATTGGCATAGCGTGCCCAGTTGGGGTCGTTGATGAACTCCATGTAGCGCTCAGGCGACACGACAATGCGCACGGGAATGATTTCTTCGTTCACATCGATATAGATTTCATCATCTGCCTCCTCGAAATCGGCCTTCCAGCCAAAGATGTCGTCACCCGGAATCACATCTTCCGGTCCCAGCGTCTGCCAATGGTCTTTGCCGTCCTGCACGTAGTAATACAAGCGTATTTCTTTCAGGTTCTTACAGTTTCTGAAGGCATTGTTCTCAATACAGATTTTCAGGTCGCTGTAGGAGTTTTCGGAGCGGCCGTTGGTCTGCCAGAACTCCACGACCTTCAAGTCTTCACAGTTGGTAAAGGCACCACGGCGCACGGCTAGCGTCTTGTAGTTGTAATAGTTGCCCACATCGTTGTAGATGCGCAGCACGCCATCGTGACTTTTCAGATACTCGGGATCGGCTCCCTCAATGGTGGTATAGTAGATGGTGGCATCACTATTCTCTGCCATCAGCTGGCGGGCATTAAAACGCTGATAGTCGGCATTCCACAGGCGCAGCTGCTTCATCACCTCCTCGGTCAGCGAGCCATCGTTGGTCAGGTAGGTCTTGTTGTCTTCCGCCAGCATGCACCTATAGCGTGCGCCGTACTCGTCCATCGTATAGCCCGAGGGCTCGTAACTGATGAAGCGGTCTTTCACGGCGGCCCAAACGCTGCTATTCTTGTAATCGTTCAAGGTCGAGCTGGATACCCGGATAAGGACGTTGGTGGACCCTTGCAGCATATTGTCCCAGATACGCTTCACTGCCGATACGGGTATGGGCTCCCAATGGTTGTCGCCACTGGTGACATATTCCATCATATCGATTTTTTCCAATTGCGGGGCATTGGCGAAGGCCAGGTGACCGATGAAGAAATAGGGTCCGGAATTAGCCTTGTAGGAAATGGCGTCGCAGTCCTGGAAATAGACGCGCTTTACCTTCGACTCGCCAGTGAATCCATGGTCGGCGATGCAGCCCATGTGGGTATGATCCTTGAAGAAGCCCACCAGGTCGTTGATGATGACCACCTCGCCATTGGCAGGCACAGACTCCTCGTCGATGGAGGCGGCGGTGATGTAGGCCTTCTCGGCGTTCACATACCATCCGTCATCGTCGGGATACCAACCGTAGTCGCTGGGATTGTGGACGCTGGTGTTGAAGAATCGCGTGTAGTTGTTCACGGTGATGTACGTGTATTTCACGCCCTTGTAGGTGTACGTGTAGTCGTACGAGGGTGCCCTTTTCGGCACCCGTTGGGGCTTGACCACCATACCGTCGAGCAGCTGCACCTCGTCGGCGGTGCCCAGGCTTCCTTGCGATGCTCCTGCCCATGCCCCCGTGGCAGCTGTCGTCAGCCACAGTGCGAGAGTTGTTAGAAAATTTTCTTCATATATTGATTGTCTTTGTGTGTAATCGTTACGTCGCGACCTGTATCATGCGCAGGTAGGATTCGGTTACCGTCATGTCATTGCAGCCATACCGCAAAAGAGGATTGATGCCAGCATCCAGAATGCATTCTTTTTCATGATCTTAGGTCTATGGTTTTTTCAGTCATTTCCAAAGGGAGTATTATCGGTTAACTCGCCGCAGGTTTACTACCATAAGTCAAAAATGCCACTCTCTGGTAATGGTATTTTCAAAGATTCCGTAAAATTACTACATCCTATTAAATAATGAGGTGGAATGGCCTAAAAAACTATTTGACTTGTTGCGCAAAAAACGGCATTTTGCGCAGAATTGGCGATTTCACGGAAAAATACCGTAAACTATTAATTAAAGAAGGGCGGAGGAGGAGGAATCAGAATAATCAGAATAATCAGAATAATCAGAAGAATCGGAAGAATCGGAAGAATCAGAAGAATCGGAAGAATCGGAAGAATCGGAAGAATCAGAAGAATCGGAAGAATCGGAAGAATCGGAAGAATCGGAAGAATCGGAAGAATCAGAATAATCAGAATAATCGGAATAATCAGAATAATCGGAATAATCGGAATAATCAGAGGGCGGCGGCGAAACCGCAGCATACAAGGAAACCACAGCTATCGAGGGAGAAGACGATAGCGGTTGGAAAAAGGGCGGCGGCGAAACCGCCGCATACGGGGAAACGGAATTTAAAAATTATGAGGGGATTGAGGTGAGGGGGGACGTACTTAGCGGGTGAGGGCGGTGTATTTAGAGGGTGAGAGGGGTGATGTACTTAGCGGGTGAGGGCTTTGGTGCACTTAGCGGGTGAGGGCGGTGTATTTAAAGGGTGAGAGGGGGGACGTACTTAGCGGATGAGGGTGATGTACTTAGCAGGTGAGGGCTTTGGTGCACTTAGCGGGTGAGGGCGGTGTATTTAGAGGGTGAGGGGGGTGATGTACTTAGGGGGTGAGGGCTTTGGTGCACTTAGCGGGTGAGGGCTTTGGTGTACTTAGCGGGGAGGGGGTCTTGCTTGAGGGCGGCGGCAAACTGCTGGGGCTTGATGGTGACGGGGCCACGCATAAACTCAGGAACATTGTAGCTCTTCAGCATCTGACGGTGGCGGTCAGGATTGGCACAGGGAAGTTCGAAGGGCTTGGCAGCATGACCCTTGCTGTCGATGTGGGCTATGAAGGGACGGGTGTAGTTGCCATCATACCGACGGCTGCTGAACACCACCCATTTGCCGTTGCTCGACCAGGAGTGATAACTCTCCGTGTCAGGCGAGTTAAGTTCCTCCATGTTTCTGACTTCGCCTGTCTGCAAATCCATCATCCACAGGTCGGCGTCGTGGTGCCAGATATGGAAAACGCCATATTTGGCAAGTGTAAACATCAGGAAACGGCCATCGGGAGAGACGCGCGGCAACGTGGCACTCTTATCGACGGAATCAGCTGCAAAGACCAACTCACGCGGTCCGAACTGCATGGTTTCGGGGCTGAAACTCTTCTTGTAGAGGTTGTATTTCGCTTCCTGTATGCGCGTGGTAAACTCCTTGCCCTTGTCAATGGTATCACGATACTCAAAGTGGGCGCTGCAGTAGTAGAGCGTCTTGCCGTCGGGAGCCCAGAAGGGGAAACACTCCATCTCAGTAGTGTCGTTTTCGATATTCGTCACCTCGTTTTTCTCCACGTCATAAGCGATGAGGTCGCTCTCAGAATCAAACACCTCAATCTTATTTGGATTGACACTATGGAAAATCTGTCCGGTCTTGTTGGTGGAATAGACAATGAGTTTGAGCCAAGGATGCCATGTGGGATAGACTCCCGCTGAAAGGATGGAATCGTTTACCATGCCAATCTTTTTGACTTCACCATCGTAGGCGATGACCGTTCCGCCCATGTGCTGGCGAGCGTGGAACTGCATCCTGTCGGGGTTGTATTGCTGGTAATTATGGCAATTGATGCACTGCCCATCGCTCCCTTCGGAACAGAGCATATTGCTATAGATGACGCTTTCGTCGTAGTTTTCCAGACAGCGCTGATTGATGGTCAGGTCCTCATAGGTGACATACGAAGGGGGTATGAGACGGTAGCTGATGTAGGAATCGATGGAATCGGGTGAGACGAAGATGTTGAAAGGCTTGAAGCGCGTCCAGTTGCCGCTCTGCTCCACAAAGACCTCCACCTTGATTGCATCGCCCTTGGCTCGTTCCGCCAGTCGTTTCCAGTCATCGGCGTCGGGCTGAATCTCCGGTCCTCTACAAACGATTTCGTCCCCGCCTACCGACAGTCTTGCCATCACATCATCCGCCTTGCCGTCGATTTGGAAGGTGAGCGGTGCGATATTGACCGGCACAGTGACATCAGCATAGTCAGGATAGATATTCGGGAGTGCGTCCGACTCCCAGAACTTTTGGGGTATATCGTTTCCACAAGCCACCAGCATGGTTGCTACAGCAGCGAACAAAAGCAGTCTCTTCATATTAATAGTAAGTAATGTCTTTTAAGAAAAAGAATTCGAAATAATAGGTTTTGCCGTAATAATCGTAAATGTATCTTTTGTTACCATTATTTGGAGCATTTTTGAATTTCTGCAACTGACGCATGAAATTGCTGAAACTCTCCTTCACACCAGGCTCGAGCACCCACTCATCCAGTCCCTCCTGCCCTTGCATGTTGGCGAAGAGCCATGCAGCCTCCTGGAAGATTCGCGGTACCGTCCTGTCGCCGTTGAGTTCGACATAATGCTCGAATCGCGGCCAGAACAAGTCAGGATTTCTTGTCCATAACGAGGCTAAGACAGCCTGCTCCTGGAAGTAAGGGTCATCGGAATCCAGTTGGGCCAACGAGTTCATAATGAAACTCTCCACATAGCCTTCCACCGCATTCAGTCCGTCAGTGTAATGCATCATTCGGGTGATAGGTCCCGTTTCCTTATCATTCGCCAACTGCTGCGCATTGCCCATCAGCGCCTCCATGCTGTCGGCCCAGTCGTCGTAATAAAACGTATGACGGAGCAAGTCGAAGAACTTCTTTGCCGTTTGCTTCTCCTTGTTGAAGACTGCGCAACGAGCCATATCTCTCAGTTGTTCCACATTCCAACCATATTCCACACCTTCCTCCATACAGACACGGTGGCACTCGTTCATGCAGCCATACTGATAGAGCATCATCCTGCCCACAATATTGTACATAAAGACAGGCAGCGAGGTGTTGTATTTCTTCGACCCCTTGGGAAAATTGTACATTTCATCACATTGACGCCCCAGACGGCTTAATGCCAAGTTGTGCATCATCACGATTGCCCTTGTTGGTTCAATATCCTGCTTTGCACCTTCCTGAATGACGCCCTCCCAGTCGGCCTTTTCCACGCATCGCTGCATTCTCAGTTCATGGTGGAAGTTGGCATCCTTGTACCAGAAAAAATAGACACAACCGGCGATGATGAGGAATGTGGCTGAAGGCAGCAGGTAACTGACTATGGGAGATGACGATTTCCGCTCCACCTGCACACCGCGGTAGGTGACTGCCATCAACAGGAAACATACAAATAGAGCGAGATAAGGGATATAGAAGCCAGGATAACTCTCCGTAACGGCGAAGGACGGAATGGCAGTTCGCCAGATGTCAAGAATATTCGTCCCTGAATAGACGAAGTGATAATAGAAAAGCGGGATGAAAACGATGCACAGCAGGGCGACAACTGTCTGAACGCTGTGTGAGGCAAGGGGTGAACGCTTGCAGGAAAGGCGCCACTCCAAAACCGCCATGAGAACGACTACAGCCAGCGCATAGGCGCCCATCAGGGGATAGCCCACAATTGTCACCAGAAGGATGAAAGCGGCGCGAAACCACCTATTCTCCGGCAGGCATCGGTATGCCCACAGCAAAGCCGTTGCTACCGTTGCGCCGATCGTGGGCACATAGAAGAAGCCAGGGAGTTTGATAATGTAGACCCAGTAGCCCAAATCCATATTGGCCACCAACAATAAAGCAACCGGTATCAACGTCAGCACCGTCCATTTATCGGAAATTCGGAACGTGCGTTTCGTCAGCCACATCAGCAGCAGCCACCAGCAGCAGAGCAGCAAGACACCCACCCAAGGGTAGAAGAAATGCTGGGTGAAGAAAGCGGCGAGATAAGAAAGCATGCCGCCCGGCACCGTCATCATTTGATGGAAGAACAACGATGTGTCAAGGAAGACGTTGTGCTGCTGAACTTTCCAAAGCAAGTCGGATTCAAAGAAAAGCAATGCTGTGGCCATCGCAATGAGGGCTACAAGCCAAAGCGTTATCGGTTTTAAAAGTCTTTTCATTATCAGTGAGACAAGAGATTTTTTCCTGAATATGTCAAAATCGTATTGATGGTTTTGACATCTGACGCAAAGGTAATCCAATAATATTAATTCTGCAAGAAGTGTGAACTTTTTTTCTTTTTTTGGAGGGGCGAGAGGGATTTTTGGAACACAGAGACAGAGAGGTTTTTAACAACCGAAATGGAAGGAAATGGAAATGAAGGAATGGAAAGAAATGATCGTAAAAATCATAAAACTGTCCTTAAGGACAGAGTCTAATTGGAAAATGACCAGAAATTACCGTAATTAACGTAATTCTTCGTTTTTTTGGAACACAGAGGCGCAGAGACACAGAGTTATTTAGTTGAACACAGAGACACGGAGGCACAGCAGGGGCGGGATCTCAGCTCAACATGTTCTCAAAAGATAATATCTCTGGGGTACTGTGTTCGATTCAAGCTTTTATGGGTTTGGGATGGGCTATCGGATGAAATTGGTTCTTATGATTTGTTCGTGGTGGGGATGGCCATCTTCTGCCACATTCAGTTTTTTGATTATCCATGCCATGTTGCGGGCGAGTGTGCGCATGGTTTGGAGGCCTTCCTCATCCTGCATCACCTGACCTGGGGTCTGACCGTAGGCCATGTTCCAATATTGAGAACTGACAACGGGCATATTCGACATGGTGAAATACTTGTTCAGTCGGTCGAAAGCTGCGGATGCCCCTCCACGACGACAAACGACAACACTTGCAGCCGGTTTGAATTGCAAATCCTTGCTCAAGGAATAAAACACACGGTCGAGAAAGGCACACAGCGAACCATTCGGACCACCATAATAAACGGGAGACCCCACTACGAAGCCATCGATTCCGTCTTTCACCATCCTCCACACTTTATAGTACAAATCATCATTGAATGTGCATTTGCCAATTCTTCCACACATACCGCAAGCGATACAACCTTGTATAGCCTTTTTGCCGATGCTGACAATTTCCGTGTCAATCCCCTCAGCATTCAATGTTCTTGCCACCTCGCTGAGAGCCAGAAATGTGTTTCCTTTTTCTTTGGGACTTCCATTAATCAATAATACCTTCATAAGCGAAATATTTTATTCTGTTACTATTTCAGATAAAGCTTTTTTATGGATTTGTGTGAACCCATTCTACTGTCTCTAACGTTAGCAAAAATATATAAAAATATTGATTTTCAACATCTGTAGGGAGAAAATTCCGTTCACGTGAAGACAAAAAAGGAAATAAGTGTCACAATATACACAAAATATCTTATATTTGCAGTATCTACGAAAAACGGGGGAATACATCCGATAAGATCGAGAAAACCAATAAAACATCAAAAAGGTATGAGACGACAGATACTATGCCTGCTGCTTGCCTGGACAAGCCTAAGTGTTGCGAACGGACAGAAAGCCCTGACTGTGGCACAAGACGGCAGCGGAGATTTCACCACCATCCAAGCCGCCATCAATGCGGCACCGAATGGTGAAAAGACAACCATACACATCAATGAGGGCATCTATGCCGAACAAGTGGTGATTGGTTCGAAGGCAGCGCCATCCGACAAGAAAATCAGTCTGATTGGTGACGGTATCGACAAGACCATCATCACCTCCAAGGCGGGAATGGCCACAGGACTCCAATTCGACCAGACACCAGCTTTGAGTGTCTATGCCGAAGATTTTTATGCCGAGGACCTCACCATAGAAAACACGGCAGGGCAAGGCGGCGGTCAGGCACTTGCCCTCTATGTGGCCGGTGACCGACAGACATACTACCGCTGCCGCATAGCAGGCTATCAAGATACCCACCGTTCAAAGAAACACACACGCAGCTTTTACAAAGACTGCATCATAGAGGGCGCCGTAGACTTCATCTATGCAGGCGGCACCTGCTGGTTCGACCACTGCACACTGCACTGTGTGGGCGCAGGCTATATCACCGCACCTGAGGATATCGAGCCATACGTAATATCTTCGACCGGCAAGCACATGCAGCTCGGTTTTATCTTTTCCAATTGCACAGTGACCAAAGAAGAGGATGTGGATGACGGCAGCATCTACTTAGGACGCTGCTGGGCACCCAACAAGTGCGGCAGTCTCTTCCTGAATTGCCACCTTGGAAATGCCATTCATCCTGAAGGATGGGCAGAGATGGGAGGCAACACAGGAAAGAACTCCTTTTTCGGCGAATACAAAAGTATAGGTGAGGACGGGAAGCCGGTGAACGTGACAAAACGCATCAGTTGGAGCCGGCAGTTGGACCGCAACAACTATGAGCGCTTAAACACCTGGGAAAAAGTGGACAAGCGCTTTTGCCTGCTCAGAGGCACCAAGCCATTCAATCCCGAGGAAGTCATCTCCAGTCATCATCAGACCACAGCCGATGACTACACCCCATTAGAGACCCGACTGCTCGCGTTCCCCACCGCCCGCGGGTTCGGTAAGTACACACGCGGCGGACGCGGAGGGAAAGTGGTGGAAGTGACCAATCTGAACGACAGCGGCGAGGGCTCCTTCCGTTGGGCATTGCAGCAAGGCAGCGAGAATGCCACCATCGTGTTCAGGGTGAGCGGCACCATTGAATTGAAGAGCGATATCCGCGCCAAACTGAAAAACGTGACGATAGCAGGCCAGACTGCCCCCGGAACGGGTATTCTCTATCGGGGAGCCAAGCTCAACCTTGGTGGGTCGAGCAACCTCATCATCCGCAACATACGCGGACGTATCGGCATGCATGGTGAAGACTTCCGCCAAGGCGGCAGTATCGGCATCGAGAACGCCGACACCCTCATCATAGACCACTGCTGTTTCGGATGGAGCGCAGAAGAGAACATGACCGTGTATGACAACCACTTCACTACCGTGCAGTGGTGTATAGTGCATGAGGGTCTATACAACGCCAACCACCATAAGGGCGCGCGCGGGTATGGCTCGCAATGGGGCGGTTCACCCGCCACATTCCATCACAACCTGCTGGCCCATAACATGAGCCGCTCCACCCGTATCAACGGGGCGAGCAACATTGATCGCGACAGGAACGTGTTTTTAGAGTATTTCAACAATGTGAACTACAACTGGGGACGTCCTGGCGCCTGCTACGGAGGTGAGAACGAAGCCGGCCCCGAGAGTTCTCACGAATGCAACTTTGTGGGCAACTACTACAAGCCCGGTCCCGGTTCGCCCTTGACGGGCAATGTGTTTGTAAACATCACCAACAACAGAAACAGGAAAACCTCGACAGGCCCATCCAGGTGGTACATCCACGGCAATGTAATGGAGGGAGACACCATTGCGACGAAAGACAACTGGCAAGCAGTAAAGAACAGCACCTCTTATACATTGGACTCTCTGCGCAGCGACACCCTGATTACCCAACAGGAAAAATATTACTGGCCGAGAGGCAATCAATATGACTACGCCGAATACCAGACACCGACGGAAAGCGCCGAGGATGCTTTTGAGCATGTGCTTGACAATGTGGGCACCATCAACCGTGACGAGGTGGAAGAGCGCATCATCGAAGAAGTGGCCAATGGCGAGGCATATTACCAAGGCGACTCAAAAAAAGGAGCCGGATTCATAGACACACCGCTCGACACAGAAGGCTGGGTGGAATATGAGGAAGCCGAGGCCCCCGCCGATGAAGACCATGACGGCATGGCCGACGAATGGGAAAAAGAAAACGGATTGGACCCGGAAAATCCCGATGACGGCCGGTTGGTGATAACGCGGGAGGGATACACCGCCTTAGAAGTCTACCTCAACAGTCTGATGGGTGAGATAATCCCCATTGAGTACAAAGACACAAAAGCCAAGCCATAAGAAAGAGACACAGAGCCATGTCGATACTCACCATCATCCTTATCATCATAGCTATCATAGCGGCATTGTTGGGCATCGCAGGCACTGTGCTGCCCAGTCTGCCCGGTCCGCCATTGTGTTTCGTCTCCATGGTGGTGGTATATTTCGCCTGTCCAGGACAGATTACACTCTATCTGCTCCTGTTGATGCTGTTGGTGACCATCATTGTAGTGATTATGGACTACACGATACCCATAGTATTCACAAAGATGGGAGGAGGTTCAAAGCCAGCGATGTGGGGTACCACCATAGGCACTTTCGCAGGCTTGTTTTTCTTGCCATGGGGACTGGTTTTAGGACCACTGTTAGGTGCTTTTATTGGAGAAATCATTAAAAACAGGAAATTGCTCCATGCCTCAAAAGTTTCCATGATGTCGTTTGTTTCTTTTCTGCTCAGCACAGTCGTGAAATTAGTGGCATCACTGCTTATGACCTTCTTCACCATCCATGCAGTTTGGAACTTTGTGAATTGACGACAGGTAGTTTTATTACAAAAAGGAAACAATCCCAATAGTGATGAAAATCAAATCAATAAAATATATAGCAAACAAGCAGAAGCGTGGCATATGGTTAAGAGCTTTCCACATCTGGCAAAGCAAGCCCCATGCAGTAGCACCACTGTCAGAAACCACATACGAATGTGCAAGTTGCGGCAACGTGTTTCAAGGCAATTATTGTCCACGTTGCGGTCAGTCGGGCAAAGTGGGCCGATTCTCCTTCAAGAAAGCCATGCTGCTCTTCTTTGATGTCTGGGGTGTGGGCAACCGCAGTATGTTTCGGAGCATCCGAGACCTGATGTTACGTCCAGGCTATATGATCCGCGACTATCTCAGAGGCATGCAATCGGCTTATTTTCCACCTTTCAAGATGTTCTTTCTACTGACAGCCTTCTCATTGGTTGTGGAACACGGCATCAGTTTTGGCCTTGATGAAAACAAGGAAAATGCCCAAATACCGACGACAGAGATGGTAGAAACAGAAGAAAGCGAAGAAGCAGCACCAGAGAATAACATCCATACCATCACCAGTAAAGAGGCGAACAATCCACTATTCAAGACCACAATGAAAATGGTTTTAATGATGGATTTACTCCGGCGTAAGAATCCCGCCATTTTCTCCCTTTTGTCGCTGTTGCTGTTCTCTGTTCCGCTGTTCATCTTCTTTCGCTCCACTCCCACCATTCCTGACCTGAGGTACCCTGAGTTTTTTGTGGCACTCGTCTATACCTCAAACACATACAGTATCTATTCTATTGTCGGGAACCTGTTGGGCTCAAGTATAATAGGACTCATCGCTGTGTTGATGATATTTGTTGCACTCAAACAGTTTTCCGGTTTCTCGAAACTGCGTGTGCTACGCAATATCATATTTGCTTTCCTGATTACAATAATCGTACTGACTGTATTGATAGGCTCAATACTCTTAATAGTTCAACATACCAGCTAAAAATACGCCTACAAAATGAGAAAGCGGCTTAAACACCATTGATGGCCGCTTTGACTCCGGCCATGTTACTGCGCGAAACCGGGATAGATTCATGGCAATGCTTGATGAGCAACTGCATGGAACCCGACTTGGAAACAATCTTCTCCACTTGTACAAGATTGACCAAGAAAGCACGGTGGCAGCGTACAACCAAAGGATAGTCTTTCAGTTGGTCCTCCATCTGCTTGGAGGTGGCGCGAATCATATTATTCTGCACCTTGCCATCGTGCACCTGATAAACTTTCACATAGTTGCCCACAGTCTCGACATACAACAGGTCGTCAATCTGCAGTGCCACCGATTCGCTTGTGGAGCCTGTAAGAGTGATAGCAGATGACGGTTGCCCGACCTCTTTTACTGTCTGCGACTTGGATAGTTGCTCATTCAGCAACCGTGTCTCCTCCAATTCAGCAGCCAGGTACTTACTACGGAACTTATAACGCCAATAAAGACCAACGGCAAAAGAACAGAATGCCATAATGACAAGTGTCTCAAAGAAATTGGCCCAAGAAAGGGAATTGCCTTCCACACGGTCGCTCAGCACAAAGTGGCGGTACAGGCAAATCATGAATGCTATGAGCGGTGTGTTGATTAACTGGAACCAAAGATTTCGTCGGATGATATAGTTGACACCATTCTCGTTAGACCTAGGTACTTTAATCACAAAACGCAGGATGCCTTCAGTAATCATACAGACAGCCATGCCCAGCATCCAAATCACAAAGAGGTGGAAGTATGCCTCCCACTGCCAAGCTCTTAGTCCAAATGGTTTAAAAACAGCCAGTGCCAGCGTGCAAAAGCCAACGCTGATGACTCGAACCATCATTGTTTCTTTCCAACCTCTATTCATCTTAAATAACTCTGTGTCTCTGTGACTCTGTGTTCAAACCATCTGTTTAGCAGTGTGTTGAGATACCAATCCTGGGTTTCAAGCTGTGAGGAGATGGGTTCTGATTGAGGGATTTTTAATCTGTGATTTCTTCCAGGGAGCCAGTAACGGAATCGATGATGAAGCCGCGTACGATTATGTCTTTGGGGACGAGTGGATGGGTTTTGATTGTCTCGACCGTTTTTCTGACCGATGTGGGAGTGTCTTTGAAACCCTCCAGCCAGGTATCAAGGTCAATGCCGCACTTGCAGATAGTGTCGAGCGTTTCGTCGGTCACCCCACGTGCAATCATTTCGTGATGGAAATGGTCATAGCTCATGTGGCATGCACCACAGTGAGAGTGAGCCACCACCATGATTTGCTGTACTCCCAACTCATAAATAGCGACGATAAGGCTACGCATGGCGGAATCGAAGGGAGAAATTACCAGACCACCTGCATTTTTGATGATTTTGGCATCGCCGTTCTTCAATCCGAGCGCAGCAGGAAGCAATTCAGTCAATCGTGTGTCCATGCACGAAAGCACCGCTAATTTTTTGTCTGGGTACTTATCTGTCAAATACTTCTCATAGCCCTTCTGAGCCACGAATTCTTTGTTGAATTCCACAATCTGGTCAATCATAGTGTGCGATTTAATTAAATTAGTATGCAAAGATACTCATTTTCAGTGTTTATTTTGTAAATTTGCCGTCAAAATTTTCGATAAAAAATGAAGAAAAAAAGACTCACGACAGCCATACTGATTCTTATGATTATGGCCACCCTACCCGCTTTCGGTCAGGAAGAGAATGGATTCAAGAAGTTCAATGTGAGGGAAGACTTCACAGAAAACGGTTTTCAATGGTTTCGTGACGCCGAGTTACTAGCCGCCGGCGACAAGGAGAAAAGCAATGCCATGACCATTGGCTGGGGCGGAATCGGCACATTATGGGGCCGCACAGCGCTTACTGTCTATGTAGCCGAGAAGCGTTATACCAAGGAGTTTATGGACAAGGCCCAATATTTCACCGTGATGGTTTTCGACGTGGCACACAGCAATGTGCTGAACTACATGGGCACCAAGAGCGGCCGTGACGGTGACAAAGCCCAGGCCCTTGGTCTGCATACAGCCTATACAGCCAACGGGACTCCCTACTACACAGAGGCGGAAATGGTGATAGAATGCAAAATCATGTATGCAGCACCATTCGACCCACAGTATTTCAAGAGTGACGCACCCAAGAACATGTACAGCCACTTCCCCGCAGGTGTACACACCATGTATATCGGCGAGGTGGTAAATGCGTGGAAGAAATAAAGAAAAGCTGAACTGATAAAATCACTCGCTGTAATTGTGGTCTACAACAACGACCACCTGCTTACCGGGAACAAGAGTTTGAATTTCATCGGTTAGAGAACCTATCAGCGCAGCGTCATCGTGGACGGAGATATCTGGGACGACATCGACAGAGAGCATGTTGTCCTTTTCAGAATAGTAAAAGCCATGCACCTGAACAATCTCCTTATGTGAGGCCAAGGTCTGCATCACTTTTTTCTGCAATTCGGCACGTCGGTTTTCACCTGTGGCAATGGCATAGACACCCACTGTCATGATGATGCCATGCAGTTGAAACATGCGGTTGGAAATCTTCCTCGTCAGTCCATGAATGTCGTAAGCCGACATTGTGTCATAAACATTGACATGAAGCGAACCGATTATCACATCAGGGCCATAGTTGTGCAAAATGATGTCGAATACTCCATGAACACCCTCGAACGCCAGAATCTCTTGTTTGATTTGCTTAATGAGTTCCGGTGAGACCTTTGCCCCAAGCAATTCATTGACAGGTGATGCCAACATCTCTATACCCGCTTTGATGATAACAAGAGATATGAGTGCGCCCAGCACACCATCGAGCGAGACATGCCAGATGAGCATTATTCCCGCCGAAACAAGTGTAGCCAATGTGATGACAGCATCAAACAAAGCATCAGAGCCAGAAGCAATCAAAGCATCACTCTTCAACTCTTCACCTTTCTTTTTGACGTAGCGTCCCAAGAGCAGTTTTACTGCAATCGCCACGATGATGACGACAAGCGTAACCGTAGTATACTCAGGTTCCGTAGGCACAAATATTTTCTTCACAGACTCAATGAGTGAAGTAATACCTGCCGAAAGGACAATGATGGCGATGATAATGGCACTGAAATACTCGATGCGTCCGAATCCAAAAGGATGCTCACGGTCGGCAGGCCTCTGCGACAGTTTTGTACCAACAATGGTGATGACACTCGACAAAGCGTCGCTTAGGTTGTTGACAGCATCCATAATGATGGCGACACTACCGGCAAGAATTCCAACCACAGTTTTGAAAGCAGCCAACAGCACATTGGCTACGATGCCAATGATGCTTGTCCTGATGATTTGTGAACTACGACTCATAATAGTTAAATCAATTTTTTGATTGCAAAGGTAGTATTTTTCTTTTTAATACAGCGTGTAATTATAAAATCTCTCTTGCTATCCAGGCACAAGCCTCAGCATCAGCCAGTGCATGGTGATGATTTTTCATGAAATAGCCACAAGCAGCAGCCACGGTATGCAACTGATGGTTTTCAAGAAGGGGGAACTTACGTCTTGAGGCACGAAGTGTGTCATAAAACTGATAGTCGGGATAATCCATCTGATAGACCCTGAAGACAGCTTTCAGACATCCCTCATCAAAACGGCTGTTGTGAGCGACAAGCGGCAATCCCTCAATCAGCGGTTCGATTTTTTCCCAAACTTTAGGAAAAACAGGAGCATCGTCAGTATCCTTATTGCAAAGTCCATGCACCTGCGAGCACCAATAGTAATAATAATTCGGTTCAGGTTGGATAAGAGAATAGAATGAGTCGACTATCTCCCCGTCACGTACGATGACGACACCCACGGAACACACAGAGCTTCGCTCATTGTTGGCCGTCTCAAAATCTATTGCCGCAAAATCTTTCATTTCTTATACGACTTTTGTGCCATTACAGCATTTTTTCATTAGAAAAAGAAAGTGATATAGTCCCAGAGCGCCATGAAATAGCGTTTGAAGGATGTGAACACATTGTATTGTGGGAAAAAGGCCACCCAGATGACAGAGAAATTGATGAGAAGCGCAGTGACGATGTACAAATAGGAAAAGAATAGCGGAAACTGATTGATGTCGGGCTGGTGTCTGCTTGTCTGATTGCGGAAACAATAGAAATGGAAGCAAAGCGACATGCCTATCAGCACATCGTAGATACAGAGTCCCTGCTGCGATATCAGTCCTCTTATAGATAGCAGCATATAGGAGAAGACGGGTAGGCAGTAAGGAGCGAGTGACACGGGCACCATTCCAAACCGGTATCCACCGCTTGTGTATACCACCCCACTACCCTCTTCCGCATGAAAGGAGTGGACTCTCCTAAAGAACATCAGCGACACGACAGTATGGGTGAGTTCATGTGAGAAAGTTTCCATCCATTTCATGTTCTTTCTTGTCAGATGATGCAAGACGGCAAATATGAAGATGCCCAATGCAGCCCATTGATAGAGCGACAATTGACGCAACACCGTGGTATGGGTGGGAAAGAAAATGATTCCCACCATTTCACCGGCATATCGCAACGTGAGAAGCAACAATATGACCAGAAAGACGGAGCCTATAATGAAGTATATCTTTTTCATCTGTACAAAAATACGTATTATTTTGGAAATAATGGATTGTTAGAGACATTTCGTTGATTTTTTGGCGTCACGCTGCCGTTCGTGGCGACGAAGATGGGAAGTGGATTAATATTTTGCTGTTTCGAATTAAAAACGTATCTTTGCAAAAAGGAGGAACTTTTCGAACACAGAGGCACGGAGGGTTTTTATGTTGAACACAGAGGCACGGAGACACAGAGGAATGTACTGCCGAAGGGGAAAGAAATGCGACCCCGCCCCTATCCCCGCCCCTGCGAGGGGCGGGGGAACCGCAGGGCAGTGCTATCAGATGGGGCGCCTCACTGACGATTTATCGAACACTGAGGCACGGAGGGTTTTTATGTTGAACACAGAGACACGGAGACACAGAGGAGTTTTTTACTTATTTGGTTTATAGAAATATCTAAATGGGTGAAGAGGGCTTTGAATGGGATGTGGATGCGAATGAATGATGGATGGGATGTGGATTTGACTAACAATCTATAAATAATGATGAGACGACATATAGTATTTTTATCTGGTGCGGGAGTCAGCGCAGAAAGCGGATTGAGCACATTTCGTGGAAAGGACGGGATGTGGACGAATAAGGAGTGGGTGTATTTGGCAAGTACTGAGGCATTGAACAATGACACACAAAGATGCCTCGACTTCTACAACTACAGGCGCAAGCAACTGGCTGAGGTATCGTCCAACGATGCGCACCGTATGATAGCAGAATTGGAGAAGGATTTTGACGTCACCATAGTGACGCAGAACGTGGACAATCTTCACGAACGTGCCGGTTCGACCAATGTGATTCATATTCATGGTGAACTGAGCAAAGTTTGCTCGATGAAGGACCGTACCCAATGTGTGAAGGAATATCCTCTGACTACGCCCATCAAGATAGGCGATAAAGGGGAAGACGGGGCTCAGATACGTCCAGACATCGTGATGTTCGGTGAGAAAGTCGACAACATAGAAGAAGCTGTCGAAAGCATAAGCTGTGCTGACATCTTTGTAATTATCGGCACCTCACTCAAGGTATATCCCGCTGCAGGATTTACCGCTTTTGTTCCCCGGAAAGCAAAAAAATATGTCATTGATCCCAATGAGATAAGAGAATGCACCACATTAGGTTATGAACACATCAAGACCAATGCCACAGAAGGCATGCGGTTGCTGACAGAGACACTGCGCAAGCTTCAATAAGATGCTTTCCTATCATTGAGAACTACTTTTTACCGAACAAAACCATCGACAAATATATACAACCATGAAAAGGGCTATTATTCTGAGTCTGTTAGTGCTTTTGAGTCTGCAGATTTGGGCACAAGGCACAGTTGAGGATTACCGCCGTGCTTACGGGCTTGAAGAGAAGTTCAAGTCATCGAACGTCACGGGATGGGCTCATGGTGTGGAATGGCAAGACTCCACCCACATCTTCAAATACTGGACAGACACTCCCGATGGAAAGAAGTATTTCGTATATGATGCTGAAACCCTGATAAAGAAAGAGACTGAAGCGCCCAAGCGAGAGGAGCCAAAGCCGCGCTTCGGCCGGCACAAGGAACGTCACTGGATGGAGGTGGACGAAGAAGACACCCCCTACCCTGTCCTTTCCCCCGACAGTCAAATGGAGGCCTACATCGAAGGGCACAACGTGGTGCTGCACCGCACCGGAAAGCCCTACTCCGAAAAGCGGGTGCTCTCACAGGACGGCACCATAGGCGACTATTACTCCAACCAGATACTCTGGTCGCCCGACAGCCGCTATATCTTCGTGTGCAAACGAAAACCTATGGAGAAACGTTTCGTCTACTATGTTGAGACATCGCCCAAAGACCAACTCCAACCGATTTTGCACAAACAGGAGTATGCCAAACCAGGAGACGAACTCCCTTTCAAGACACCCGTCATCTTCGACACCAAGACGGGAGAGCGGCATGAGGCCAGCACGGCTCTCTGCTCACCCCAATACGAGCTGCTCAACTTTGCGTGGACCCCCGACAGCAAAGAAGTGACGATGGACTTCAACGAGCGCGGTCACAAGACATACCGCATATTAGCCATGGACGCCAAGACAGGCGCGATGCGCACCATTGTGGAAGAAACGGCAAAGACCTTTGTGAACTACACACGCTACTTCCGCCATGACTTCAATGACGGCAAGCAACTCATCTGGATGAGTGAGCGTGACAACTGGAATCATTTGTATCTTTATGACATGGCAACCGGCACCATGACAAGGCAGATAACAAAAGGTAAATGGTGTGTGCGCGAGGTGCTGAAAGTGGATGAGGAAAACCAGGTGATATACTTCAGCGCAAGCGGTGTGAACAAGAAAGAAGACCCTTATTTAGTACATTACTATCGCATCGGCATGGATGGAAAGAACATGACCTGCCTGACACCTGCCGAAGGTCAGCATGACGCCCGTTTCTCCGCCGACTACAAATATCTTGTAGACACCTACTCGATGGTAGACAAGGCACCAGTGACCGAACTGCGCAGTGCCACTGATGGAGCGCTGCTTGCGACCATTGAGACAGCCGACATCTCACGGCTCAAGGCCAACGGCTGGCGGGCGCCAGAGGTGTTCGTGGCAAAGGGACGCGATGGCAAGACCGACATGTGGGGCATCATACAACGTCCGGTGAATTTCGACCCCACACGCACCTATCCTGTGATAGAATATATCTATTCAGGCCCCGGCAGCGCCTATACCCCCAAGAGTTTCATTCCCTACAACAGAAACATGACAGCACTGGCGGAATTAGGCTTTATCGTGGTACAACTCGACGGTATGGGCACGAGTTGGCGCGGAAAGGCATTTGAAGAAATCTGCTACAAAAACCTGAAGGATGCCGGATTCCCGGACAGGGAACTATGGATAAAAGCAGCGGCGAAGAAATATCCTTATATGGACGCCGATAATGTGGGCATCTTTGGTGCCTCGGCAGGTGGTCAGGAAAGCACTACGGCTGTGCTGCTGCACGGAGATTTCTACAAAGCCGCATACAGTTCATGTGGCTGCCATGACAACCGTATGGACAAGATATGGTGGAACGAGCAATGGATGAGTTATCCCATCGATTCGAGTTATGTGGAATGCAGTAATGTGTATCATGCCGCGAAGCTGAACCGTCCGCTCATGTTAGTTGTGGGTGAACTTGACGACAATGTCGACCCGGCAAGCACCTACCAACTTGTGGACGCTCTGATACGCGCCAACAAAGACTTTGAGCTGGTGACACTACCCGGTGTGCACCACACTATGGGTGAAGCCTATGGCGAACACAAGCGGTATGATTTCTTTGTGCGTAACCTGCTTAAGGTAGAGCCGCCGAAATGGGGAGAAATAAAATGAGTCAGTCGTAATACTCCATCTTCAGCTGGTCACTCACATCGAAATCATCGGCAGCACCCTCATCCGACTTATAAATAAGGCGCAACCCCCTGTATACGGAGGGCACTTTCAAAGTGTCAAGGAGGTACCATTTCGGTTTGCCGAAATCGTATGAGCGTCTGTCGAAAATAATCCTGTTGGACACAAAATCGAACTGATAGTATCCCCCTCCGATACATACATCGCCCTGCTTCAGCAAGTCAGCGTGCATATTGACCATCCCCATGCGGAGATATCCTTCCATTGTGATGACAAACTTAGGTAATGCCATATACTATTCTTCCACATCGCATTGAATGAATCCCATTTCTTTTGCCTTCTCTTCGTTCATCAGGAAGTAGGTCGCCTCGCCTTCGGTGCACAGTTCACCACGGGTGTTGGTTATCTCCGCATGAATGAAGAGGAGGTTACGCACCTGCTTCACGATATTGGCACTGATAGTCAGGAAGGGTTCTGTAGTGGGAACAGACTTGCGGAATTTCACACTCAGATTGGCCGTGAATCCACTTGTTTGCATTTTTCTTGTGACCACCCATCCACAGGTTTCATCAATCAGTGTGCTGAGAATGCCTCCGTGCATGGTATCAATCCATCCCTGATAGTTTTTTCCAGGGTGCCACTTGCTCACGATATAGTCGCCATCCTCATAGAATTCCATGTGCAGTCCGTAAGGATTGTTGGGACAGCAGCCGAAGCAGTTGTACTGCGGATGGTCACACCAAGGGTTTATTATTTTCTTCATCATTCAATTGTTTATCGTTACAAAAATACGGTATTACTAAAGAATGAGCAAATAATTGAGCGAGGAAATTATGGAATGGTGAACACTGAGGTACAGAGATTTGCGACCCCGCCCCTATCCCCGCCCCTGCGAGGGGCGGGGGAAAAGGAGACACAGAGAGTTTTTATTGGGGTTCTTGCGGAGGTTCGGGACGGGAAGAGCAAAAAGAGGTAGAAAAACTTGGACATGTGAGGAAAAATATTTAATTTTGTTTCTTTAAAACTTCTTTTCTGATAACCCGATATAGAGACAGCGCCAGATGATTTCCGTTCATCCTCTTTGCAGATTTGTGGCAAAAGCGTGTAAAGAATACAGGCTATTGCTTTTGGTCCTTATTCTGTCTTTGACATCCGCACAGTCGAAGGCACAGTCGGATATTATTGACAGGAAAGACACGCTTCAAGAGGTTGTTGTCACATCACAAGCAGCAAGTCGACGTCTGAATGATGTCCAGATAGGTGTGGAGAAATTGGATGTAGAGTTCATAAGCCGTTTGCCAGCCATTTTTGGCGAGCGCGACCCGATAAAAGGTCTTCAATATCTGCCAGGTGTGAAAGGAGAAGGCGACGGACTGGGAGGATATCAGGTACGCGGCGGCACCTCAGCACAAAACAACGTTCTTTTAGACGGAGCATCCGTTTACAACGTGGGGCACCTTGTGGGTCTTTTCTCCGCCTTCAACGATGACGCCATCGGCAGTATGGACCTATACAAGGGACTCATGCCCGCACGTTTTGGCGGCGGTTCGTCGTCGGTACTGACCATGAGCACCCGTACTGGCGACAACACAGCCCATCACCTCTCTGCCAGTGTCGGCATACTCTCCGCCAAGGTAGAGGCCGACGGTCCCATGAGCAAGAACAGCACCTATCTTGCCGCAGCCCGCACATCATACCTTAATCTTTTCATCAAATCACTCAACAAATACCGCAACAACTCGCTGAGTTTCTACGACCTCAACGCGAAACTCCATTTCAGGTTAAGCGACAATGACCAACTCAATTTATCACTATTCCGCAGCAATGACGTGATGGATGTGGAAAAGATGGTCAGCATGGAGTGGAGCAACACCTTCTGCTCTTTAGGATGGCTGCATACCAATGGTACAAAAGGCTTTATGCTAACCCAACTATTGGCAAGCGACTACTCTACCGATGAAGGGATGGACGTGTACAGTTTCAACCTAAGCATGCAAGGTTACAACCGCCAGCTCACCCTTCGCCATCAGGAGACCTGGACACCCGACAAGACCCACACCATCAACTTTGGAGGCGAGAGCACACTGATTGGTCTTCAGTCGGCCGCCTGGCGCATTTTAAGCAACCATGAGCGTGAGAAGCGTGACGGATGGTTCTCTGCCGTTTGGGCTTCCGATGACATTTCGCTTTTTGACAAGCATTTGCAAATCTCTGGAGGTTTGCGCATGGAATGGTTTTCCGCCCTTGGAGGAAAACCATTCTACAAATTTGACGACAATGGCGAAATTATCGAGACCATGGAAACCAAGAAGTGGAAAATCGTGAAAAGCTACCCTGTGCTTCAGCCCCGCTTCAGTGTGTCGTGGAAGATAGGAGAAGTAATGGCACTGAAGGCAGGATACAGCCGTTTGGCACAAGCCATACAGCCCATCCGCAACAGTTCGATGACGATACCCATAGACCGACTTGCCCTTGTCAGCAACTATGTTAAGCCTCAGGTTGCCGACCAAGTGGCCGCCGGTATCACCATGATGACAAAAGACGCCAGTTGGGATTTCTCTGCCGACACCTACTGGAAGAAGATAAAAGACGTGTATGACTTTCGTGACGGAAACACATTCAACTCGGAGATAGAACTCGAAAGGATGATAATAGGAGGAAGGGGCCGTGCCTACGGTTTTGAATTCGCCGCCCACAAGAACAAAGGCCCTCTTACCGGCTGGGCAGCCTACACCCTGTCGTGGGTAGAGAACCAGATAGACGGTGTGATGAACGGCAGATGGTACACAGGCTCCAACGACCGCCGCCATGACCTTGTGGCCGTGGCAATGTACCAGCTCAACGAGCGTTGGTCACTCTCCTCCATTTTCAGATACACCACCGGTCAAGCGATGACTGCACCCTCCGGCAAATACGATTTAGGCGGTGAGACCCATTTTTTATTCGGCGACAGGAATGAGAGCCGCGCCCCTGCCTACCACAGGTTAGACCTCAGCGCCACCTACAGTAAGCCCAAGAAGAAGGCGACACAAAGTTGGACCTTCGGTATTTACAATGTGTACAACCGTTACAATCCCTTCTTAGTGACTTTTAAAGACGACCCGTCCAAGCCCAACGGTACGAAAGCGGAGGTGACCACCCTATTCGGCATTGTTCCCACCATCTCGTTTGCCATAAAATACTAAGGTGAAATCGAGAAAACCAAACACAAAATTATGCAAAAGAACACCTACTTTCACCCAATACTCATCTGTCTGGCATTCACATTACTCTGTTCATGCCAGCATGAGATAGACTTCGATTATCCCACCTCAGAGATGCTGGTGATAATAGAAGGTCAAGTGAGCAATGAAGGCACATCCGTGCGAATCAGCCATTCACGCGAGTTGGCAGACAACACCGACGACCACATCATCAGCGACGCCCAGGTATGGCTGTCGAGCGACGACGGATTTGAAGAGCAATTGGTATTTGACGAGAAAGAAAGATGTTATTTGTCGCCGAGCCAACTGACAGGCATACCCGGCCACACCTACAAGATGAAAGCAATTGTAGGGGGCCATACCTACGAGTCGACTTCCACCATGCAGCCACCTTGTGAAATAGACACCGTCTATTTCAGGAAGATTGAAGCATTGGATATATGCATGTATTTTTACTATGCCAAGGGCAAGGACGCCATACAAAACGACCGCAACTATTACCTATGCCGTCTGATGAGAGGAGATGAGCTGTTCAGGTGGAACACACGTTCAAGCCGCAGCAGTGTGAACAACACTTTCGAATACGACATGATATGCTCATCGGAAAAGGACATGGAAGAAGGCATAGACGATGACGGCAAAAGGCCCCTGATGGAGGGCGACACATTATCTATTGAAGTGATAAGCCTCGACAGGCCAACATGGAAATACTTCCATTCGCTGACGATAAGTGGAAGGTCGGCCGCCAATCCCATCACCAACATCACGGGTGGAGCACAAGGTGTGTTCATGGCCGCCAACATCGTGCGTCCCGACCCCATAGTTTTCATCAAAGAATTGGCACAACAGGAGTAATAAAAGATTAATGATGAAAAATGAAAGATGAAAGATTAAGATGGGGAGATGAAAAATGAAAAATGAAAAATGAAAAGTACTGAGCGCAGAGAATTTAATGAAAATTCGTGGTAATTCTAAAGTAATCATAAAAGAGCATGAAATAAAAAAGTGACAGCCGAAACTGTCACTTTAATTATATATACAAAACATTGTTTGCGATACAGCCTATCAAGCCATACCGTATTACAACCTGCTGTTTAGAAGCGGTAAGCCACACCAAACAGAAGGTTGTAAGTATCGAAATTCAGACCGAAACGAGAAATGGTAACATCGCTCTCTTTCTCTTTGGCCGACATGTAGCCAAGGGCGCCCAATTTGCACTGGAGCTCGAAGCTGTCAGAGACCTTCAATGCGATACCCGGACGCACGCCAAATTCGAAAGCATTCACATTGAGCTCGCCGCCACCTGCGCCACCGGCAGCTGGTGTAGAGTCGGTTGTGATGTTATTGTAGCCGATATAACCCTCAAGGAACACTTTTGCGTTACCGAAGGATAAAGCATCGTAACGAATATAGGGAGCGAATGTGAAGCCACTCAGTTTCATGTCATCATTCTCCACATCAATCATAGCACCAACCACAGTAGACATAGCCGACTTGAGATCAGAAGCAGTGAGAGAGCCGAATGTAGCATAGCCACTTGAATAACCCACCTGCACACCCACCAACACATTGTCAGTAAGCTGATAACCTATTTCTGGCATAATCTTGAAGGAAGTACCAGACTCGTCGGTAACACCATTATCTATTTTTGTGGAGGTGAATCCGATAGAACCACCCACTCTGAACTGAGCATTAGCAGATGTGATAACACCCAGGAAAGCAATTAAAAACAATACCTTTTTCATAATAAAAATTTTTACAGTTTTGTTAATAATATTAATTAAATAGGTTTGACACTGTAATTATCTTGTCCTAATGTTTATTTTTTCGGTGCAAAGGTAGGTTTTTCAACAAATATCTATCTTGCAAATTTGCAAAACCTCGTCTCTTTTTTGCAAAATGCCACATTTTGAACATAAAAAAAGAAAAAAAGGTGTTTATCCAAATCATTTTCGGCAGAATATAATTACCTTTGCTTATCAAAAAGAGACCAATCTATAATGCAAGATATATTTCATTTATTACCTATGGCCGTCAGTGGCGTACTGTCGGCCGAATGCATTCTCAGTCTGCTAAGCCGACGCACCCGTCCCCACTTCATGCTATTGCTATGGTTGGTGAGTTGCTTTTTGCTTTACACCTGCCACTATGTGTATTTCAGCATACCCGATGAGCCCACCCCCGTATGGAATGTGACCTACACCACCGTCAATCTACTTGTTTACCCACTATTTCTTATCTACATCAGTGAGCAGACCGACCGTTATCCCTTATCACGCCAGCCATGGATTCTATTCGGGATAACGATTCCGGCATGGCTTGCCCTCGTTGTCAGCATACTGCTTTACTCAAGTATGGACAAAAACGAAATAGAGCAGTTCACCCAAATAAGTCTTTACCATCATCCCGGCACCCTTTATGGTTCAGGCGCCATTCTTCACATTGTGCACTACATCTGCAAAACAGTTTTTGCCATTGAAGTGATTATCGTGACTCTTTTCTGTATCAAAAAAATCAAGGGCTACAACATGATGCTCAGCACCCTGTATGCCGACACAGAAGAGAAATCAATGCAAAAATTCAACATTCTGCTCATGTTGATGCTCATCACATCCTTTTTGTCGTTTGGTGTGAACATATTAGGCCGTCATATTTTCCTGTCCAAGAGCATCATCGCCGTGCCCTCGTTGATATTCTCCTGTCTGATACTCGGTTTGGGGTGGAACGGACTGAAACAGCATTTCAGCATAGCAGATGTGAGAACGAGCAGAGAAGAAGCGACCAAAAGAGAAGAAGAGGGCGACACGCCCTCACCCATCGGCATCGAAGAGAAAAAAGAAGACGCCACCGACTCCGACATGAGCAAAGAAGAAGCACTGTCGCGGCAGTTCACCACCATCATGGCGCAGGAGAGACTGTATCTGCACCATGACCTGAAACTCGACGATGTAGTGATGAAGATGGGCACCAACCGCACCTATCTGCTTCAAGCCATCAAGAGCGAGTTCAACATGTCGTTTTCGGAATATGTGAACCGTCTTCGCATCAAGCATGCCCAGCAATTGGAGAAAGAGCAGCCCACCCTGAGCCGTGAAGAGATTTCCACCCGGTCAGGCTACAACACCGTGTCTTCGTTTTACCGTAATCTGAAGAAATACGGTTCTTCCACATAAGAGCAAGGACAAGTGCCCTTTGTCCGGCATCGAACGCATTTTCAGGACCTCTTTACCCGTAACAAAAATAATCAGAATAAAAAAGAGGAAAATGATGAACCGAATCAAATAAATTTTATATTTTTGCAGCATTAACAAGCAGACTATAAATCTAAACACACTATGCAAGAACAACCAAAGCTACCCACCATTCAGGAGGTTTTTGCCTGGATGCGAAAACTCTATGATGAGAGTTATTCCGGACTTACAGCACTGGAGAAAAGCGAACAGCACATGTATGGCACGATGGTGACCACGCCTAGCGACAAGAAATTCATTGTGCGTATGCTGGACGAGACCAGTCAGGTGCACGACCGGCAAAAGCTCGCCCTTCGTGTGAAAGACCTCATCGACCAATATGGCATTCCCAAATTTCTTGGCAAGACCGACCATGCCCTGTTCTGGATGTACCAGCAATTTGCCTATCTCCCTTTGTTCAACTGGGTGTCGGTGCCCATCATCAAGTGGCGCCTCCGCCGCGACACCAGCCGCGTGATTATCAATGCCGCCCGTCCCAACCTTACCCGCCATTTAGCCACCCGTTTCGAGGAAGGCATAGGCCAAAACGTGAACCTTTTAGGCGAGGTGGTATTGGGAAACGGCGAGGCCGACAAACGCTACGAGTCGTATCTTGAAGCCTTGAAAGAACCAGACATCAACTACATCTCAGTGAAGATCTCTGGTATTTACGCCCAGACCCACGCCCTCAACTACAAGGAGAGTTTTCCTGAGCTTATCCGCCGTATGTCGGAACTGTACCAAGCCGCCATCGACAATCCCTACACCACCCCTGAGGGCGAGAAGCGTCCGAAATTCATCAACCTCGACATGGAAGAGTACAAGGATGCCCATCTCACGATGAAACTGTTCAAGGAAGTGCTTTCCCTGCCACAGTTCAAGAACTACGAAGCCGGTATCGTGGTTCAGGCCTACCTACCCGATGCCTGGGGATTCCAAAGCGAGCTATTGGAGTTTGCCCACAAACGTGTGGCAGAAGGAGGATCCCCCATCAAGATGCGTATTGTGAAAGGCTGCAATCTCGACATGGAAAATATCGTGAGTGACCTTCGCGGCTGGCCCAACCCCGTTCGTCCCGACAAGACCGAGGTTGACGCCAACTACCTTCACATCATTGAGCGCGGTCTGAAGCCCGAGAATGCCAAGGTGCTCCACATCGGCATGGCCTCACACAATCTCTTCACCATCTCCTATGCCTATCTGCTCACCGAGATGTACCACACCCCCAAAGACTGTTTCTGCTTCGAGATGCTCGAGGGCATGGCCAATCATGTGTGGCGCGCACAAAAGAAGTTGGGCAACCACGTCATCCTCTACACCCCCGTGGTGAAAAAAGAGCATTTCCTCAATGCCATCTCCTACCTTGTGCGCCGCATGGACGAGAATACAGCACCCGACAACTTCCTCACCCACTCCTTCTCGCTGAAACCCGACACCAAGGAATGGAAAGACCTTGAAGAGCAGTTTATCAGAGCCTACAAGATGAAAGACTCGCTCTCCCACACACCCACCCGCACCCAAGACCGCAACAAGCCCTACGAGGGACAGGAACCCCGCGACGAGATGCTGAACGAGCCCGACACCGACTTCGACCGTTTCTGCAACCAGGAATGGGTGGAGCGAATCTTCAAGAAATGGATGCCCAAGGGAGGCCTCACCGGCAAGAAATCAGCTTGGGGCGACTGGCAACCAGGTGACTTACTGCCCACTCAGATTGGCGGAGAATTGGTGTATAACGAAGACCACGCCCAGTATTACGACCGTTCGCAAGAAGGCGATGTATTGGTGTGCGAGATGTCGCGTGCCAACAAAGAGCAGACGGAGAAGATATTGGAAATTGCCGACAAAGACCCCGGCAACTGGCGCAAGACCACGATAGAAGAGCGACACAAAATCATGTACCGTGCCGCCAACATACTCGGTGAGATGCGCGGCGACCTCAACGGCGCCATGTGTGCCATTACAGGAAAGACCATAGAGGAAGGCGATGTGGAGGTGTCGGAAGGCATCGACTACTGCCGTTTCTACACCACGACGATGAAGAAATACGCCGCCCTTGATGACATTGAGATGAAGGCAAAGGGCACCGTGCTTGTGCTCTCGCCCTGGAACTTCCCCTGTGCCATTCCCTGCGGCGGTGTTGTGGCAGCATTGGCATCAGGCAACACCTGCATACTGAAACCCGCCACTGTGGCCGCTCCCGTGGCCTGGCTGTTCGCCCGTGCATTCTGGGAAGCCGGTGTGCCCAAAGAAGCCTTGCAAGTGGTGATTACCGACCGTGAGGCGACCCCGTTGCTCACCTCCTCGCCCGTGGTGAAGCACATCATCCTCACCGGAGGCACAGAGACCGCCCAGACCATCGCCCATGCCAACCCACGCAAGCCCCTGTCGGCAGAGACCGGAGGCAAGAACGTGATGATTCTCTCGGCAAAGGGAGACCGCGACCATGCCATCATGAACGCCTGCCGCTCCGCCTTCGGCAATGCCGGTCAGAAATGTTCAGCCTGCTCGCTGCTCTTAGTGGAACGCTCAGTGTATGACGACCCACAATTCTTCGAAAAGCTGAAAGACTGCGCCTCATCGCTGAAAGTGGGCGGTGTATGGAACACCGGCAACATTGTGGGCCCAATGATCACGAACCATAACGAGAAGCTGGAGCAAGCCTTCCATTTGGAGCCAGGCGAGCGTTGGCTCATCAAGCCCGAATTTATTGACAAGAAGAAGTTCATCATGCGGCCAGCCATCAAAGTGGACGTCAAACCAGGCTCGTTCACATTCCGCACCGAGCTGTTCGCTCCGCTTTTGGCCGTGGCACCTTTCGACACCCTCGAAGAAGCTGTCGCCCTGGTCAACGGTCTGGATTATGGACTCACCAGCGGACTACAGTCGCTCGACGAGCAAGAGCAGCGTTACTGGAAGAACCACATCGATGCCGGCAACCTCTACATCAACCGCGGCATCACAGGAGCCGTTGTGAACCGTCAGCCATTCGGCGGTATGAAGCTGTCGGCATTCGGTCCCGGCCTGAAGGCAGGAGGTCCCAACTACTGCGCACAGTTTATGACCATCACCGACAAGGCAGGCAGCAAAACCGACTACCGCATGTCGTATGCAGACTGGTATGAGCGCGAATTCCGTCATGCCCGCAACATCCAGCCCAAAATCCGCGGCGAGCAGAACGTGTTCCGTTACCTGCCTTTGAAACAAGGTATGGTGTTGCGACTCTTCGGCGACGAGACATTTGAGCACATCCAAATGGTGCAACTTGCGGCAAAGACTGTGGGCACACCGCTCACCATCTCCGCCAGCGAAGACCATCCACTCATCAGCAAGCTACCCGGAGTAAAGACTGAAAGCCTCAAGGCGTTCTGCGACAGCATTTCCCAATATGAGCGCATCCGCACCATCTCAGCGAATGTTCCAGACGAAGTGTTTGAGGCAGCCGCCCATTGCGACCGCTACATAGCACAGTCACTTCCCGTGAAAGACGGCCGCATCGAACTTGCCCTCTACATCAAGGAGCAGTCCATCTCCAACGAATACCACCGTTACGGTTCGCAGATTGAGATTCCGACAATCGAGGATTGATATTCGAGAGAAGCAAAGATCAGGAATATGCCCTGTGCCCATTTGGGACAAATGAAAGAAAAAGCCACTGTTCTCCCGGACAATGGCTTTTTCATTTTTACCGTTTTTTAATAAAGGCCCCCCTCCCACCCTAATAAGTTTTAGGCGACTAATTTATAATTTTTAAAATCCTTTTCTTCTTTATATCTACTCATAATTTTCTTCAACACTTTATTTTTCTTACTTTTCACACTATTCCCATTCTTAAACCCAATTCTCTTCGCAATCTCCTCCATTTTACAACCTTCAACATAATAACACTCCAAAATCATTCTATCCACCACACTCAACTTCTCCCACACCTTTTCCAACTTTCTTAATTTTTTATTCTCATCCTCCTCCTTTTCATCCAACACATCATACATATCACCTATCCCATATCCACCACACGGCTCAATCCCATTCTCCATCAACTTATCCAAACTCTCAATCTCATCATTCACTTTTCTCAAATATTTCATACCAATATTCCAACACACCCTTCTCAAATAACCAACCATTCCCTTCCCATCCAACACAAAATCCTTATCCACCATTTTTTCCCATAACACAAAACACCCATCACTATACACCTCTTCCAAATCCTCATACCTCAATCTTTTAAATCCACCCATCAACATCATCATAATATCATCCCTCTCATTTTCCATCACCTTATTTAACATAAGGCTACTAACAACCCGAAGATTTCTTCTTTCATCCTTCAAAGTCATCTTCTTCACTTCATTCTCAAACCCTTTTACGTATACTCCAACTATCATACCTTTATTGTGTAAATTTTACGCAGCAAAGATAATCATAAAAATGATACGAACAAAATTTTATTGCGTAAATTTTACGCATTTAGTTAATTTTTCTTTATTATGGCCGATTTTGATTACAATTTTACGGTTTTTGGTAAGATTATTTGCCTGCTATTGGGTGAAGAATAAAAAATAATGTAGTTTTGTATGATGAAAATCACAATCAAATCAGAGAAGAAGAGAAACCTTGGAGAACAATCAAATTCAAAGAAAAATATGATTTACATTAAATCAAAACGAAAAGTCGCTTCGGAAATCAGGAAAGAGCTCGAGAAACTGATTCCTGACGAGCCAGAGGAAGTGAAGGACATCAAGGTCGAAACGGAGAACGAGGGAAACCAGCCTGAAGCCGATTCGGTAGAGACAGCGAACGACAAGGACACCAAGAGCAAGTCGAAGAAAAAGCCATCTAAAAGGAAAAAAGTAGACATGCCCAAAGGCAAGGACCTTGAAGAGGCCATCCAGAACTATCTCCAGAAGCAGAATCCCGATGCGATGATTATCGACGTGACGAGCAAGGCGACTGACGAATTCATCAAGTTCAGTCCTATCTATCCCCATTGCGGTATTCCCGTACCTTTCTCCAACCGCAATGCCGTATCGGTGGAAGGAATCTGGCAAGGTTTGAAAGTATTTGAGAACGACGATATTGACCTTCGTCTGCTCTCAAAGAGCGACATGAAGGGCATGAAGCGCACAGGCAGCAAATTGGGTAATTGGTTAGGTCATCGGAAAGGAGTAAAAGGCGAGGAACTTCTTGGCTATATAGAAGCCCGCAAACTCATTTTTCTGCCCTGCTACAAATGGGTGTTGGACAACAAGCTGCAGAAGTTGGTCACCGCCATTCGCGTCATCTCCAAGAACAAGCCCGTGATACTGCTTGACAACACCGTGAACAGCAATGTGTATGACCCAAGCGAGCCCCTTTCTCACGCCGCCCTGATAAAGGCCTATATCGAGGGCAACTATCCCGAATAAAAAGGCTACAGCATTTTTATTCACCGAACAGGAACCGAGAATATATACAATGAACGGGGACTGAGTTCGATTCACTGGAAAAGAATCAAAATCAGTCCCCGAAATACGTTTAGCAATGTGGAGATTTTTTATTTCACCTCATTGACCAATTCTTTGCCCTCCTCGAAATCCTTGATATTCTGAAGAGTTGTCAGAGCGATGTTGTGGATGGCCTCACGTGTGAAGAACGCCTGATGAGATGTCACGATGACATTCGGCATCATGAGCAGCAGCGCCAGTTTGTCATCATCAATCATCTTGTCAGAACGGTCCTCATAGAAGTAATTGGCCTCCTCCTCATACACATCGAGTCCAGCCGAACCAATCTGGTGTGTGCGCAATCCGTCGATAAGGTCCTCTGTCTTGATGAGTTTGCCACGACCAGTATTGATGATCATCACGCCGAACTTCATCTTTGTGATACTGTCGTTGTTGATAAGGAACTTTGTTTCCTCGGTGAGAGGACAGTGGAGCGAGATGATGTCCGAACCCTCATAAAGTTCATCCAGTGTCACCATTTTGACATTGTACTCACGTGCGAAGGCCTCATCGGGATAGAGGTCATAAGCCAGGATATTCATTCCGAAGCCCCGAAGAATCTTAATCAGCTCCTTGGCGATGCGTCCCATGCCAATGACACCAGCCGTCTTGCCGCACATATCAAAACCGAGCAGACCATTGAGTTTGAAATTACCCTCACGAGTACGGTAAACTGAGCGGTACACTTTTCTATTGAGCGTAAGCATCAGCGTGACAGCATATTCGGCGACAGCATGAGGAGAATAGGCCGGCACACGCACCACACGGATTCCAAACTGCTTAGCTGCTCGCACATCGACATTGTTGAATCCTGCACAGCGCAGGGCGATGAGCTTCACTCCATTCTCAGCCATACGTGCAATGACGCGTGCATCACACTCCGCATTGACGAAGATACAGACCGCGTCCATACCCTTTGTCAGAGACACGGTGTTCATGCTCAGTCTTTCCTTGAAATACTGGATTTCGTATCCAAAATTTGCGTTCACTTTGGAAAAGTTGTCGCGGTCATAGCTTTTAGCGTCAAAAAAAGCAATTTTAATAGCCATAGTTTTAATGTTTATTTCATTGGTATATAAAAAAGGTTGTTTTCTCAGTGTATAACGAAGTAAGTGTCTGAAATGACACGTCTACCCACCAATCTTGCCAGAGATTGTTAGATTTTGCAAAAATAATGAATTACCACCATATATCAAAATAAATTTGAAGATTGGATAATCTTTATCCCGTCGGGGGCATCAATATTACTGCTGACCTTGCCGTCAGCATCGCGCTGGTGGCGTATGCTCACAGGACCTAAGGGTGTGGGAAAAGTCCCTTCCGCCCATTCGAGGTCACCCAGATGAGGCGTGATTCGCAGTTTCCGGCAACCGGCATCGACAACTTCGACACCAAGGATATGCCTCGTCAGCCATGCCGTAGGGCCTGATGCCCAACCGTGGCAGAAAGAATGGCGGTAGCTTATGTAGCAATAGTCGCCGTAGTCGCGGTGAATGTCAATCTTGCCCGGTACAGGCAGTTCGTCGATGCGTGCTGCGTTGCGTGTCCAGTCCAGGTGGAAATCCTCCCAGAAGGTGGTGGCACCGAGGTCAAGCATAGCACCCCAATACAGACGGATGATTTCGAGTGCCTGTGTGTAGGCACCTGCAAGAGCCAGAGCCTCCATCATGTAATAGCCATAAAAAGTGGAAAAGCCATCCGCCACGAAATCCGCGTTAGGCTTCTGTAGCCCAGCAATCATTTTCAGAGCACGCGCCTGTTGGAGTCCGTTGTCAGGCAGAATCATTTTTCCAACCCGTCGGGAGATATCTTGGCAGACGTCGGCGCGTTTTTTGTCGCCAAGGGCGGTGCAGAGCCGTTCCGCATCCTTCATCGCCCATGCCAGCAAAGCCCTGTAGCCGGATTCCACACCAGCCTTGTTGGGCGATGACGGCCAGTCGAGGAAATACTTCATCTGGCTGTTGGTACCCTCTTCCAGATGTTCTGTTCCGTCAGCGTCCACCAACGTGTCAATCCGGTCAATCAGTCCTGTGATATAGTCACGGTGTCTTTCTAAAAAAGCCTTGTCGCCACCATGCATGTACCAATCGTGATGGATGATAAGATACCACAGCGAATAGCTGCTGATGCCGTTGAGCCACCGCGGTAAAGGATACTGGCTTACGGCGAGGTCGAGGGAGCGTGGCACCACCTCGTTTTGTCCGAAGACACTCATAATCGTCTGCACTTCAGGGTGCATGTCACCCAGCCAAACGGCCCTGTCGCGCTTGATGCCATCCCACAGATATTCCTGCATATTGAGATGCACGGTGTAGGCGCCGGTCATCCAGATGGAGTCGAGGCGCGTGTCGCTGCAGCGGAAAGAGCCGATATAGGGGATGTCACGGTAGCGCAGGACGGCGGTGGCCTCCCTCAAGTTTATCAGGCGCCCAGGCTCAAGAAGGTCAATTCTCACGAAGCGGAATCCAGTGTTGCCTATTTCAATCTGTCCGTACCGTGGAAGCAGGTACATGGCATCCCGTGTGGCATGGTCGTTGGATGAGAACCCGATGCGGTTCTGTCCGCCGTCGGGTTCGGCAAAGCACTCCCCCACACTCTCACCGAAGCGGATGCGGACACGAGCTGAAGCAGCGTTGGCTTTACCTACCACCAGTTTTAGTCCGCCATGCAGTTCACAGCCATAGTCGAGCAGGATACTCGTCGTATCGTTGTCACCATTCTGGAGTATTGCCGAAGGCAATCCGGCGATATCGGGCTGTCCCGTTCCCTCTTTCAGGAGAATGTCTTGTTCTTTCACATTGCCCTGTTTCCAGACTATGCGCCGCGGTGTGATGAATTTCCGAGTCAGTTCGTCAGTCCTCGCCACCTCATTGCCGAAAACTGGAGGGAGGGCCTGCGCATGCAACGCCAATGATGCGACCGTCATCAACAGGAGCGTTATAATGTTTTTCATCTTTTCAGTGGTTTTGGGGGTTATCAGTGCAAAGATAAAGATTTTTTTGAAAGACTGGCAGTTTGATGAATGAAATTGATTATCGAGAGTCCCCAATGATCAATGAAACCACATCCTTAGACAAGCGTGCAACAACGGCGCAAATCCAGGACAAATCGCAAGAATCACTGGCAGAAGCTACGTGGGGGGCTTCTATGTGAAAAATGATCATTGAGAACCGTCCCCAATGATCACTGGCAGAAGCTACGTGGGGGGCTTCTATGTGAAAAATGATCATTGAGAACCGTCCCCAATGATCATCGAGAACCGTCCCCAATGATCATCGAGAACCGTCCCCAATGATCATGAGTATCTCATCACGGCGACAACCACACCGCTTTCACCTTCCCTCCGCCATCCTCGGCCACTACCTTTTTGAGGTAGAGGGTAACATTATCCAATACATCGTCTCAGATGGCGAGAACATCGCACCACTTCGGAATCTTAAAAAAACAAAAAAGTGACCTTCCATAGCATTCGGAAAAACACTTATTTTTGTTAACTTTGCACTCGAAAGTATACGAAGCAGTCACGCTTTTCCACTCGACCTTGGTCGATTGCCAACAAGGAAACGCAAGAAATGGAGACATTTTTCCTTTGCCTTTGCTTCATCGCAGCTTTTCAACACAGATAACGATAAGAGCCAGCTTGGTAGAGCTGGAGGGTCAGCCCCGAAAAGTACTCCGTAGTTTTTATGAATAAGAATCATGGTGTATCTTTTAAGGTGACATCCTCCATTTTGTCAATGTCTATGCTAACAGTGATGGCTGGTGCTGCCATAGCCCCGGCGCTCAACATCATAAGACTGCATTTCAGTTATGTTCCCCACTTGCTGGTACAACTTATTGTGAGCAGCCCAGCACTGTTCATCATCCTTACCAATTTGTTTTTCCTTCGCATAAGCAGACGGTATGGCTCGCGGACTATCGCCATAACGGGATTGCTGCTTTATGTAGTCGCAGGAACAGGGTGCTATTTCACAGACAACATCTACACGCTGCTTTTTATGCGAGCGCTTCTGGGAGTCAGCGTGGGATTGGTCATGC
>JAEEGL011723538.1_pt1 | contig 42908 bp, 50 predicted proteins | sample 9134231 | NCBI WGS metagenome assembly JAEEGL01 (sample SAMN16246548, study PRJNA631951) | gut metagenome | biome: gut microbiome; feature: rumen; material: fiber-attached | host: Bos | place: Iran: Karaj | collected 2018-10 | reverse complement strand
TCACCATCGTTCTTAAGGAAAAAGAATAATCGGAGAGGAGTTAAAACGAATTATGGGACAAAAAGTTAATCCGCACGGTCTCCGTGTCGGCGTTATCAAAAAATGGGATTCGAGATGGCTCGTATCCGATATGGATTTCGGCGATACGATAGTAAACGACTATCATATCAGAGATTTCCTCAAAAAGAAACTCTACAACGCGGGCGTACCGAAGATAGAGATCGAGCGCTCCAACAGCGCCGTGACTATCATAATCTACTGCGCGAAACCCGGTATGGTCATAGGCCAGAAGGGCGCGGAGAAGATGAAGCTCGAAGCCGAGGTTAAGAAGATAGTCAAGGACGACCTCATCCACGCGGTAACTCAGCGCGCGATAAAGAATCACAAGGAAAACGTTGACCTGCAGGCGGCTCTCAAGGCGATAGTCGTTCCGGACGTCAGGATCAACATTCTCGAGGTCAAGAACCCCGATCTGAACGCTCAGCTCGTAGCGGAGAGCATAGCGGACCAGCTCGTTCGCAGGATCGGCTTCCGCCGCGCTATGAAAAACGCGATAGGCAGAGCCATGAAGCTCAACGCCAAGGGCATCAAGGTATCGTGCGGCGGCCGTCTCGGCGGAGCTGAGATAGCGCGTACCGAGCACTACCATGAAGGCACCATACCGCTGCAGACGCTGCGCGCGGATATCGAGTACGGCTTTGCCGAGGCGAACACCACCTACGGCAAGATAGGCGTTAAGGTCTGGATCTACGGCGGAGAGGTTCTCAACGAGAGCAGATCCGGCGGACAGAGACGCGACAACAGAGGCGAGAGAAGAGACCGCCGCGGAAACCGCGATAACCGTGACCGCGACAATCGCCGCGACAACCGCGACCGCGAGAGAAAACCTTACAACAAGGAGGAACGCCGCGATGTTAATGCCTAAGAGAGTTAAATACAGACGTGTCCACAGAGGCAGAATGAAGGGCAAGGCGATGCGTGGCAATACCGTTACTTACGGTACCTACGGTCTTGAAGCTCTTGAGCCCGCCTGGATCACAAGCAACCAGATAGAGGCAGCCCGTATAGCGATGACCCGTTATATAAAGAGAGGCGGTCAGGTCTGGATAAAGATATTCCCCGATAAGCCCGTTACCGAGAAGCCGGCTGAGACCCGTATGGGTTCCGGTAAAGGTTCTCCCGAGTACTGGGTAGCAGTCGTAAAGCCCGGCAGAATAATGTTCGAGATGGACGGCGTTACCGAGGATATCGCACGCGAGGCTATGAGACTTGCGTCTCACAAGCTTCCGATAAAGACGAAATTCGTCAAAAAAGAGACAGAAGTAAAGGAAGAGGAGGAATAAGCTCATGAAGGCAGAAGAACTGAGAAAGTTATCTCCCGAAGAACTGAATAAGAAGCTGAATGAGCTGAAAGAAGAATTATTCCGTCTCCGCTTCCAGCTTCAGATAAACCAGCTCGACAACCCTAACAAAATTCCCGAAACAAAGCGTAACATTGCTCGCGTTCTTACCGTTATGAACGAGAAGAACTCATAAGGGAAGAGAGGAGATATGTTATGAGTGAAGAAAGAAATCTGAGAAAAAACAGAGTCGGCATTGTCGTATCCGATAAGATGGATAAAACCGTCGTTATCGCCATCGAGGAGCACGTAAAGCACCAGAAATACGGCAAAGTCATCAAGCGCACAATAAGACTCAAGGTCCATGACGAGAACAACGAGTGCGGTATCGGCGATAAGATACTCGTCGCCGAGACCAGACCTATCTCGCACGACAAGAGATGGCGCATGGTAGAAATCATAGAAAAGGCTAAATAAGCAAAGTACGACGATTGCTTACGCGCGGGCGTCATAATAAAAATGACGCTGTTAGGGGCGCGTAACGCGAGTTGTGAGATGCAAAAACGCTAAGGAGGATTCACACAATGATTCAACAGCAATCACTGATGAAGGTGGCGGACAATACCGGCGCAAAAGAGTTAATGTGCATCCGTGTTTTAGGCGGTACGGGAAGAAGATATGCAAATATCGGAGACGTTGTGGTAGCTTCGGTTAAGAAAGCCGCCCCCAACGGTACCGTTAAAAAAGGTGAGGTCGTTAAGGCAGTCATCGTCAGATCAAGACACGGTCTGAAACGCGCCGACGGTTCAACGATAAGGTTCGATGAGAACGCAGCCGTCATCATAAAGGAAGACAAAACGCCGAGAGGCACACGTATCTTTGGCCCGGTAGCGAGAGAACTCCGTGAGAAAGATTATCTCAAGATACTCTCCCTCGCTCCCGAGGTACTGTAAGGAGGTCAACTATGGAAAAGAAGCTTCACGTTAAAAAGGGAGACAAGGTCATAGTCATCTCCGGCGCAAGCAAAGGCGTTATCGGCAGCGTGGTTGAGGTCTCCCGCGAGGAGGGCAAGGTCATAGTCGAGAAGGCTCATATGATCAGCAAGCACGTAAAGCCCAGAAAACAGGGTGAGAACGGACAGATAGTCAACGTTGAAGGCGCCATATACGCCGACAAGGTAATGCTCTACTGCGACAAGTGCGGCAAGGGCGTCCGTTACAACACAAAGGTAGAAGTCGTTGAAAAGAACGGCAAAAAGACGATAAAAAAGACCCGCATCTGCAAGAAATGCGGAGCAGAGCTGTAAGGAGGTAACTGATAATGTCAAGATTAAGAGACTTATACAAGAATGAAGTTGCTCCTCAGCTTATGAACAAGTTCAGCTACAAGAGCCCGATGCAGATCCCGAAGCTGGATAAGATCGTGGTCAACGTAGGCTGCGGCGACGCCAAGGATAACACGAAGGTCATAGACAACGTTATCGACGAGATAACGCAGATCACCGGTCAGAAGGCTGTCCCGACGTACGCAAAGAAGTCGGTCGCAAACTTCAAGCTCCGCGAGGGCATGAAGATAGGCGTAAAGGTAACGCTTCGCGGTGAGACCATGTACGAATTCATGGACAGACTGTTCAACTTCGGTCTGCCGAGAGTACGTGACTTCAAGGGCATCAATCCGAACGCCTTTGACGGACGCGGCAACTACTCGCTGGGACTTAAGGAACAGCTTATATTCCCGGAGATAGAGTACGACAAGATAGACAAGATCAGAGGTATGGACATCGTATTCGTTACGACGGCTCAGACCGACGAAGAAGCAAAAGAGCTGCTCACGCTTATGGGCGCTCCGTTTGCGAAGTAATAAGGAGGATAGGTAGTTATGGCTAAAACATCCATGAAAAACAAGCAGCAGAAACGTCAGAAGTATTCCACCCGTGAATACAACAGATGCAAGATCTGCGGCCGTCCTCACGCTTATCTCCGCAAATACGGCATCTGCCGTATCTGCTTCCGTGAGCTTGCCTACAAGGGACAGATCCCGGGCGTCAAGAAAGCCAGCTGGTAAGCTTAACAACAGGATCAAACACAAAACTCCGTCTTGCGACAGGAAGCGAGGCTTAACCGGCGCAAGACAGGCCGCATAAACTGCGGCAGCAAATAAAAAATTGCCGAATGGAGGAGCAATAAAATGCAAATGTCTGATGTTATAGCGGATATGCTCACACGCATAAGAAACGCAAATAACGCAAAGCACGACACGGTCGACATTCCCGCGTCCAATATGAAAAAAGCCATCGCCGACATACTCGTTGACGAGGGTTATATAAAGAATGTTCAGATAATAGAAGACAACAAGCAGGGCGTTATAAGAGTAACGCTGAAATACGGCCCCGGCAAGTCCAAGGTACTTCAGGGTCTGCGCAGAGTTTCCAAGCCCGGTCTTCGTATTTACGCAAACAGCAAGGATATGCCGAGAGTCATGAACGGTCTCGGTATAGCGATAGTCTCCACCTCTAAGGGCATAATGACCGACAAACAGGCAAGAGCCCTCAACATAGGCGGAGAAGTCCTCTGCTTTGTATGGTAAGGAGGTATTAAGCTATGTCAAGAATAGGCAGAATGCCCGTTATCATACCCGCAGGTGTCACGGTAGACATCGAGGAAAACAACAAAGTCACGGTCAAGGGTCCGAAGGGAACGCTGACAAGCGCTCTCTGCCCGACGATGACGCTTGAGAAGGACGGCAACGTCATTCACGTAAAGCGCCCCGATGACGAAAAAGAAAACAGAGCGCTTCACGGTCTTACCCGCGCGCTGCTCGAAAACATGGTCGTAGGCGTAACGCACGGCTACTCCAAGACGCTTGAAATAGTCGGCGTCGGTTACAGAGCACAGAAGACGGGCAAGACGCTCGATCTTACTCTCGGTCATTCACACCCCGTAAAATTTGAGGAGACCGATACGATCAAATTTGAGGTTCCCAACCCCAATACGATAGTCGTTTCCGGCATAAGCAAGCAGGAAGTCGGCCAGGTAGCGGCGGAGATCAGGGCAAAGCGTCCTCCGGAACCGTATCACGGCAAAGGCGTCAAGTATCAGGATGAAAAAGTCCGCAGAAAAACGCCGAAGACCGGTAAATAATGAAAGGAGTGGACAGAAATGGTATCGAGAAAAGACAGTAACCAGCAGCGTCTCAAGAGACGCAAGAGAGTCAGAGGCAAGATATTCGGTACGTCCGAAAGACCGCGTCTCTGCGTATATCGTTCCCTTGCAAACATCAGTGCTCAGATCATTGACGACACAAAGGGTAAAACGCTCGTGTCCGCTTCCACTTATGAAGCTGCATTCAAGGGCAACGGCGGCAACAGGGAAGCCGCGAAAGACGTCGGCAAGATGCTTGCCGAAAGAGCAGCCAAGAAGGGTATCGTTGACGTCGTATTCGACAGATCCGGTTACATCTATCACGGCAGAGTACAGGAACTTGCTGAGGGAGCCCGTGAGGGCGGCCTGAAGTTCTGAGGAGGGTAATATGGTACAGCAGAAAATAAATCCTAACACACTTGAACTCCAGGAAAGACTCGTCAAGATAAACCGTGTTTCCAAAACCGTCAAAGGCGGTCGTATCCAGAGATTTACGGCTATCATGGTCGTAGGCGACGGTAACGGTCACGTCGGTTTCGGTCTCGGCAAAGCCGCCGAGGTTCCCGAGGCTATCAGAAAGAGCCTTGAGGACGCAAAGAAAAATATAATCAAGGTCTCCATGAACGGAACGACGATACCTCACCAGGTCATCGGCGAGTACGGCGCGGGCAGAGTGCTTCTTAAGCCGGCTTCCGAAGGTACCGGAGTTATCGCCGGCGGTTACGTAAGAGCCGTCATAGATATGGTAGGTATAAAGGATATCAGAGCAAAGTGCCTGCGTTCCAACAACCCGGGCAACGTTGTCAAAGCCACCTTCGAGGGCTTGAGATCCTTGCGCACCATAGAAGAGGTTGCCGCAATGAGAGGCAAAGAAGTTTCTCAGATAAAGAAATAAGGGAGGACTTCGGAAATGATTAAAGTTACACTTGTTAAAAGTCTTATAGGCTGCAAGCCGAACCAGAAGGCGACCGCCGCCTCTCTCGGTCTGCGCAAAATCGGTGACAGCATCACCGCAGAAGAAACTGCTGTTTTAGACGGCAAGATAAACGTGATAACCCATTTGGTCAAAGTCGAAAAGGCTGACTGAAGGATCACGGAATTTGAGTATAAGGAGGATAAGCAATGAAGCTCCATGAACTTTCTCCCGCGGAAGGCTCTGCAAAGGAAAGATACCGCAAAGGCAGAGGCCCCGGCTCGGGTAACGGCAAAACGGCAGGCAAAGGTCATAAGGGACAGAACGCGAGGTCCGGCGGCGGTGTAAGACCGGGCTTTGAGGGCGGACAATTCCCGCTTTACAGACGTCATCCCAAAAGAGGATTTAAAAATCACTTTGCAAAACGCTACGCTACTATAAACGTAGGCCGACTTGAATCGTTTGAGAACGGTTCGGTAATCACACTTGAGGCGCTCGTAGAAGCCGGTGTCATCAAGAAGCCGTTTGACGGACTTAAGGTGCTCGGCAACGGTGACCTTACAAAGAATTTAACCGTTGAAGCGGCGATCTTCTCCGCCCAGGCGAAGGAAAAGATTGAGGCTGCCGGTGGAAAGACCGAGGTCACAAAATAATGTTTAAAACTTTACGCGATGCCTGGAACGTGCCTGATCTGAGAAAAAAGATACTTTTTACTCTCTTCATAATCGTTCTTTACCGCCTGGGTTCGGTGATACCGGTCCCGTTCGCGTCGCCCGAACTGCTTCAGCAGGCTGTAGGTTACGCGGGCAACTCCCTGCTTACGTACTTCACGTTCATAGCGGGTGAGTCGTTCTCACAGGCTACACTGTTCGCGCTTTCCATCTCCCCGTACATCACCGCATCCATAGTTGTCCAGCTGCTCTGCGTAGCGATACCGAAGTGGCAGGAATGGCAGAAGGAAGACGGCGAAGAGGGAAGAAGAAAGCTTGACAAGATCACCCGTTATATAACGGTCGGTCTGTCGCTCATCACCGCTTTCGGTTACTATCAGTACCTGAAGGCGAACAACGCCATAATAGACGTTAAGCTTTTCTCAAACGCAACGCTCAACCAGTGGGCGATAGCTATAGTTATGATAGCGTGCTACTGCGCCGGCGCCTGCCTCATCATGTGGCTCGGCGAAAGGATCGATAACTTCGGTATAGGCAACGGTATCTCGATCATACTGTTCATCAACATTCTTTCGGGTATCCCGAGAATGGTACAGACGTTCTATGCGAGAAACCTGCACCCCGAGTCCTTCGGTCTCAGCGCATCCGACGCCATGCCGATATGGCTGTTCATAATAGTCGCAGTACTCGTCGTAATATTCTTCCTCGCCGCCATCACGTTCATAGTCCATATGACAGAGGCGGAGAGACGCATAAAGGTCTCGTACGCAAAGCGTATCCAGGGCAGAAAAATGTACGGCGGTCAGGATTCCGATCTGCCGATCAAGCTGTATATGTCCGGCGTTATGCCCATCATATTCGCTCAGTCGATAGTTTCGATCCCCGCAACGGTAGCTCTTATAGCTCCCGGTAAGGCGCCCGAAGGTTTTGCAACGGGAACGTACAGCATATCGAGCTTTTCCGAATGGTGGTACGTCTTCAACAACAGGACGTTCTCCTATACGAGCCCGCTGTATATGATAATCTTCTTCGCGCTTATCATAGCGTTTGCGTACTTCTATATCGCTATTTCGTTCGACCCGACCGAGATAGCAAACAATCTGAAGAAGAACGGCGGCTTCGTCCTCGGACTTCGTCCCGGCGCTCCCACCGCAAACTTCATAAAGAGAGTTACAAACCGTATAACGCTGCTCGGCGCCCTGTTTTTGAGCCTTGTCGCCATCATCCCGCTTATAATAAACGCGACGATGGGCAACAGCCTCGGTATAGTGGCGTTCGGCGGAACTTCGATACTGATCCTTGTAGGTGTTGCGCTTGAAACCGTGCGCGAGCTTGAAGCTCAGCTCACCACTTACCGCCGCCCCGGCTCCACCGGCGCGATATTCCGCGGTAAGAGGAAATAAGGGGTAATCCCATGAGAATAATTTTTCTCGGAGCACCCGGAGCGGGTAAGGGAACGCAGGCGGAAATAGTTTCCGCCAAGTACGGTATCCCCGCAATATCGACAGGCGCGATCATCAGAGAGGCGATCGCCAAGGGTACGGAAATGGGACTTGCCGCAAAGTCGTATTCCGAAAAGGGACTTCTCGTCCCGGATGAGGTCGTTATTGGCATCATCAAGGACAGACTTGCAAACGAGGACTGTGCAAACGGATTTATCCTCGACGGCTTTCCCAGGACCGTCGCTCAGGCGGAAGCGCTCGACGAGATGGGCGTCGAAATAGACCTTGTCATTTCGATAGAGGTCAGTGATGAAGATATAGTCAAGAGGATGAGCGGCCGCCGCGTATGCGGAAGCTGCGGTTCCTCGTACCACGTTCTGTATAAGCCCTCCAAAAACGGCGAACAGTGTGATAAATGCGGGTCCGACCTGAGCATCAGACCGGACGACAAGCCCGAGGTAGTACTCGGAAGACTTAACGTATATCACGAAATGACTGAGCCGCTCAAGGACTTTTACAAGAACAAAGGCAAGTGCGTTGAGGTACAGGGTCAGGAGATCCTTGACGACACCACCGCGCTTGTCAGCAAACAGATAGCTTTAGCTTTCGGCAAATAATATATGATCCAAATCAAAGGTGAAAACGCAATTGCAGCAATGCGCATTGCCGGCAAGATCACGGCGGAGGCTATTTATCTCGGCGGAGAAGCCGTGAAGGACGGCGTCAGCACAAAGCATATAGACGATATAATCCGTCATCACATTGAAAAATGCGGTGCTGTGCCATCCTTCTTAGGCTACGGCGGATTTCCCGGATCCGCCTGCATAAGTATAAACGACGAAGTGATACACGGTATCCCGTCCAAGGACAGAATAATCAAGGACGGAGATATAGTGAGCATAGACGTCGGCGCAAGATACCGCGGCTATCACGGAGACAGCTGCTGCACGTTCGGGTGCGGCAACGTCAGTGATGAGGCTAAGCGACTTATGGAGGCGGCGGAAAAGGCGTTCTATCTCGGCGCCGCTAAGGCGGTGGCGGGAAACAGGCTGGGAGACGTAGGCTCTGCGATACAGGAATACGTGGAATCACAAGGGTACGGCGTTGTGCGTCAGTACGTCGGTCACGGCGTGGGACGCGAGCTGCATGAAGATCCGGAGGTACCGAATTTCGGACGCGCCGGACACGGCGTAAGGCTGTATAAGAATATGACGATAGCAATAGAGCCGATGATAACAGAGGGACGTTACGACGTTAAGGTCGGAGCGGACGGATGGCTCGTCACTACCGTTGACGGCAAGCTTGCCAGTCACTATGAACACACGGTTCTGGTGACGGACGGCGAGCCCGAGCTGCTTACGAAAATATAAGGATACAAAATGAAAATCTGGCAGCCTCTGAAAATGATTTTTTCAAAGGAAAAATCAAAATCAAAGGAAGAAGAAACGTTGACGGGGCGTATAGCCCAGTCGGTATCCGGCAGAGATAAAGGTATGATATACGTCATAACCGGACAGCCGGACGGAGTATACGTCACCGTATGCGACGGTATGAGACGTACCCTCCGTCAGCCGAAAAGAAAAAATATCAGGCACCTGCTGATATCCGCGCAGAGCCTGCCGGCGGAATATATAAAAGGCGGCAGGATAGAAGCGGACGATAAACAGATAGCCGCGTTCATTAAAGAACGCACCGATATATAATCATATATTCGATCGTTACGATAAGGAGGATGTAATTTGCCAAAAGACGATGTTGTCGAATTTGACGGTCAGGTCATAGAGGCGCTGCCGAACGCTACGTTCAGGGTAAAGCTGACGAACGGTCATATAGTGACCGCAAGCATTTCCGGCAGACTCAGACTTAACAGTATCAAGGTACTGGTCGGTGATAAGGTCCACGTTGAGGTTTCGATTTATGATCTCTCCAAGGGACGTATCACGTGGAGATCAAAATAATATAAATCATAATACTGAAAGGACAGGTAATACAAAGTGAAAGTTAAACCTTCCGTTAAAAAGATCTGCGAAAAATGCAAGATCATAAAAAGAAAAGGCCGCATAATGGTCATATGCGAAAACCCGAAGCATAAGCAGAGACAGGGTTAAAAAACAGGAGGAACGGATTAAATGGCACGTATAGCTGGTGTAGATATACCCAACGCAAAAAGAGTGGAGATCGGTCTTACCTACATTTACGGTATAGGCAGAACAACCTCAAATAAAATACTTGCAAAAACCGGTATAGACCCCGATACAAGATGCAAAGATCTTACAGAAGAAGATATTGCAAAGCTCCGTGAAGAGATCGAAAACCATCATCAGGTGGAAGGCGATCTCCGCCGTGAAGTCGCTCTCAACATAAAGAGACTTACGGAAATCGGCTGCTACAGAGGTATCAGACACAGAAAAGGTCTGCCTGTAAGAGGTCAGAGAACCAAAACAAACGCAAGAACAAGAAAAGGCCGCGCTAAGACGGTTGCGAACAAGAAGAAATAAGGAGTGATTTGCAAGCATGGCAAAAGTAGTTAAAAGTAAGAAAGTTACGAAAAAGCGCCGCGAGCGTAAGAACGTTCCGCAGGGCGCCGCACACGTACATTCTACGTTCAATAACACGATAGTCACCATCACGGACAGAGCGGGCAATACTGTCTCGTGGGCGTCCGCGGGCGAGCTCGGCTACAAGGGCAGCAGAAAAGCAACTCCTTACGCCGCGCAGATGACTGCAGAAGCCGCGGCAAAGGTCGCTATCGACCACGGTATGAAAACTATCGACGTTTACGTCAAGGGTCCCGGACAGGGCAAAGAGGCGGCGATCCGCGCTCTGCAGACCGCAGGGCTTCAGATCGAATGGCTCCGTGACGTAACACCCATACCTCACAACGGTTGCCGTCCTCCCAAAAGAAGACGCGTATAATTAACAAGGAGGAAAAAAGAAAATGGCAAAAAACAATCAGCCCATTGCAAAGCGCTGCAAGGCGCTCGGCGTATCTCCCGCAGTTCTCGGCTATAACAAGAAGAATACGAACCGCAACAGCCAGAACAAGATGAAGAAAAAACAAAGCGAATACGGACTTCAGCTCGTTGAGAAGCAGAAGGTCAAATTCGTATACGGTATACTTGAGAAGCAGTTCCATATCTACTACAACAAGGTTTCCAAAATGCCCGGTAAGACCGGTGAAAACCTGCTTACCTATATTGAGCGCCGCCTTGACAACGTAGTGTTCCGTCTCGGACTTGCCGCAACGCGCCGTGAGGCCCGTCAGCTCGTCAACCACGGTCACTTCACCGTAAACGGCAAAAAAGTCAACATCCCGTCTTATATAGTCAACGTTGACGACGTTATAGAGGTCAAGGAAAGCAGCCGCAGCTCCGTTGTGTTTACGAGACTCAACGACGCGGATATGCTCATAACGGAAACACCGCAGTGGCTTGAACGCGATAAAGAAGCTTTCAAGGGCAAAGTCTTAAGACTTCCGATCCGTGAAGACATAGACTTCCCCGTGGAGGAGCACCTTATCGTCGAGCTTTATTCAAAGTAATAAAGACCTCCCGCGAGGGCGTTTCGCGGCGGGGAGCCGCGAAAATCCGCCTTTATGTAAACTATCAGATAACCCAATGTTTACTTTATTGTTTTTTAGGAGGTACGCAATATGTTAGAAATCCAAAAGCCGCAGATCTCTTTACCCGAAAGCGCGGACGAAAGAATCGGCACGTTCGTTGTAGAGCCGCTTGAGAGAGGCTATGCGACGACACTGGGCAATTCTCTGAGAAGAGTGCTTATGAGCTCGCTTCCCGGCGTTGCACCGGTATATATAAAAATCAGAGACGTCATACACGAGATCTCGACGATCCCCGGAGTCAAAGAGGACGTATGCGAGATAGTGCTCAACGTCAAAGGAATCATAGCTAAGCTTTACGTAGAGGGACAGAAGACAGTCATGATAAGCGCAACAGGTCCCTGCGAAGTAAAAGCGGGCGATATAACGCCGGATTCCGATATAGAAATCCTTAATCCCGATCTGCATATATGCACCCTGTCCGAGAACACGAGCTTCTTTATGGAGATCACGTTCGACCACGGCAGAGGATACGTTCAGCAGGATAAGAATAAAGAGATAAACGCGACACAGCAGCTTGGCGTAATATACACGGATTCGATATACACACCGGTAAAAAGCGTAAACTTCATACCGGAGAGCATCCGCGTCGGCAACTCAGGCGTTACCGATTACGACAGGTTGACTTTGAACGTGGAAACAAACGGCACGATCTCCGCAAAGGAAGCGGTGTCGCTTGCTGCCAAGATTCTCAACGAGCATCTCAACCTCTTCGTCAATTTGTCTGACGAAGCAAGGAACGCGGAAATTATGGTAGACAGTAAAGAAACACAGAGAGATAAAATTCTTGAGATGACCATTGAGGAACTTGACATGTCGGTAAGAAGCTTCAACTGTCTGAAGCGCGCCGACATCCATACCGTTGAGGATTTGACAAACAGGACAGAAGAAGATATGATCAAGGTGAGAAACCTCGGCAAGAAGTCTCTTGAAGAGGTCATCGCCAAATTGAACGAGCTCGGACTCAGTCTCAAAAAGACCGAGGAATGAGCCAACAAAGGAGGATAATCTAAATGCCCGGCACAAGAAAGTTAGGCAGACCGACAGCTCACAGAATGCTCATGCTTCGCGGCATGGTAACTCTGATGATAGAGAACGGTCAGATTGAAACAACACTTACACGCGCAAAAGAGGTAGCGCCTCTTGCCGATAAAATGATAACGTTAGGCAAAAAGAACACGCTTGCATCGCGCAAAGCCGCTTATGAATTCTTAACGAAGGAATCCGCGGTATTCAAACTTTTTGACGAGATGGCTCCGTTCTTTGCCGCACGCAACGGCGGCTATACCGCCGTATACAAGCTCGGACCCCGCCGCGGAGACGGCGCGGAGATGGCTATCGTCAAATTCGTAGGCTATGAGAAGAAAGAGCCGCCGAAGGACGATAAGAAGAAGGAAAAGGAAGAGAATAAATAATTCCCGATCTGATAAAAAATCCCGACTTGTTCGGGATTTTTTGTTTAAAGTGTCGCTTCGCGACGTTCTTTGGGGGTTCCCACCCGTGAACCCCCACCGCTTTTCGCGGCGGGGAACCCCGGGCCACCCCTCTCGGCTCGACGTACCGTCTCGCCTGACCCCCAAACCCCCTGTTCCCTCCGGAACCCCCGTCGCTCTCAAGTTCACGACGGGGAACCCTCCGGTCCCCTCCCGTCAATCTCCGAAGAGATTGAGGGGCAGCGCGCGGGGCGAGAGGGGGGGTACGCCCGCGCGCGCGGCTGGCGCCGCAAAAGCCCCGAAGTCTCGGGGGGTGGGGTTTGGGGCGGACCGGGGTTCCCCACCGAGTCCAGCGGTAGGGGCTCGCGGAGAGGTGGGCGGGGAGCCCAAAAAACAAAATTTAACCGTAAAATACGGTTTATGCCGCTGTAAAGGTAGGGGCGAGCATTGCTCGCCCGCTTATCTGTATAATTAATAATTTAACGATAAATATTAAAAATCCCTTGACAAACGTAAAACAGTATGATATAATACCAAAAGAAACAAAAGGAGGACGATACCATGAACAAGACAAAAAGAACGATACAGGTGATAGGCAAGATATGCCGCATAATCTCAATGATACTGCTTGTGCTGAACGCGATAGGCGCGGGATTTATGATCATTTTCGGAATAGTTATGACGGTCATGCCGACGAACACAGCCGAGATAGATATAAAGGGCAGCACGGAAATTGAGATATCCGGAAAGATCATAGAGAAAATACCGGACGGCACGATAAAGAGCTTTATAAGCGAATTCAACGAGGGTTTGTCAGGTTTTACTTTTAACGGGCAAAGTATCAGCGAGGTCGGTCAGGGTGAAAACTCCGTTATATTCAGAAACAACGGCTCCTACGTTTATCTTAATCTGAGAAAACTCGGTATAGTCTGCATAATAAACGCTCTTATCACGGCGACGCTTATATACGTGCTTCTGATGCTCGGCAGATTTATGAAAAAGCTTGAGGAATCCGGTTCTCCGTTCGAGGACGGAGCGGTGAAGGCGATGACGCAGTTTGCGATATCTCTTTTGCCTTACGCGGTGCTTAAACCGACGCTCACCTCGCTTTCCGGCGCGATCTTTGCCACCGGAAACGTTTCCGTGAATTTCTCGATCGACACCACGACCGTTTTCGCCGCTCTGATAGTGATCCTTATGGTGCTGATCTTCAGGTACGGCGCGCAGCTGCAGAAAAACGAAGACGAAACGCTCTGACGGTATTCCGGTATGGGAAAAATAATACTCAGGCTCGACCGCGTGATGGCTGACCGCAAAATGAGCTTAAACGAACTTTCTGAAAAAGCAGGCGTCGCAAACGTAAACCTCTCAAAGCTGAAAAACGGGCGTATCAGCGCGATCCGTTTTTCGACACTGATAGCGATATGCGAAGCGCTTGACTGTCAGCCCGGAGATATTCTTGAATATTCTCCCGAAGAATAATAAAAAAGCAACATGATCTTTGATTTTTATCATCAATGATTATGTTGTTTCTTTTATGTAAATTTACAAATATCGTTTGATATGCGCGTTAATATATGGTATAATACCATAATAACTATAATGGAGTAATTGTATGTATATACTCGGGATAGATCCGGGGCTTGCGATCGTGGGCTGGGGAGTGGTCGAATACAGCGACAACAAATTCAGAGCGCTGGGGTACGGAGCGATAACGACGCCCGCCGGCATCGACGTCGAACAGCGGCTTATCCAGATATACGACGGGCTTGACGGGATAATAAAAAAGTACAAGCCCGACGAGATAGCGGTTGAGGAGCTGTTCTTTAATACGAACCAGAAAACGGCGATAGCAGTGGCGGAGGCGCGCGGCGTGATACTGCTCTGCGGCATAAAAAACAAAGTCCCGCTTTACGAATACACGCCGCTTCAGGTCAAGCAGGCTGTCGTCGGATACGGACGCGCGGACAAAAAGCAGGTCATAACGATGACGAATATGCTGCTCGATTTGAAAAAATCGCCGAAGCTCGACGATACATCGGACGCGCTTGCGATAGCCGTCTGTCACGGACATACGAGCGGCTCCGCTCTTAAGGATTTTTACAACCAGAAGAAAAAAAAGTTACTGTAAGGTGCTGTTATGTTTTATTATATCGAAGGTGAAATAGTTTTCTGCGAGCCGGGCGCCGCGGTTATCGACGTCGGCGGCGTCGCATATAAAATGACCGTCTCGTACAACACGTTCGCGTCTATGGCGGGCAAGGACAGAGCGAGGCTCTATACTTATTTATCCGTCAGCGAAAACGGGATAGAATTATACGGCTTCCACGATACCGACGAGCTTGACGTTTATAAGCTTCTCACCTCCATATCGGGCGTGGGACCGAAGGCGGCACTGTCGATATTATCGATAATGACGCCCGCAAAGCTGCAGAGAGCCGTTGCGTCCGACGACGTGAAGGCGATAGCAAAAGCGCAGGGCATTGGAAACAAGACCGCGCAGCTTATAATTCTGAAGCTTAAGGATAAGCTCGAGCTTTACAGATCAAGCGAAACGGAAACGGCGGGGGACGTCGGTCAGAGCGCGTCAGACGCGCTTGAAGCGCTTGTCGCTCTCGGCTACAACAGATCCGACGCGTCAAAGATTTTAGGTACGATGAACGTTTCCTCGATGAGCGTTGAGGACGTGATAAGAGAAGCGCTCAAGCGTTTGAGTTAAGGAGCTTTTATGGCTATATACGAAGATTTTGACGAAGGGTATTTTGAAGAACGGCTGACCTCCGCCGAGCAGACGGAGGAGGAAAACGAGACCGAGGTCTCGCTGCGTCCCGAAACGCTCGACGATTTCACGGGGCAGAGCTCCGTCAAAGAACAGCTCCGCATTGCGATAGACGCGGCGAAGCTGCGCGGCGAGGCGCTTGAGCACGTTCTGCTTTTCGGACCTCCCGGGCTCGGCAAGACCACGCTTTCGCAGATCATAGCAAACGAAATGGGAACGAAAATACAGATAACGAGCGGCCCCGCCATTGAAAAATCGGGCGATCTGCTGGCTCTTCTGACAAACTCCGGCGAGGGCGACGTTCTGTTTATCGACGAAATACACCGTTTGCCCAAAAACCTTGTTGAAATGCTTTATTCCGCAATGGAAGACAAGGTGGTGGACATCTTCTTAGGCAAGGGTCCGTCCGCAAGAAGCATACGTATGCCGCTTAAAAGCTTTACGCTCGTCGGCGCGACTACGAGAGCGGGACAGCTCACACAGCCGCTTCGCGCGCGTTTCGGTCACGTTATGCGCCTCGAGCTTTACACGCCGGAGGAGCTTTCGGTGATCGTCAAGCGAAGCGCGGGCATCCTCGGGATAGAGATAGACGAGGAAGGCGCGCTTGAGCTTGCGTCGCGCTCGCGCGGCACGCCGCGTATAGCGAACAGACTGCTCAAACGCGTGCGCGATTACGCGCAGATTAAGGGCGACGGCAAAATAGACCTTGAAATAACGAAATACGCGCTTGAAAAGCTCGATATAGATAAGCTCGGGCTTGATAATATCGACAGGCGTATGTTGACGACCATAATCAAATTCTACGGCGGAGGTCCCGTCGGCATGGACACTCTCGCGGCGACGATAGGCGAGGAGGCGATAACGCTTGAGGACGTCTACGAGCCGTATTTATTACAGATAGGCTTTATCTCCCGTACGCCGCGCGGACGGTGCTGTACTTACCTTGCGTACGAGCATATGGGGATACCGATGAACAGCGATAAAAACGCGGATAAGAAAAACAACGGTCAGATAACCGCGTTTGACGGAGAGGAATAATGATATTCAAGGCTGACGGCTGGCGCGATTACGAGCTTATAGACTGCTCGGACAAAGAGCGCCTTGAAAGGTGGGGCGACGTGATCATGATACGCCCCGACCCGCAGGTAATATGGCAGGGCAGGCGCGAAAGCGCTTTGTGGAGCCGCGCGCAGGGCGTGTATAAACGCTCGGCTTCGGGCGGCGGAAGCTGGGAGAAAAACGATATGCCCGAAAAATGGAGCATATCTTACCGCGATCTCAGATTCAATATACATCCGATGTCGTTCAAGCATACGGGGCTTTTCCCCGAGCAGGCGGTCAACTGGGACTGGTTTTCAGGCCTTATACGCGGCGCAAAAAGAAAAATAACCGTGCTCAACCTGTTCGCCTATACAGGCGGCGCGACGGTCGCCGCCGCGGCGGCGGGAGCGGACGTAGTCCACGTTGACGCGTCAAAGGGCATCGTGGCTCAGGCAAGGGAAAACGCGGCGCTGTCCGGCTTGTCCGACGCGCATATAAGATATATAGTGGACGACTGTAAAAAATTCGTTTTGCGCGAGATACGGCGCGGCAACAAATACGACGGCATCATAATGGACCCTCCGTCGTACGGGCGCGGACCGTCCGGCGAGACGTGGAAGCTGGAGGAATGCATAGACGAGCTTGTGGGACTTTGCGCACAGCTTTTATCGGATGAACCGCTGTTTTTCCTGCTTAATTCCTACACGACGGGCTTGTCCGCGTCCGCCATGGAGTGCCTTCTCAGGCTGAACGTAAAGAAAAACGGCGTGTTTGAATGCGGCGAGGTCGGCTTGCCCGTAACACAGAAAAGAATAATACTGCCCTGCGGATCTGCCGCGCGGTGGTATTCGGAAAGATAGAAATGGATAATATTATAGAAATAAAAAACCTGAGCTTCTCCTATAAGGATTCGGAGGGGAATCTGCACCCGGCGCTTCACGATATAAATCTGAACTTTGAGCGCGGAACGTATACCGCCGTCCTCGGTCACAACGGCTCGGGCAAATCAACGCTTGCAAAGCTTATAAATATGGTCCTGACGCGTGAGGACGGCGAAATAGACGGGAGCATAACCGTCTGCGGCAAAGAGGTCACGGGCGATCTGACGGACGACGAGGCGTACGATATACAGTGCCGCATCGGTATGGTCCATCAGAATCCCGACAACCAGATAGTGGCGACGACCGTAGAGGAGGATATAGCCTTCGGACCGGAAAACCTCGGCACAGATCCCGTTGAGATACGGAAGACCGTTACCGAGATGCTGAAAGCCGTCGGTATGGAGGGACACGAGAAATCGGCTCCGCACAGACTGTCGGGCGGTCAGAAACAGCGCATAGCCGTCGCGGGCGTGCTTGCGATGCACCCCGAATGCATAATATTCGACGAGTCGACCGCGATGCTCGATCCGCAGGGCAGAGAAGCGATAATGAACACGATAGAAAATCTCCATAAAAAAGGAGACGTAACCATAATAACGATTACGCACTATATGAACGAGGCGACGGACGCCGACCGCGTCATAGTGCTTAATCACGGCGAGGTCTTTATGGACGGAACGCCGGAGGAGATCTTCACGCAGGTCGACAAGCTCCATTCCGTGAGCCTTGACGTGCCGCAGGTCACGGAGCTGTTTTACAAACTCAGACAGGCGGGAAAATACGACGGCGAGCTTCCGCTCCATACGGAGGAGGGCGCGGCGGCGCTCAAAGAATTGATCACAAGGACAAGAGGTTAACTTTGCCTATCATATTTGAAAACGTGTCTTACACGTACGGAGCGAACACTCCGTTCGAGCATAAGGCGCTCGATAAACTCAATTTAATAATAAACGACAATGAAATAACCGGCCTGATAGGACAGACGGGAAGCGGAAAGTCAACGATAGCTCAGCTCTGCAACGGCTTGTATAAGCCCGACGAGGGCACGGTGTACGTTGACGGAGTTGACATAAACGCCGATAAAAAGAAGAAAAAGGAAAACTTTTTTAAAGTCGGCCTTGTTTTCCAGTACCCCGAATATCAGCTTTTTGAAGATACCGTCGAGCACGATATCGCCTACGGCCCCAAAAATATGGGTTTGCCCGAGGACGAGATAAAGCGCAGAGCGACGGACGCCGCGGCTTTCGTCGGGCTTGACGCTCATTCTCTTGTAAAATCCCCGTTTGATATATCGGGCGGTCAGAGAAGACGCGCGGCTATAGCCGGCATTATCGCCATGGAGCCGAAATATCTGATCTTAGACGAACCGGCGGCGGGGCTCGATCCTATGGGGCGCGACGATATCCTGTCAAAGCTGAAAGAGTATCAGAGAAAGACCGGCATATCCGTCGTCATTATAAGCCACAGTATGGAGGATATGGCGAAATACTGCGACAGGATCATAGTCCTACGCCAAAACGGCATATATAAATGCGGAAGCAAGGCGGAGATATTCTCCGATCCGACAGCCCTGCGTGAAATGGGGCTGAGCGTCCCGCAGATAACGAAAGTGGTCTACTGCGCCGAGCAGCTGGGCGTGTCGTTTGAAAGACCCATATACACGGTCGACGCCGCGTTTGAGGACGTTATGAAAATGCTTGACGGAGGTGACGGCAATGATACGTGATATCACTCTCGGTCAGTATTTTCCCGGCAATTCTCCGATACACAAAATAGACGCGCGGGCAAAAATAATAATGACTCTTATCCTTATCGTCGCCGTTTTCGTCGCGTCGAGCGGGTTTTCATTCGCGCTTCTGTTCATCGTTTCGGCGACGGTGTTCCTCATGTCCCGCATTTCGTTCAAAACGCTTGCAAAGGGACTCAAGCCCATCGTATTCGTTCTTATATTCACAACGCTTTTTCAGATATTCTTTACAAGAACGGGAACGCTTCTGGTCGACTGGTGGATCATTAAGATATATTCAAACGGGATCATTTACGCGATAAAGATGTTTGTCCGTATTATCGTGCTCATATCCACGACCTCCGTTCTCGTGTCGTATACGACCTCACCGATAGTTCTTACGGACGGTATAGAGGGACTTATGACGCCGCTTGCGAAAATAAAGGTCCCGGTGCACGATTTTGCGCTCGTTATGTCGATCGCCCTGCGCTTTATCCCGACGCTCCTTGAGGAAACGGAGAAGATAATGTCCGCGCAGAAGGCGAGAGGTACGGATTTTTCAACTGGAAGCCTTATGAAGCGCGCTAGAGCCCTGCTCGCGGTGTTCGTACCGCTTCTGGCGTCGGCGGTCCGCCACGCTTTCGAGCTTGCGGACGCGATGATCTGCCGCGGTTACAGAGGCGGCAAGGGGAGAACGAAGCTGAATAAAATGAAATTCAGATTTTTCGATTTTATATGGCTTCTTTTGTCGGCTGCGGTGCTTGCGGGCGTCATACTGCTCAATTACGTGCCGATAGACCCCTTGAATATGATATTCGGACAATGACGTATTTACTTGAGATCGCCTATTCAGGCGTTTCGTACAGCGGATTTCAGATACAGAAAAACGCAAGAACGATAGCGGGCGAGCTTACGCGCGCGTCAAAAAAGCTTTTCGGCTGTGAATGTAAGATCCGGGGCTGCAGCAGAACGGACGCGGGCGTGCACGCAAGGCAGTTTTTCTGTTCCGTACAAACGGAAGACGGCGCAAACGCCGTCCCGCCCGATAAGATACCCGCTGCAATGAATACTCTTTTACCGTACGATATAGCCGTGAAGTCGGCGAAGACCGTCCCGGACGGCTATAATCCGAGATTTGAGACTTTATATAAGGAATATTGCTACGTTATATACAACAAAGCGGAAAAGGACCCGTTTTCATATAAGCTGAAGCTTCCTTATCCTTACCCGCTCGACGCGGATATGCTCGATAAAGAGGCGAAGGATTATATAGGCGAGCATGATTTCACGTCGTTTATGGCGGCGGGCTCAGACGTTATATCGACCGTGCGCACGGTAACGGACGCGTCCGTTAAAAGAGAGGGCGACGACGTGATCTTCACCGTATCCGCAGACGGGTTTTTATACAATATGGTCAGGATAATGACGGGCACGCTTTTGTATATAGCCGAGGGAAAGATAGAAAAAGGGACCATACCTGAAATAATAAAAGCAAAGGACAGAGGAAAAGCCGGGATCACCGTTTCGCCGGACGGACTTTATTTGAACAGGGTAGTGCTTAAATGAGTTTATTCTTCAAAAAGAAAAAACAGAACAGGAATAACAGCGACGAGCTTGTTGAAAAACGGACCGAAATAAGCTCGGGCGGCGACGCCGTGGAGGGACTTTACGGCGACGATATGCCCGCGCCCGTCAACAAGCGTTACAAACGCGCCGCCGTTGTTGTGGGAATATCGAAATATATAGTGCTCACCGCGCTTTTCATATTCTTTATGTCCATGACGTTCGTTTATTCGTCGGAGATAACCGTGGAGAATTTCAGATATATCCTGAAGGATATGAACCTGAAGATACCGACGGGAAAAGAGGAGTACGGCGATATCTATTACGTCGCGGATATGGAGCAGAGCTTCGCCGTCTATCGCGACGACTTTGTCTGCGTCGGAAGAAGCACGCTGCAGGTCATAGATATGACGGGCAAGCAGGTGCAGAGCACGGCGCTCAGATACGTGAAGCCGAAACTTGTGACAAGCGGCAAATATATGCTCGTTTACGATCTTTCAAACACTCAGTACAGTATTTACAACACCTTTTCGCTCCTTTATTCCGGCTCGCTCGAATATCCCATATCCGACGCGGATATGAACGACGAGGGATATTATCTCATAGTCAGCCGCGACGCCGAATATAAAACCAACGTGACAGTATATAATAAAGAGATGGAACCCGTTTACGTTTATCAGACAAACGACAGATACGTTTTTGACGCTCATCTGTATAACGACGGATCGTTTATCCTCTACTGCGCAAAGGCGAGAGACGGCGACAGCGTATCGGAAATAATAAAGGGAAACATAAAGGAAAAGGAAGTAAAGGTCACGTTTGAGCGAAGCGGCACGGTATTTCTTTCCGCTGAAAGAAGCGGGCTCGATACTACGTCCGTATTAGGCTCCGACACGCTTCTGTTCTTCTCCGGCGATACGCCGGTGGCGGAATATTCGTTTTTCGGAAGAGTATGCAGGAGATTTGACGCGGGCGACGGCAACACCGCGATAGTTCTCTCGTCAGAGGGCGCAGGCGCGGATTCCGTGCTCATAGTGTTCGACACCGCGGGCAAGGTGCTCTACGAGGGCGACGCGGGATCGGATATTTCCGAGCTTTACTGCCATAATAAAAACGTTTACAGTCTTTACACGGGAAGCGTTGAAAGATTTGAGATAAACACGGGCAAAACGTATTATTACGGCTCGGGATACGAGACGAAGGGGCTTGTTTTCGCAGACGACGAAATAGTTCTCGCGGCGACCGCGGGCAGCGCTTATCCCGTATCCGTTTACGACGACTTTAAGGAGAGATAAGATGTTCATTGTTGTTGATATTGCGCTTGTCCTGATATTCGTTCTGTGCCTTATAATAGGCTGGAAAAGGGGCTTTTTCGATCAGATGATAAGCCTGTTTTCGGGCATAATCGCGTTTTTTGCCGCGTATTTCCTGACGCCGCTCGCCGCTCCGTTTGTGAGCAAGCACCTGTTTCTGACACGTATATCGGAAAAAGCGTCGGAGCTTATAAGAAGCATCGGAGACGGGATCGGCGGCGCGGACCTGTTCGGCAGCGGCAAGGCGAACGAGACGTTTCGCGCGATACTTGAGAAATTCGGCGCGGATTACGACGCGATAAAGGAGAAATTCGCCTCCGCGGTGACCGAGGGAACGGATAAAGCCGCGGGCGCGATAGCGGATCACATAGCGGAGCCGGTGTCATACGCTTTATCGTACGCTCTGTGCTTCCTTGCGATATTCATACTCACGCTCATTGCGTTATGGATATTGAAGTGCGTTCTTAAAATAGCGGATAAGCTGCCTGTTATAAAGCAGGCGAACGCCCTGCTCGGGCTTGTTATGGGAGCAGTGACCGGTATAATAATCATCTGGGTGCTGTCCGTGATGCTCAAGCTCGGACTGCCTTATCTGTCGAACGTACAGCCGAAGATCTTCCCCGAGGATCTGTTTGAGAGGTCGTTTGTTCTGCGGCTCGTGTATAAGCTGAACGCGGTCCGCGCCATGATAGATTTTTCGTATATTAAAAAGCTTATAGGTGTATAAGGAGAAACCGTAAATGCAATTATGTTCAAGATGTCAGAAAAGACCTGCCATAGTCTTTGTGACAAAAATGGAAAACAACGAAACGAAAAACGAGGGACTTTGCCTGAACTGCGCAAAGGAGCTCGGTTTGCCCGTTGACAATATTTTAAAGAATATGGGCGTAAGCACGGACGATATAGATAACGTTACAAACGAGATAGACGCGCTCGTATCGCAGGACGATACGGAGTCCGAGCCGTCCATGGCGGACGACGAGGAGAACAACGCCCCCGCGATAGATCTGAAATCCATTTTCGGGCGTCTGACGAACGAGCTCAACAACCTCGGCAGAAATCAGCAGAATAAAAACAAGCAGAAGGAGCAGACCGAAAAGAAGCAGAGCAAGCGCAAGTTTTTGAACGATTACTGCAAGGATCTGACGACCGCGGCGAAGGAAGGGCGGCTCGACCGCATCATAGGCCGCGAAAAGGAGCTCGCCCGCGTCATACAGATACTGATGCGCCGTCAGAAAAACAACCCGTGTCTGATAGGCGAGCCGGGCGTGGGCAAGACCGCTCTCGCGGACGCGCTGGCGCAGAGGATAGTGAACGGAAACGTTCCGTATAAGCTCAGAAACAAAGAAGTCTTCGTACTCGACCTCACGGCTCTCGTCGCGGGAACACAGTTCCGCGGACAGTTTGAAGGCAGGATGAAGGGGCTTATCGAGGAGATAAAGCGCGAGGGCAATATTATCCTCGTTATAGACGAGGTCCATTCCATAGTCGGCGCGGGCGACGCGGAGGGCAGCATGAACGCCGCGAATATACTGAAGCCCGCTCTGTCACGCGGAGAAATACAGGTCATAGGCGCGACGACGCTCGGAGAATACAGAAAATATATAGAAAAGGATTCCGCGCTTGAGCGCCGTTTCCAGCCCGTCGTCATAGCGGAGCCGTCCGTATCCGATACAGTGGAGATCATAAAAGGCATAAAAGAGTATTACGAAAAATACCACGGCGTCATTATAACGGATGAGCTTGCGGAAAAAGCGGTCAGACTGTCGGAGAGATATATAACGGACAGATTTCTGCCCGATAAGGCGATAGACCTGATAGACGAGGCGGCGTCGTACGTCGCGATAAACACGCCCATCATCGACGAATATGAGAAGAAAAGCGACGATTTAAAAGCCGTCGCGCGTGCACGCGAAGCGCTTGAAAACGTTCCGGAGCCCGATAGCGACGAGGCTAAGAGAAGAAGATACGAGGAGCTTGCCACGCTCAAATCGGACGAGCTGCGCCTGCAGGAGGAGCTTTCATCCCTGCGTGAGAAGCGCAACAGCGTATATCTCACCGTCGCCGATCTTGCAAGAGTCATAGAGATCTGGACCGGCGTTCCCACGGGCAACGTGACCGAGAACGATTTTGAGCGCGTGGCGAGGCTCGACAAGGAGCTGCGCGAGCGTATAATAGGTCAGGACGAGGCGGTCTCCGCGGTCGTCCGCGCCATAAAGCGCAAATACGCGGGCGTTTCCGTCAAGCGCAAGCCCGTTTCCTTCATATTCGCGGGACCCACGGGCGTCGGTAAAACGGAGCTTGTAAAACAGCTGGCGCAGAGACTGTTCGACACGCCGGAGTCGCTTCTGCGGCTCGATATGTCCGAATATATGGAAAAGCATTCCGTATCGCGTATGATAGGCTCTCCTCCCGGCTACGTCGGCTACGACGAGGCGGGTCAGCTTACGGAAAAGATAAGAAGAAAGCCGTACTCCGTGATACTCTTTGACGAGATAGAAAAAGCACATCCCGACGTTCTCAACATCCTTTTGCAGATACTTGACGACGGCAGGATAACGGACGCTCAGGGCAGAGAGGTCAATTTTGAAAACACGGTCATAGTCATGACGACCAACGCCGGCTCGACTTATACGACGGCGCAGGCGGGCTTCGGCTCGGGCGGCGTTGAGACGAAAACGGAAAAGGCTCTCTCCGAATTTCTGCGTCCCGAATTCATAAACAGGATAGACGCCGTTATAACGTTCAATTCTCTTACGAAGGACGACTTCAAGGGCATTGTCCGCGTCATGCTTTCCGACGTTAAGTCGGCAATGAAGGAGCGCGGAATAGAATTCTCATACACCGACGCGCTCTGCGAGCTGATAATTGAAAAATCGTATTCCAAAAAGTTCGGCGCGAGAAATATGAGAAGATATATAGAATCAAACGTAGAGGACGCGATAGCGGAGCTTCTGATAGAAAGTAAAGGCGTGTTCCCGAAAAAACTTCTGGCAGACGCCGTTGACGGCAAAATAACCGTAACAGAGGTCAACTCTTGAAAAACAACGAAACACAGGATATCAAGGCGGAATACGTCAACGATACGGACTGGTACAGGTTCGATCTCGACGTGCTCTGCAGAAAGCTCGGAACGGACTGTGAAAAGGGGCTCTCGGATGAAGCCGTGCGCGCAAAAAAAGCGCTCCACGGAAAAAACGACATTTTCCCCTCGGACTCAAACGATAAGGATAACGCGCCGAAAACAGCTTTTTCGGTGCTTTCCGTGCTTCTTATAATCTCGCTTGTGCTGGCGGGCTTTCTTATGGGAGACAAGTCCTCGGTTTTCGGCGTGATACTGACGGTCGCGGGCTACGCGGGCGTGCTTATAATGTTTATTTTCGCAAAGCGGCTCGCCTCAAATATGGCGGATTATTCCGTCCCGGAGATACGCGTCATAAGAAACGGAAAAACGTACCGCATAAATCAGAAGGGGCTCGTCCAGGGCGATCTGATATATCTGTCCGAGGGCGACCTCGTCCCGTGCGACGGAAGGCTCGTTTCCTCGTATTCTCTCAAGGTGCTTGAGAAGAATATATCGGGCGGCGACGGCGTAAAGGACGCGGATTATGAAAACAAGCTGAACGGCCTTGACACGGCGGAGCAGAGAAGCATGGTTTTCGCGCGCTCCGCGGTATCGTCGGGCTCGTGCTTCGTCATAGTATGCGACACGGGCTCGCACACGCTCGCCGTCCGCCGCGGTATAAAGGCGAAGGCAACGGGCAGCTCCACGCTTGAGATATTCAACACCGTGACAAAGATCTCGCGCATATATTCCGTTATATGCAGCGTAGTCGTTTTCGCCGTTACGGCGCTGTCTTACATAAAGGGCGGTGAAGAAGAGATATTTTCAACGTTTCTTCTGATGCTCTCCGTCGCCGCGTCGTCGTACTGTGAGCTTTTGTGCGCAATAGCGTACACGGCGGTTTCGTACGGCATATCTCCGATACACGAAAAGGACAGCGTTTACAACACCGGTATAATTATAAAAAATCTCTCCGCCGTGAACCGTCTGAGAAATCTCAACTGTCTGATAGTGCCGAAGACGGCGGGCATATGCGAAAAGCACATAGAGGCGGAGAAGGTATTTACGAACGACAGAGAGCTTGAATTGACGGAGGAAAACGCGGACAAGCTCCGCCGTACCGTATATATCGCCATATCAACGTTCGGCGGTCGTGAGAACCACGCAAAAAAACAGACGTCGCTCACGGCTGAGCAGGACGCCGTAACGGAGCTTGCGGACAAGCTCGGCTATACGATCGACGACGTGGAAAAGAATATGGTCCCGCTCGATTATTCCGCAAGCGACGGCGACAGACTGTTTGACGCCGCGCTTGTCATCCACAGAGAGCAGTATATGATCTGCGTCCGCGGCTCGGCTACTCAGATCGTGAACAGATGCAGCCGCAGGATATCTAACGGCACGCCCGTTCCGCTCTCCGCGGACGGAGTGAACGACCTGCTAAAGCGCGCAAGGGAATACGGGGACTCCGCATACCGCGTGATAGCCGTCGCCACAAAACCGAGCAAATACAACAACCTTGACAGGGTGAACACCGAAGACGATCTTTGCTTTGAGGGATTTATCGTCATGCGCGAACCGTTTTCTCCCGCTTGCGCGGAGGCGGTGTCGAACCTTGAAAAGCTCGGCGTCAAGACCGTTATGTTCTGCGACGATATGACGGCGCAGAGCGTTCGCCTCGCAAAGCATATAGGTATATGCCGCGACGACGGACAGATGCTCTCCGCCCCGGAATTCGTATCGTCGAACATAAACATAATAGACCTTAAAATGATGTCGTACCGCCTTTTCCGCGGTATGAGCAACAGGCAGAAACGGTATATCGCGGATTCGTATCTCGCGGCGGGCGAACATATAGGCGTTATAGGACAGCACCTGTTTGACGTTTCGCTCATGAACGGAACGGATACGGTCGGCTTCGCCGCAAACCTCACGTTATCGCGCAAAAAGAGCAAAAACGGCGCCGAAATAAAGGGAACGTACAGCAGCGACGGAAGCGAGGCGCTGAAACGCGCCGCGGACGTCGTTATCTCTCCCGCCGACAGGACCGGCAGAGGCGGCATAAACGCCGCGTACGACGCGATACTTACCGCGCGCAAGGTCTGCAACAACATAAGAAACATACTGTTTTATATAATTGCGTCCAACAGCGCGCGCCTTCTCATCGCCCTGCTTTCCGTGTTTTTCGGATTGAACGGGATGTCCGTACCGCAGATGATATTCTCGGGCATAGCGGTAGATCTGCTTGTGATCGTCTGTATGTGCAACGCCAACAATAAAAAAATGTCCGTGAACGAGGACCTGCTGAAAAAAGCGTCGGAGAACAGACTGAGGACGGTCGTCACCTCCATCGTATCCGGTCTTTCTTGCGGCGGACTTGCGATAGGCGGCTCCGTATTCGCGTCGCTTCTGGGACGCGACGCGTCTTCGGCTTCCGCCGTATGCTTCACCTCCATGATACTGCTTCAGCTCTTAGGCTGTCTTGAGCTTATGCGCGGGCGGTACGGCTTCTTTGACGGGCTGACGAACGTTTATATAATCTGTTCGCTTCTGCTTCTTGAATATCTGCTTCTGTCCGCCGTTTTCCCGACGTTCTTCACGCTGTATCTGACGGGCTCGGCGTATATAAGCGGTATAGCGATCTGTCTTATCCCCGCGGCGATATTCGTTATCGTCTGCGCGATAATGAGAGGCTTCAAAATACGTAGATAACGGTGTAGTATGAAAAAGATCATTTGTGCGGCGCTTACAGCCGTGATGCTTCTCCTGCCGCTTCCGGCGCTCTCGTCGTGCGGCAGACAGAAATACGACCTTGTTCTTATAACCGACACGGGAAACGTTACGGACAAGGGCTATAATCAAAGCGCGTGGACCGCAATGACGGAGTTTTCGATCGAGAGGGATCTCGACTGCAGATACTTCATACCGTCGGGCAGTGACAAGGACGCGCTCCTGACGCAGATCCGCGCCGCCGCTGACGACGGGGCGAAGGTCATAGTCCTTCCGGGCAGCGTTTTCGAGGTCGCGGCGAATACCGCTCAGCGCGAGTATCCCGAGGTCAAATTCATACTCATAGACGGAAGACCGCACCCGGACGACACAACTGTTGACGACGTGCTTTCAAACACCGCGTCTTTGCTTTACGCGTCGGAGCAGGCGGGCTTTGCCGCGGGATACGCCGCGGTAAAGGACGGATACAAAAAGCTCGGCTTTATGGGAGGTATCCCGGACGGCGATACGAGAGCCTACGGCTGCGGCTTTTTGCAGGGCGTCAAATACGCGGCGGATGAAAGCGGAGTGAACGCGGAGGTCACGTACATCTGTACGGGCGCCGCGGACGACAGGGATAAGAACAAGGAGACTGCGGTATCGATGTACGAGAGCGGTACCGACGTGATATTCGTGCACGGCGAGCCTGAAGGCGCGGTGCTCGAAGCCGCGTCTGAAAAGAGAGGGCTTGTCATCTGCTCCGACAGCGACAGACGCCACGTCTCGTCGGTCGTGCTCACGTCGGCGGTCAAGGGCGTTTCCGCGTCTTTGAAATACGTTCTGCGCTCGATATACGACACGAAGGATTTTGAATACAGCTTCGGCGGCAAGATCACGTATTTCGACGCGGCGCACGGCGGCGCGGGACTTTCCTCCTTCGTTATAAACGACAGCAACGGCAACGCTTTCGACAGGTTTTTGAAATTCACAAAAGAGGATTACGAAGAGCTGATCACGCTCCTTTCTCAAAACGAGATAAACGTGAAGCGCGATATAACCGTGTATGATCCGAACGGCTACGCGACTGCGGAGGAGCTCGTTTCGGGACTTTCGCTCGACGGCGTCGCCGTTTCCGTACAGCTGCAGAAATAAAAAACGACTGTCAAAGGATAAATCACGTTTTTTGTTGATATTGCACAAAAAACAAAGTCTAAATTTTATATAATAAATTTGTGAAAAAATAAAAAAAGACTTGATAAAACATTATTATTAGTGTATAATACTCTTGTTATGACAAAACAAGTATAATAAAATATAAGGAGTTTACTATGGCAAAATCTATCCGCAATGTGTGTCTTGCGGGACACAGCGGTCACGGCAAAACGACACTTGCCGAGGCTATGCTTTATCTGACAAAGGCGATCTCCCGTTTCGGTAAGATAACCGAGGGGAACACAACGCTTGATTACGATAAGGAGGAGATCAAGCGCGGTTTTTCGATTTCCGCGGCGATAGCTCCCATTGATTGGAAGAATACAAAGATCAATATCATCGACACTCCCGGGTATCTTGATTTCTACGGTGAAGCCGCAGAGGGTATGCGCGTCGCAGACAGCGCTGTTATAGTCGTTGACGGCAGATCCGGCGCCGACGTCGGTACGGAGCTTACGTGGGAGCGCGCGGTTGAGCGCGGCATCCCCAAGGCTTTCTTCATCAACCGTTTTGACGATCCGGAAGCGAGATTCGAGCGCGTGTTCGACGATCTGCGCGAGAAATTCGGTCCCACCGTATGTCCCGTCGTCATCCCGATGGTAGAGGGTGAGAAGGTCATCGGCTTCCTCGATCTTATAGATATGCGCGAATACGTCTATAAAGACGGCAAGCACGTTGAGGCTGAGATACCCGCGTCATTTGCGGATACCGCCAACAAATACAGATCCGAGCTGCTTGAATCCATAGCGGTCACGAGCGAGGAGCTTATGGAAAAGGTCCTCATGGAAGAGGAAGTCACAAGAGAAGAAGCGGTCGAGGCGATACATATCGGTTTCAACAGCGGCGATATAGTACCGGTCATCTGCGGCTCCGCCACGAATATGTGGTGCGTTGACGTTCTGCTCGACCACATTTCCGACTACTTCCCGTCGCCCGAGGTCGCAAACAAGGACAAGGTCATGACCGATGACGGAGAGCTCAAGCCCGTAACGTTATCCGCTGACGCTCCCGTTTCCATATTCGTATTCAAGACCATAGCCGACCCGTTCGTAGGTAAGGAATCGTTCTTCCGCGTTATGACGGGTACGTTAAAGAAGGATACCGCGCTCAAGTGCAACGAAAAGGGCACGAGCGAGAAATTCAGCCATATCTACACCGTATGCGGCAAGGATATGAAAGAGGTCGACGAGCTTCAGTTCGGCGATATAGGCGTAACCACAAAGCTCGCAAACGTCAATACCAACGATACGTTCTCAACAGACGCGAACGCTCTGCCGTACGCAAAGATAACGGCTGACGTTCCGAATATGAGGATCGCGCTTGCTCCGAAGGCGAGAGGCGATGAAGAGAAGATCTCCCAGGGCATACAGAAGCTCTGCGAGGAGGATCTCACTCTCCGTTTTGAGAACAACCCCGATACAAAACAGTTCGTTTTGACGGCGACCGGCGATATCCACGCCGACGTAACGCTGTCCAAGCTGAAGACAAGATACGGCGTTTCCGTTGATACGTCCGCTCCGAAGATAGCTTACAAAGAGGCTATCAGAGGCCGCTCCGACGTACAGGGCAAGCATAAGAAGCAGTCCGGCGGTCACGGTCAGTACGGCGACGTCAAGATCAGATTCGCTCCCGGTGAAAACGGTCTTGAATTCATGGAGTCCTGCGTGGGCGGCTCCGTTCCGAAGAACTTCCATCCTGCGGTCATCAAGGGTCTTGAGGAAGCGATGCAGGAAGGCGTTCTGGCAGGCTTCCCGATGGTAGGTCTTAAAGCCGATCTGTACGACGGCTCGTATCACGAGGTTGACTCGTCCGAAATGTCGTTCAAGCTCGCCGCGAGACTTGCTTATAAAGAAGGTATGGTCAAAGCCGGTCCGATCATACTCGAGCCGATCGGCGATATGAAGGTCACCGTTCCGGGCGACTATATAGGCGACGTAATGGGTACGATCACAAAGAAGCGCGGCAGAGTTATGGGTATAAACGACGCGGCGAAGAAGGGCTATCAGACCGTTGAGGCTGAGATCCCGTTCTCCGAGGTCGCGGATTATCCGACGGTGCTCCGCGCCATGACTCAGGGCAGAGGCAAATACACGATAGAATTTGTCCGCTACGAGGAAGTTCCCGCCGCTAACGCAGAGAAGATAATCAAGGAAGCTCAGGCGGCTAAGGAAGCCGAGCAATAAAGCGAATATACAAAAAAGGGGTTTTCAAGCCCCTTTTTTCTGTCGTTCCGTTTTTTAAAACGGACGTATCAATCCTTGGGTATCACAAAATGCACAGTCTTTTCAAACATCTGCTTCGCCGCGTTATAGTTTTCGATCGACTCGCCGCCCGCAAACGTCGTTACCTCATACAGACCGCCGTTAAATACGGTATAGTAGTTCACGTTGCCGGCGTTTACCGTAAAGCGCAGCCATGTATGTCCGTTTATCTCCACTTCCTCAGGCTCGACATTAGCCCTTGAAGTCATTTCGCTCGCTTCGACGGCGTATGCCCGAAGATCTCCGTTTGTATTTGATTCGCTCGTTATGACAAAACTGAACTCAAGTCCCGTGGGGTGTATCCCGGTATATTCTCCGGTGTAAAACACGTAAACGCCGAGCGTACCGTTGTATTCTGTCGGCATTAAAGCGTTCGGCAGATAACAAACAAGAGCGTGCGCCTCGATCAGCTGTCCGTCCGCCGGCGGGACCTCTGCCGTACCCTCCGACGGGGCGGGTGTGCTGACGGCCGCACCGGTGCTTTTTCCGGTCTCTTTTTCCGTCGTGTTCTCCGTCGCCGCCGGGCTGCCCGTGCATCCCGAAAACAGGGCGATAACGACAGAAAGAAGCATAATGACAACTATTGTTTTTTTCATTTCAGATCCCTCCTGTATGATAAATACTCATAAGTCCGTTTTTTACGTATCCTTTTGCGGACTTGTTTTTTTGTTTTTTCTGATGATGATATACGCTTTTGTCCCTGCCGCCGGTCAGGTCCTCACCGTTCTTATCCAAACCATATATTCCCGCGTGAGGTTTTGTACGAGCCGTAAAAAATCGTCGGTTTTCGCATATGCGACGCCTGCTTCAAGCCCTCTTTCGTTTATCAACTTTTTTATTCGCTTTATGTGAAAATCGCTTGACACGGCGGATATTTTTTTACCGGCAAGCCCGGCGTCTTTTATGAGCGCCGCGGAAAACTCTATGTTTTCAACGGTAGATGCGGATCTGTCTTCTTTTATGAGCCTGTCCTCAGAGATACCTTTGCTCATAAGGTATGCCGCCATGGATTCCGCCTCGGATACAGTCTCGTCGTCCCCCCTGCCGCCGGACAAAACCGCTTTTGAGTCGGGGTTGCCGCATAACAGCTCATACGCTCTGTCAAGCCGTTTGCGCAGGGCGAAGGAAGGCGTATAGCCAAACGTTCTGCAGCCGAAAACCATGAAGACGTCTGCGTCCTCCGTCTGTTTGACGGGATAGAGAAGATATGCGGAGAACGCGAAAAACGTTGTTGAATAGAGCAGTCCGAGCGCGATATATATCCATTTCAGCGCCTCGTACAAAACGGGGAAATACCGCGTCGCGACACCGCCGAGAAATGCGCAGAGCAAAAGCGGAACGGTAAGACAGATAAGCGCCGCCAAAGCCCACGGCAGAGCGTTTTTGCGGCTCATAATAAGAAATACCGTGTAGTTGAACAAGGCGACGCCCGCGCCCGCGGCCGTCAGTATTATCTGTATCGCACTCATTTTCTTTTTATTATTTCTCTCGCCTCTTTTTCCGAAAGATCCTCGTACAGAGTGAGATGCGTAAACGCTTTTTCGGCTATCGGCGCTTTCAGCAGATCGTAAAACGTCTCGTCCTTTTCACCGTATTTATCTTTTATCTGCTTGCTGTCGAAGATCCCCGCGTGCTTCGGCGCGTATTCGACGAGAGCGGAGAAGAGAAGATTTCTGTTTTCCGTAAGGTTCTTTGTGAATTTATCCTCTCCCGACAAAACGGAAACAGCCTCGCAGAGAAGCGCAGACGCGCCTTTATCGGAGCAGGTGAGTACAAAGGCGAATCTGTATATATCGTCCCCGTATTTGTCAAGCAGTTTTTTTACGTTTTCATAATCATCCATAATAAATATCCTCTGCGGCGGGCAAAACGTCATACTTTTTGTTCGGTGTGCCTATTATAATCGCGTTTTCATTTTCGGAGAAGAATACGAACTCACCGAGTACCGATGGTTCGGGAAGCTGTAATAAGTTCGTCTCCGTATGGTACGGCCATTCGGTTTTTTCGATCTTTCCGTTATTATATGTTGTTATGGTTTTCATACCGCTGCGAAGCGGATAAGAAACACGGCCTGCGTACATATAAACGGCTTCAGCGAACGTCTCCGGTCCGTCATTTTTGAAGGACAGCAGAACACAGTCTATTCTGCAAAGCTCCGCCGTGTGCGCAAGCGTGCCGAAAAAGATACCGGACTGTGTTTTCTCAAATCTGTATCCATTCTGTTCGGTCGCCGTGTTTTCCTGCGTATAATGCGTTTCCGGTCCCATATACAGCAGATATCCGTCGCTGTCGGCGAGCACAAGGAACGTGAACTGATGCATAGCGGTGTCAAACAGATAAGCGCCGCCGCCGGTCATTATGCCGCATATTTCTCCGTTTACGTCTATAACGCTGCTTCTCTCCGTCTGATACGCGGTGACGTAACGGTATTTTTTTGTATCTCCCTTATTTGCAAACGCGGCTGTCACGTCGTCCGTGCTTATCGCGTGCATTTTCCTCGTCAGTATTAAGGTGTCCATCCATTCAACGGGTTCGTCACCGTTGACGGATACGGAGATCGGCTGAACAAAATCAAACGTTTTCAGTCCGAGAGCGTCAGTTAATCCGTTTTTTTCGGAGTCGTGTCCGTATGCACCGCAGAACGGAAGAAGATCGGCGGAATACGCGGAGAACGGATAGCCCTTTACGCCTTTTTTGTCCGCCATATACATATAGTTAAATTCAAAGCCGGATTCCAAAGCCTCGGGCTCTCTGAGATTAAGCGCATCCTCAAGCGGAGGGCAAATGTTCATCGTGCCGTTTACGAGATCTATTTCAACCATCGAAAGACCGCCGTTATTGATCAGATTCAGGTTAAAATAAGGTCTGTCGCACACTGAGGGGTCGTAGCAGAAGCAGATCGAATCGATGAGCGGAGTGCCGCTCAGATCGACAAAGAGGTGTTGTTCAACGCGTATAGACGATGAATCAATAGATGATGAGAGAAACGTTCCCTCGGTCAAAAACGGTGTTTTTATGCCGCCGCCTATTATTGTCGTTCCTATCGGCTTTTCACATACGTAACACGGGAAAAACCACTGAAGATCGAATTTGTTTATTATATCGCATACCGTTTTTCTGCTGACGGCGCCCGTTTCGTCGCCGCGTGGGTAGGAATACGGAAATTCGAACGACTTTCCGGACGGACCGATTTTTTCTTCCGGGTCGTTCTCTGTCGCAGACATCAGCACGTATTCGTGTGAATCGGTTATGAACGCGCCTTTTTTTAAGACGCCGGTTCTTTTTACAAACGATACGTTCGCATTATCTGCGCGTATCACCGTCTCGTCGCTATTTTCCTCCATACCGGTACGGAATCTGACTGAAGTCCTTTCGTAAATGACGGGGACGCCTTTTTCGTTTCTTATCTTATATACGTTCGCCCTGATCATATTCATTTTGTATTTTGATATCCGGTAGCCCGTGCCGGCAGAGTATTCTCCCAGAATCTCGCCGGCGGAATTGAAGAAGGTGTACGAACCGTAAGTGCTCCCCCATTTTTTCGCCTCCAGAACAGAAAACGTCAGAAGATATTCAAACGTACCGTTTTTGGCGGAAAGCACTATTATCTCATTTCTGTCGCAGGAGTCGGAAGCCAGACCTAATTCCTCGCTTATCTCAACCGATTTCGGATCAAGATCTTCCGGTATCCTGTAATACACATACGAGTTTCCCCTTTCATAAAAGGCGAAAAGCGTCTCGCAGATGCTTTCCGTATCTTCGGAGCCGAAATATCCGTACATCGCGCTCAGGTCGGAGGCTAACACGACTGCGCTCTCGTCCTCTGTCGGTATCATACACGAAGCCGCGGATCTGAAAACGTCGTAATACGGTATGTTGTCATAAAGCGCCCGTACGGTAAAGTATTCTTCATCGGGTATGGCGACCGGCGCGTCAGTCTCAGGCGCGGTCGTGGGAGGAGGCGCGGCGGTTATGGCGTCCGTCACCGGATCGTCTTTGCCATGCTGATTTCTTATGGAATTGACGACGACGACGATAAGAGCCGTTACGAGCAGGACCGACAAAACGGAAATGACGGCAGCCGTAACGGTCTTTCTGCGCTTTCTTCGCCACGCGTCGGAAGACGCGGTCCTCAAACCGCGGTTTATACTCTCTTTTGCCGCATCGGTCATTCTTATGTTGTTAAGAGCAAGTATATACTTTATCTTATCCAAAGCGAAGACTCCGTTTCCGTTTTTCTTTTATTATAACAGAGAATTATATAAATGTAAAGGGAAAAATGTAAAGAGCTGACATTTTATGACAAGAAAAATGTAAATAATGTGATAAAATATGCAAAAAAAGGAGGTGCGTTCTCTTGTTCGGCATAAATTCAAAGCAGAAGGAACAGATAAAAAAGCTGTATTTATACGAGGAGGAGCTGAAAAAATACGAAAAGACGCTGAAGGACCGGGACGATGCGAGCAGGATACATATGCTCAACCCCTCGCGTATCTGCCCCAACCCCAATCAGCCGAGAAAGAATTTTGACGAGGACGGTCTGCAGAGCCTGTCGGAGAGCATAAAGAGATACGGGATAATACAGCCGCTCACCGTGAGAAGGATTTCCGGCGAGGATACGTCCTTCGGCGGTCTGTACGAGCTTATAGCCGGAGAGAGAAGACTGCGTGCGGCGAGGATGCTAGAGCTGCCGTACGTGCCGTGTATAATAATAGAGGCGGACAAGGAGGAGTCAGCAATGCTCTCGCTCGTTGAAAACATCCAAAGGAGCGGGCTCGACTGTTTTGAGGAAGCCGAGGCGATAGACGCGCTCATAAGACGGTACGGCGTAAAACAGCAGGATATAGCGGGGCTTTTGTCCGTCAGCCAGTCGTACGTGGCGAACAAGCTGAGACTGCTGAAGCTTGACGACGACGAAAGAGAGACCGCAAGAGAATACGGACTGACGGAGCGCCATATCCGCGCGGCGCTTAAGGTGCAGTCAAAGGAGTTGAGAAAAAAAGTCCTCCTTACAGCCGCCTCGCGCGGCTATAACGTAAGACAGACGGAGCAGTACGTGCTTGAGCTCTGCGGAGAAAAAAGCAGGGAGCCCGCGGCGGAGAAAATAGTGATCAAGGACATACGTATATTTCTCAATACGATAGACAAGGCAGTCGGCATCGTGCGTCAGGCGGGGATACCGGTGGAAAGCACGCGCAGCGACGGCGACGGCGTGATAGAAGTCAAAATAAAGGTCCCGGCGAATAAGAAATAAGGGCGCGGACAAGTCCGCCGTAAAATCGTATAAGACGAAAAAAAGGGCTGATCCGTCGGCCCCTTATATGAAAAAACAGTTCGATCAGCTTCCCGGATCTCTGCTTTTTTCAGGCTCGCATCAAAAGCCTCCCTGACGAGGGAGGTGGCTTTCGTAAGCGAGACGGAAGGAGTTTTGAGAATACATTTTATCTGTAGATCAAAAGGGCTGATCCGTCGGCCCTTTTTGTCACTGTTTCGTTACCTCGTCGTACGCTCTCATTATCCCTATCCGTCCCGTTTCGTACGTCAGACCGCCCTGAAAGTAGACGGTATACGGCGGGCGTATCGGGGCGTCTGCCGAAAGCTCTATCGACGCGCCGGAGGTGAACGCTCCCGCCGCCATTATCACGCGGTCGTTGTATCCCGGCATATCCCACGGCTCGGGCGTTACGTACGCGTCAACGGGAGAGCCCGACTGTACGCCGCGGCAGAAGGCGCATATTTTTTCCTCCGATCCGAGATCGACCGCCTGTATGATGTCGTATCTCGGCTCGTTCCACAAGGGCACGGTCCTGTATCCCGCTCCGCCGAACATATACGCGGCGAGAGCGGCGCATCTGAGCGCCGAGGCGACGACCGTCGGGGCGAAGAACAGGCCCTGATACATCGCCCTGTTCTCGTCAAGCGAGGCTCCGACCTCCGCGCCGATACCGGGGCAGGTATAGCGGTACGAGCAAAGCTCCACCGCTTTTTTCGTACCCGCGAGATAACCGCCCGTACGGCAAAGTCCGCCGCCCGGATTTTTTATGAGCGAGCCTATCTGCAGATCCGCGCCGGCGGCGACGGGCTCGGTTTCTTCCGTAAATTCGCCGTAGCAGTTGTCGACCGTGACGTAAGCGCCGCATACGGAATGAACGAGCGCGGCAAGCTCCCCGATCTCTGCGACGGAAAGAGTCCTTCTGTCCGCGTCATAGCCCTTGGAGCGCTGTATGAACACCATTTTCACGCCGCCGTCCTTCAAACGCTTCAATACGGCTTCTGTATCGATATGTCCGTTTTTCATATTTATCTGCTCGTATCTGACGCCGAAATCGGCAAGACTGCCGTTTCCCGCCGTACCGGACAGACCTATCACCTCGTCGAGCGTGTCGTACGGCTTTCCCGTGACGGAAAGCATCACGTCGCCCGGCCGCAAAAGTCCGAAAAGGCCGATCGCCAGCGCGTGCGTTCCGCACGTTATCTGCTGACGGACGAGCGCCGCCTCACAGCCGAAAACGCGGGCGTATATTTTCTCAAGCGTGTCGCGTCCGCGGTCGTCGTAGCCGTAGCCCGTAGTTCCGTGGAGATGCGCGTCGGACACGTGAAATTCGGAAAACGCGGACAGTATTTTTTCCGAGCATACGCGCGCCGTCCTGTCAAACCCAGCAAAAACACCGGATAAAGCGCTCTCCGCCGCCAGAGCGGCGGAGAGTGTTTTTTCGCTTATTCCGATCATAATACGGCTTCGCAGGCGGCGACCGTGAGCTTTACGCACGCGTCAACGTCGTCCATGTCGATTATTTCGTTCTGCGTATGGCAGAAGCGTACCGGAACGGAGATACAGCCCGCGCGCGAGCCGCCCGCCACGGTCTGCATGGAGCAGGTGTCCGTGCCGCCGTAAGTCAAAACCTCCATCTGATACGGTATGTCCTTTTCCTTCGCTATGCTGACAAGATCGGATACGAGCTTGTGGTCGCACATTACGGAGCTGTCCTTGACCTTGACGGCAGCGCCTCCGCCGAGCTTTACGCAAAGATTTGTACCGGCGCCCACAACGTCGCCGGACGGCGTTACGTCAACGGCTATGCCTATATCGGGGCGGACGGTGAAGGAAGCGGCGTAAGAGCCGCGGCAGCCGACCTCCTCCTGAACGGAGAATACGTAATAAACGTCATTTTCGGGTTTTTTGATCTGCTTCGCCGCCTCCGTTAAGACGTAGCAGCCTATTCTGTCATCAAAAGGACGGCCCGTATATTTCTGACCGCCGAGCTTTACGCAGGTGGATTCAAGAGCGCACGCGTCGCCTATCTTTACCTTGCGCTCCGCGTCGCGCTTCGTCTTTACGCCCAGATCTATGTAGAATTTTTCCGGCGTGTAATCCTTCGGGTCCGTTTTGCCCTCGGGAACGATCACTCCCTTCACGCCGTTTTCAAATACGACGCGTGTGAACGCCGCGGCGACGTAGTTGATGCCTCCTACGCGCGATACGCGGACAAGACCGTTATCCTGTATGTAATTTACAACAAAGCCTATCTCGTCCATATGCGCGCAGAGCATGATCTTTTTCGGCTCCTTCGCGCTGCCGCGCTTTACGGCTATCACGTTTCCGAGCGGATCCGTGCTGACCTCGTCGACGTACGGCTTTATGATTTCCGTCAGTTTTGCGCCTATCTTGCCCTCACGGGAGGAGACGCCCTGTATTTTCATCATTTCTTTTAATTCGTTTATCATTTTTTATTCTCCTTTACTTTACGGGTGTTTCGTTTACGGGACAGAGCGCCGCTTCTCTTGCAAGACGGTACATACTGTCGTAATCGGCTTCATTGAAAACGCATGACGCCGAATGGATATATCTTGTCGGGCAGGATATCGCGGCTGTCTTGACGCCGCCGGACGCTTTGTGTATGTGACCGGCGTCGTTCCCGCCGGAAACGTACTGTTTGAGCTGACACGGTATGTCGTGCTTTTTGCCGAGATTCATAACGAAATTCGTCATCTCCGGCAGATACGACGTTCCGTTGTCCATATACGATACGGCGGGACCGGAGCCCGTCTTTGCGACGCGCTTATAGTCCGGCGTTCCCGCTATGTCGGCGACCGCGGTCGCCTCAAGCACTATCGCCATATCGGGTCTTATCCTGTTCGCGGTGATCGACGCGCCGGAGCGTCCGACCTCCTCGCGCACGGTGAAGCAAAAATACAGATCGAAGTCGGGCGTGATCTTATTTTCGTGTATGTAGTTCACTATATCGCAGAGAACCGCGCAGCCGAGTCTGTCGTCTATCGCCTTGCCCTTGATCATCCCGTCGCCGAATCTGACAAAATCGGAATCGAACACGGCGTAGTCTCCGACAGATACGTATTTTTCCGCGTCTTCCTTTGATTTTGCGCCGATATCTATATACATTCTGTCTATCGGCGTGGCTCTGCCGCGCTCCTCGTGCGACTGCTGATGTATCGCCTTGGACGCTATCAGACCGCTGATTTTTTCTTTGCCGTAGTCTCCGACGAAAAGCTTTCTGCCGCAGAGGACCTTTATATCAAAGCCGCCCACGGGCTGAAAATAAATGTAGCCGTTTTCGTCGATCGAAGAGAGCATCAGTCCAACTTCATCCATATGCGCGGAGAACATGAGTTTTTTGTCCGATCTGCCTTTTATCCTGAAAATATGGTTTCCTATAAAGTCAACCGTATGCTCGTCGTATTTGCCCTCAAGCTCGGCGCAGATGATATCCGCCACCTCGTATTCACAGCTTGTCGGACCGAAAGCCTGACAGAGCTTTTCCAGAAGCTCAAGTCCCTTAGCCATTACGCTCACCTCCCAGCTCTTTTATAAATCCCGCAACGAGCGCGGCGGTATCCGCCACGTCGTCAAGCGATACGACCTCGCTGTACGTATGCATATTTTTGAGCGGAATGGAGACGAGGAGCGTCGGAACGCCCAGACCTACGAGCGGTATGTCGTTCGCGTTCGTTCCCGTGCTCGTGGCTTCTACGCATACGGTGTGTTTAAAGTTGTTTTTCTTTGCAAATCCGATCAGGCGCTTTGTGAAACGGACGTCCGTTATGGCGGAGAGAGATATCTCCGGACCGTCGCCGACGGTCGTCTTGCGCTTCGCCTCCTTGCCGCATTCAGGCACCCACGCGCAGCAGACGTCGGATACTATCGCGTAATCGGGCTTCAGCTCGTATACCGCCGCCACGACCGCGCGGGAGATCTCTTCTTTTGTGGAGAGAAGCAGTATCAGCTCGCCCTCGTAGCCGTCGTTTATAAGCTGTTCAAACGCGGCTATACCCGCCACGGCGCATATTTTGTCGTCAAAGCCCTTGCCGCAGATGCAGTTGTTTTTGAGCTTCGTGAGCTTGAAGCGGTAGCCGACGGGCGTTCCTATCGGTATAAGCTCCTCGGCTTTTTCTTTTGACAGACCGGTGTCTATCATAAGCGTGTCGATGCCCGGAAGCACCATTCTGTCTCCCGTCTGAAGATGCGGGGGCGTGGAGACGATGACTCCGTAAAGCGTTTCTTTTCCGTAGATCGTGACGTCTGCCGCCTGAAGGATCCTTGTGTCAAGTCCTCCGACGTTAGTGAAGCGGAGAAAACCGCCCTCGAGCACCTCCGTCACCATCATTCCGACCTCGTCCATATGCGCGTCGAACATGATGCGCGGATGACCGGGCTTTTTTGCGTGACGGATAAAGACGTAGCTGCCCGCGGGTTCGCGGCGCATCTCGTCAAAATACTTGTCACGTATGTACTCCAGCGCTTCGATCTGTCCGTGCTCATAGCCGGAAATCGAGCCGCCGCAGGTCAAACGTGACGTCAAATCAAAAAGGTCTGCCATATTTTATATCCTTTCATTAAAATTGCAAATTGAAATTGGAAAACGGAAAGTGGAAAATTGAGGTGTCGGCAGAGCCGACGATCTGTGCGCTTCGCGCCCTTGGGTGGTCCCACCCCCGTTTCCCATAATTAAGGAAACAGGTGGTTTGGTTTTTAATCTTTTTGTTTGCTTTTAATCCACTTTGCCTAAGAAACGGTAATAGATGTCCACTTCCTGGATTCTGTTGCCGTTTTCATCTTCTGTGGCTTCGTGGACGCAGATCTTTTCAATAAGATCGTTAAGCATAGGCGCGGTGAGTTCTGTTACGTCGCCGTATTTTCCAATCAGATCGACCCATATCTTCGCGTTCTTTTCGGTCTGTACGGTTTCTTCAATCTTTGCTTTCAGTTTGGTTATCTTCGCGTCCAATTCAGCCTGTTCGTTCTGATAACGCTCTGAAAGCATAATAAAGTTTCTTTCTGTCACTTTGCCGGATACTCTGTCGTCGTAAAGCTTTGCAAAAGTCTTGTCAAGCTTCTTCTGCTGTTTTTCAGCCGTTGACAGCTCCTTTTTCGCCTGCGCGATACCTTTTTCACGCTGTCCGACGCTCTTTTTCGTAAGCGAGGCGACAAAAGCTTCTTTGTCTTCTTTTACGGAGGCGCCGTACATTTGAAGCGCGGATTCTACAGCCTGGTAAAGATCTTCGTACTTGATATAGTGGATACTGCATCTTTCTTTACCGTACTGTCTGTATGTGCTGCAGAAATAGTATTTTCTTTCTTTTCCGTTTTTGCTTACTCTGTGAGAAAAGCTCAAGCTTCTTCCGCAGTCCGCACATTTGACAAGCCCGCCGAATATGTTTACCTCGCCCTGTTTTGTCGGTCTTTTACGGCTTTTGATATGCGCCTGTGCCGCGTCCCTTAATTCTTTCGATATTATCGGTTCATGCGTGTTTTCCTTGACGAACCAGTCTTCTTCCGGTCTGTACACCTTTTTCTTGTTCTTGAACGATATATTCGTCTGTCTGTAGTGTACGCTGTGACCGAGATATACGGGATTGGATAAGATGCGCTTAACCATAGCGACAGTCCATCTGTGTTTTCTGTCTTCCGGCTGATCCTTGAAATTTTCCGACAATATACCGGATCTTTTACATATCCACCATGCAGGTATCGGTACCTTTCTTTTGTCAAGTTCAGTTCGGATCTTTGCCGCTCCGCTGCCGTGTGACGCCATAACGAACATCTCTTCAACGATATATCTTGTTTCGGGATCCGGTATCAGATGACCGACGATATCCGGGTCTTTGAGATATCCGAACGGAGCGTAGGAGCAGAAATGAAGACCGTCCGCGAATTTGGTATGAAGCGCCGCCTTGACTTTCTTTGACGTCTGCCTCGCGTGCATTTCGTTCAAGATATTTAAGAAAGGCGCTATTTCGCTTTCTCCCTTGTCGCTGTCAATACCGTCGTTTACGGCGATATACCTTACTCCCTTTGAGGGAAAGTAGAAATCGGTATATTGACCTGTTAAGATGTAGTTTCTGCCGAGACGGGACAAGTCCTTTGTAATAACGCAGTTTATCTTTCCGTCCTCTATATCGTCTATCATGCGCTGGAAACCGGGTCTGTCGAAGTTCGTTCCGCTGTAACCGTCGTCAACGTATTCGCCGACGATGTAGAATCCGTTGTCCTGACAATATTTTGTGAGTAACTGTCTTTGCGTCTGAATACTCCCGCTTTCGCCCTGCTGCTCGTCGTCGCGGGACAGACGAAGGTATATAGCTACGTATACGGGTTTTGCAAACGGCGGCTTTATGATTTGAAGTTGTTGTATAAGTTGTTCCATTTTACACTCCTTTCACAAAGGAAACAACCGCACAACGATAACTGTATCATATCTTATCATGCGATTCTTTCTTTTTCAAGCGTATAACGTAAATTTTTACGTTTTTTCGCCGTTTGCCCTTTCGTTTTTCTCGATCTG
>JAEEGL013077207.1_pt1 | contig 42909 bp, 35 predicted proteins | sample 9134231 | NCBI WGS metagenome assembly JAEEGL01 (sample SAMN16246548, study PRJNA631951) | gut metagenome | biome: gut microbiome; feature: rumen; material: fiber-attached | host: Bos | place: Iran: Karaj | collected 2018-10 | reverse complement strand
CTTCCGCCGCCCTTGGCGACCATCACGAAACGGTATTCGTCTCCCTGGGCCGCCTCGATGTCGATCTTGTCGTGAAGGTTGCTCTTAGTGTTCACCTCGTTGTACATATCCATAGCGGCATTCTGGCCGCAGCGGAGGTTCTCCTGGGTGTAGGTGTTGAAGACGCCAAGGCTAAGGGCCTCTTCGTCCTCGAAGCCTGTCCAGACCTGCTGGCCTTTCTCGCCGTGGATGATGGCGGTGCCGGTGTCCTGGCAGAACGGAAGTACGCCCTTGACGGAAGTCTCGGCGTTGCGGAGGAACTGCAGGGCGACATATCTGTCGTTGTCGGAAGCCTCGGGGTCCTTCAGGATGGCGGCTACCTGCTCATTATGTGAGCGGCGCAGCATAAACTGGCAGTCGTGGAAGGACTGCTGGGCCACCAGCGTGAGGGCCTCCGGGGTGACTTCCAGGATTGTCCTGTCTCCGAATTTTGATGTCTTGACCAGTTTCTCCGAACCGGGAATCTTGTAGTATTCAGTGGTGTCTTTGCCCAACTGAAACATAGGGGCGTATCTGAACTGTTGTGCCATTGTTATTAAGCTTTGTATTCAATCATACAAAGTTAATCAATCTGCGGGATTTTTAATAAAATATTCCTATTTTTGCATCTGATGATTGGAATATTCGATTCGGGCGCAGGCGGTCTGTCCGTGCTGCGGGAAATTTTGAAGGCGATGCCGCGCGGGGAATATGTCTATTTCTCCGACAACGCCTTCTGCCCCTATGGCGAGAAGACCCCTGAGTTCATCCAGGACCGCGCCCGGGCCATCACCGATATCCTCAGGGGCGAAGGCGCCCAAATCATCGTCGTCGCCTGCAACACCGCCACGGCAGCAGCCATATCCACCCTCCGCGCTGAATATCCCATCCCCTTCATCGGGATGGAGCCTGCCGTCAAGCCCGCCGCCCTCGGCACCCGCTCCGGCGTCATCGGCGTGCTCGCCACCGCCGGCACCCTCAAAGGCTCCAAGTACCTGAAAACCAAAGGAAACTGGGGCGAAGGCTGCAAGATAGTCGAGCACGTCGGGAAAGGCTTCGTCGAGCTTGTGGAAAACCTCGAACTCACTGGCGAGCACGCCGAGCAGGTTGTCCGCGAAAGCCTCCAGCCCCTGCTTGACGAGGGCGCGGACACCATAGTCCTCGGCTGCACGCACTACCCCTTCCTTCTTGACACTATGAAACGCATCGCCCCCGAAGGCATACGCTTCATCGACCCCGCACCCGCCGTCACCCGCCGCCTTATGGACGTGATGCGCCAGGAGGGCATAAAACAAGAAGGCGGACTGTCCGTCCGCCTTCTGAGTTCAGGTTCTCCGGATTCACTGGAGAAACTCTATCAGTCTGTCATCTAGTAGATGCTGTACTTGCGTGCCATCGAGCCGTACATCTGACCGAGGACCTCGAGATAAGGATGTCCGCTTATCATAGTCACGCGGTAGACAGTGTCGTCGACCCTGTAGTACTCCACTCCGCCCAGGAGGATGGTCTCGTAGTCGTCAGGGAGTTCATCGACGATTGCGCCGGCCGGAGGAGTGATCACCTGGTAGCGTCCGCCGTTGATGATGTAGAAGACTCCGTCATCGTAGAAGTAATCCTGGTTGGCATATGCGTAGCTCTGTGCGAGGCCGAGCCTTGCGGCGATCTCATAGGAGCTCTGCGCGGAGCTGAGGTTCATTGCCATCATGGCGTTCTGCTGTGCGATGATCGCGTTGTTCTGTGCTATCGTCCTGTTCTGGGCGTCGATATACCTGGTGTAGGAATCGAATCCGCGATAGGTGTGATAGACGTTGTGATAGTAGGCGAAGCGCACTTTGCGGAACAGCAGGTCGTCGAGGACCATATCGATCACTATTCCTACAGGAGGACGGCAGACTACGTAGCGGCCGCTGTAGAGGCGATAGTAGACGTTGTTGTAGTAATAGTAGTCAACTCCGTAGTAACGGCGCCTCACATAGTGGGAAGGCAGGACCTCGACACGGTAGCCGTAGTAGTGAGGATCGCGTCCCCAGAAGCTGCCCGGCCTGTCGTAGGTCATCCAGCCTCTCTCGCGAGGAGGGATGCGGACCACGTCGTGACGGTCGTCTACGCGATATGCATCGTCATAGTACCTGTCCCTGGCGTTCCTGGAGCTTTCGTCCACTGCCTTCGTAGTTACGGAGGACAGACCCCTTCTGGTCACATTGTCATTAATCCTGACGGACTGGGCGTTGTTTGTGCCGCTCTGGGAGACGGTCTTTGTGCCCTGTGAGGAGGATGAAGAGGAGGCCGAAGCCGAACCGGAGGAGGTGGAAACGGAGTTGCCTGTCCTGCGTACCGTGGTGGACTCGGAGCCGGTCTTGGTCTGCTGCGAAGAGCCGGAGGTGCCGGTCGTCCTGCGGACAGTGGTGGTGCCGCTGCCGGAGGAGGTGGTGGAACTGCCCGCCGCAGAGCCGGTGGAGCGCCTTACGGTAGTGGTGCCGGAGCTGCTGCTTCCGGAAGAAGTGGAAGAGGTGCTGCCGGTGGACCTGCGGACGGTGGTCTGGCCGGAGGAGCTGCCGCTGGAAGTGGAGCTTCCGGAGCTGCTGCGCCTTGTGACCTGGCTGCCGCTGGAAGAGCTGCTGCCCGTTGAGCTGCTGCCGGAGCTGGACCTTCTTGTCACCTGGCTGCCGCTGGAGGAACTGCTGCCACTGGAAGTGGAGCTGCTGCGCCTTGTGGTCTGGCCGCTGGCATAGGAAGCCGTGCTGGAGGAGCTGCGCCTTGCGGAGCTTGACGAAGAAGCTGCGCTGGAGGAGCTGCGCCTTGCGGAAGAACTCGAAGAGGATGCAGCGGTGCCGCTGGACCTTCTGGTTGACTGGCCGGATGTCGATGCGGATGACTTCCGGGTAGAGGAGGAAGCTGAGGTTGTTGTCCTTGATGAAGAAGAGCTGCCTGCAGCACTTCTTCTCGTCTGTCCGCCCATGTCAGCAGAGAGAGCGAACATAGCAGCGATTAGCACTGCTGTGACGATTCTGTTTGCCATGTTTTTCATATCCGACGAATTTTAAAAGTATAAATAATATTTGCTGCTGAGGTCCCGGAAACTCTCCACGTCCTTGTTCCAGTAATCTATCATATCCGAAACCATCAGGTTCTTTGAGAATAATTTCATTACATAATCCGTACCACAAATCTTTCCGAGCATCTCGACGCGGGCCTTTCCGGTCTTGAAAGGGTTCTGCTCCGGGTAGAGCTCGCCTATGGCCTGCATCACGTAAAACTGTGTGAGCGTGAGGGTTGCGGCGGCGTAGTCGGTGTATTCATACTGCACTCCGTGCAGGAGGACGCCTTTCCAGGGTCCGTAGAAAGGTTTGTAGTGGATGGGACGGAAACTCACGCCGGGAAGGTCATAGCTGACGAGTTTATCCATAAGGGCATCGGCATCGATCCACTCCGCGGCGAAGGTGCCGAAGGGCAGGTTGTAGCCTATTCCGATATTCAGGAAGCCGCAGTCCCCCGCTATGCCGGCGGAAGGGTAGTTGATTGCCGACTGGGGATATGGGATGTTCGGGGACGGGAGGACCCAGGGAAGGCCGGTGTCCATATATGTCATATCCCGCGTCCAGCCTTCCATCGGGATGACCGTGAGCTTGCAGTACAGATGGGGCTCATTGCCTTTCTGGCCGTGGTTCATCCCCTCGGAGTTGATCATACGGGCGAACTCCCCTACCGTCATTCCATAGACATATGGGATACGGAACTGGCTGACGAAGGAGAAAAAGCCCGGCTCGACGACATTGCCTTCAATCTTCTCTCCGCCAAGGGGGTTGGGACGGTCGAGGACCATCACCTCTATGCCCTTCTTGGCGCAGGCGCGCATCACAAGGCCGAGAGTGCTGATGAAGGTATATGACCTCGTGCCGACGTCCTGGATGTCATAGACCATAATGTCTATGCCTTCAAGCATCTCCTGCGAGGGCTCGCGATAGGGGCCATAGATAGAGTAGACCGGAAGGCCGGTGCGGCTGTCCTTGGAGTCCGCCACGTGGTCGCCTGCATAGGCATCGCCGCGGACGCCGTGCTCAGGGCCGAACAGGGCCACAAGGTCAACCCCGGGAGCCTCGAAGAGGATGTCGATGGTGGACCGAAGGGAAGAGTCGACGCCGGAAGGGTTCGTCACCAGGCCGACGCGCTTGCCGCGCAGCCCGGCGAAGTCACGGTCCCGCAGGACCTCGATGCCGGTCTTGACCCGGGAGTGGGACGCGATCGGGAGAACAAGCAGTAAGAGTATCAGTAATTTTCTCATATTCAAAGGGTTAGTACCCTATCTTGGCTTTTACGTCAGACCACTTGTAGTAGGGGCCGCCCTCGAGGCCGAGGACGCGGGTTTCGCGCTCGTTGAGGAGGAACTTCACGAGGATGTCGGGATTCTTCTTCGAACGGTAGAAGATTATCTGGATGTTGGCGGCGAAGGGGGTGTATTTCCAGCCGTGCCAGTTCTCGCAGCTGTTCTGGTCGCGCCTTTCGGCAACGCCTTCGAGGCCGAGGATGGAAGCGAGCGCAAGCACGTGATAATCGTGGCCATAGCGCAGGTCGGCGCAGTATTCGCCGGTGGCGATTGCGGCATCGGCCTTGGTGACTATGTCGTCCAGGCCGGGCTTGGTGCGGGCCATACGCACGTCACCGAACTCGATGCTGTTGCACTGGGTGAGGTAGAAATCCATCGCGATGGTCTGCTCGAAGCGGTAGAGTTCTTCCCAGGTGAAGAGGCGGTAGATGCCGTCGCCCAGGCCGAAGGCGGGGCAGGTAGTGCCCATCCAGAAGGTCTGGTCCATTATGGAACGCATACTGCCCACAAGCTCGCGGGCCTTGTCGACGTCCGTGAATATCTTGGGGGCGAACTGGGAGGCATCGAGGGGATGACGCTCACGCCATTTGCGCTGGATCTTGGCAACGCTGTCGGCCACTTCGCGGGGATGGTCGGAGCTGACATATTTCTGAAGGGTCTCGCCGGTGTCCCAGATGATGTCCAGGTCGGGCTGGAGGGCCTTTAGCTGGGCCGTCGAAGCGTTCATACTGATTATGCAGCGCTGGGACTGGCTGGACACGGCGGAGATTTTCTTGCTGCCGCGGGTGAAGACTCTCTTGTAGTCCCTGTACATCCTGGCGGCTATTTGGGCGTGCTCCTGCTGGCCCAGGAGGGTGAGGCGGCCGTTCATATGGTTGTGCTCACGGATGGCGGCGGCGATGAGGTCGCGGGTCCTCTCGCCGGTGGGGGTGAGGATGCCAGCCTCGTGGGCCTTGTCATACTTGGCCATCACTTCGCCATACATCGAGCCTTCCCAGTTGCTGCGGGAGCCGTGGCGGCCATAGTGGCTGATGTAGAAGGGTTTATAGCCTTTCGGGACGGCGGTGCGCGGGCCGGGGATATACTCATACGGGTCCATATTCACGCCGACGCGGAATATGTTTTCCTTGAGTTCGTCCATCAGGGTGGGGTCGATGTCGCTGCTCTGGGCATAGGAGCCGACGGTAAGGAGCAGGACGGTCAGGGCCAGAAAGAATCTTTTCATACTTTTGAATTATATAACTACAAATATATAAAAAAATAATCGTAAGTTTGCACTGCGATGGCCAAAGGACAGAAAGATTTTCTCCTTTCCCTGGTTCGCGACGGCAGGGAAATGACTTTCGGCCAGCAGCTGAAACTCTCTGTGCTGCTGGCCGTTCCGGCCATATTGGCCCAGGTCTCGTCGGTGATGATGCAGTACATCGACACCGCGATGGTCGGGCGCCTTGGGGCCGGTCCTTCCGCATCGATAGGCCTCGTCACCACCTGCACCTGGCTGTTCTCGGGATTCACGATGGCCGTAGCCACCGGTTTCTCGGTCCAGGTCGCCCACCTGTGCGGGGCGAAGGATTTCGCCGGGGCTAGGAGGGTGCTGCGGCAGGGGCTTGTCTGCACTTTCGGCATATCGCTGTTCTTCGGCCTTCTCGGCCTCGGCATCAGTCCCGTGCTTCCCCGATGGCTTGGCGGAACGGCTGAAATCAACCCCGACGCCACAGCCTATTTCTGGATATATTCGGCCTTCATCCCCTTCGGCGCCGTCGGCTATGCGGCCAACGCGATGCTCCAGGGAAGCGGCAATATGAAAGTCCCCAGCATCCTGTACATAGCGATGTGCGTGCTGGATGTCATATTGAACTACGTGTTCATCTACCTCTACGAGATGGGAGTCGCCGGGGCGGCGCTGGGCACCGGACTGTCGGAGCTCCTCACCACCGCGGTGTCGCTGTGGTTCGTGCTGTGCCGCAGCAAAGAACTGAAAATCACGGGAGAACCGGGCTCCTTCCGCCCCACCCGGGCGGTGGTTTCCAATGCCGTCGGCATCACGGGGCCGATGTGGCTGCAGAACATAATAATGCGCGGGGCCCACGTGATGAGCACCCTCATCGTGGCTCCCCTGGGGCCGATATCCATAGCCGCCAACGCCTTCGCCATCACGGCCGAGAGCTTCTGCTATATGCCCGGCTACGGGCTTGAGGAGGCGGCAACGACGCTGGTGGGCCAGAGCCTCGGGGCGCGGAGGAAGGACATCGCACGGCATTTCGCCCGCATAACCATATGGATGGGAGCCATCATAATGTCCCTGCTGGCGGTGGTGCTGTTCTTCTTCGCACCGCAGCTGATGGCCCTTCTGAGCACCGACCCGGACGTGGTGGCCCTCGGCGCCAGGGTCCTTCGTATCGAAGCCTTTGCCGAGACCTTCTACGCCGTATCCATCGTGGCCTACGGAGCCTGCGTCGGCGCCGGCCAGACCAAGGTCCCGACATTCATAAACTTCGGATGTATGTGGATTATCCGCATCGGACTCGCCCTGCTGCTTACGCCCCGCTACGGCCTTGTCGGCTACTGGATTGCGATGGGCATTGACCTCAACATCCGAGGCCTACTCTTCCTGTGGTATATAAGGGGAGACGGCTGGATGAGCAAACGATTCTCAAACGCATAATATTCACCCAATGGAAAAAATTATAAATCAGGAATTTGGCGGCGAACGTCCGCTGTACCGGGCAAAGGACCTCTACCTGGAAAACGTCAAGATCCACGCCGGGGAATCCGCCCTGAAGGAGACCGCGCGGATAAGCGCATACCACTGCATCTTCGAAGGCAAATATCCCTTCTGGATATGCGACGGTTTCACCATTAAGGACTGCCTCTTCACGGGCGGCGCCAGGGCTGCCCTTTGGTATTCGAAGGACGTGGATATGCAGGACACCTACGTGGATGCCCCCAAGATGTTCCGGCAGATGGACGGAATCCAGCTTCGCAGGGTGCAGATCCCCACGGCCCAGGAGACTTTCTGGAGCTGCAGGAACATTGACATAGAGGACGTTACGGCGGACCACGCGGACTATATCTTTATGCACTGCTCCGACATCAGGGTGAGGAATTTCCGTCTGGGCGGCAACTATTCATTCCAGTGGTGCAAAAACGTCGAGATCCGCGACAGCATCCTCAACACCAAGGACGCCTTCTGGGAGACGGACAACGTAACGGTCTATGACTCAGTTATTAACGGCGAGTTCCTCGGCTGGCATTCGAGGAACCTGCGCCTGGTGCGCTGCCACATAACCGGCACCCAGCCGCTGTGCTACATCGATGGTCTCACCCTCGAAGACTGCACCTTCGGCGCCGACGCCGACCTCGCGTTCGAGTATTCCACGGTGAATGCCACCGTAAAGGGTTCTATCACCTCGGTGAAGAATCCCCGCAGCGGCCGGATAGTGGCAGACGGCTACGGTCAGATAATCCTGGACGCCAACATCAAGGCTCCCGGCGACTGTCAAATACTGACAAGATAGGATATGGCTTACGATTTCGATTCGATTGTCCCCCGCAGGGGCACTTCCTGCGTGAAATGGGACTCCCCCACCGGCGCTGAGGACGTGATCCCGATGTGGGTGGCGGATATGGACTTCCGCACAGCTCCGTGCATTGTCGAAGCCCTTCGCAGAAGGGTCGAGCACGGCGTTTTCGGATATACCCTGGTCCCTGACAGCTACTACGATGCGATTATCAGCTGGTTTTCCCGCCGCCGCGGCTGGAAGATAGAAAGGGAGTGGATAATGTACACGACCGCGGTCGTGCCGGCCCTTTCCGTGTGCATCAAGGCCTTCACCCAGCCGGGAGACAAGGTGGTCTTCATAACCCCGGCCTACAACTGCTTCTTCTCCTCGATAAGGAATGCCGGCTGCATTGAATCCCGCTGCCCGGCGAAGTACGTCTACGATGGCTCAAACATTTCAGTATCAATAGATTGGGAGGGCTTGGAAAGCCTTTGCGCAGACCCAGCGGCAAAGGTGCTTCTGCTGTGCAATCCCCATAATCCGCTGGGACGCATATGGACCCGGCAGGAGCTAGCCCGCCTGGGCGAAACCGCCCGCCGCCACGGGCTCGTTGTGATCAGCGATGAAATCCACTGCGAGCTGGAAATGCCGGGACACACCTTCACTCCTTTCGCTGCGGTCTCGCCCGAGAACCAGTCCTGTTGCGTGACGATGAACTCACCCAGCAAGTCCTTCAACACCGCCAGCCTGCAGATAGCCAATATCATAACGGACAACCCCCAGTGGAGGGAGCGTATCGACAGGGTCATCAACATCTACGAAGTGTGCGATGTGGGGCCTTTCGGAGTCGTCGGCCTCGAGGCGGCATATAACCAGGGCGAAGACTGGCTGCGGGAACTGAACGAATGCATATGGAAGAATTTCTGTGACCTTCGGGATATATTCTCCCGCGAAATCCCCGAGTGCCCGGTGACCGACCTGCAGGGGACCTACCTTGCCTGGGTTGACATTTCAGCAGCGAAGACGGGGTCGCAGGAAATAGTTGACAGCCTGATAGTTAACGACCACGTCAGGCCCGGCCCCGGAGCCCTTTACGGAGACGACCGCTTCATCCGCATCAACCTCGCCTGCCCCCCTGCGCTCTGCCACGAAGGACTCCTGAGGATTGCCCGCGGGCTGCGAAGGATCATAGGTTAGATTCGTACTCCCCCAGGGACTTTATCGCCTTGGGACACAGGATGAGGATCGAGACCACCGTGACCCAGGCCATAAGGCCCACCCCTATGTCGCCTATCTGCCAGACGACGTCGGCCTCGCGCACGGCGCCGAAGACAACTGCGCCCAGCATAAGGGTCTGGAAGCCTCGGATAACCCATTTCTCACCTTTGCCCTTCTTGCCGGAAAAGAGGTAGATTATTCCCGATTCAGCATAGAAATAATAGGCCATTATCGTGCTGAATGCAAAGAAAACCATAGCAATGGAGACGAACTCGCTGCCGAAGCCGGCGAAGACCGAATCCACGGCGCTCTGGGTATATAACACGTAGTTGTTGGCAAGCTCGGGGGCTCCGGCATAGATGATTTCGCCTCCTTTGTCAAGGATATTGTAAGTTCCTGATGTCAAGATCATAAGGGCCGTGGCGGTGCACACCAGAAGAGTGTCCACATAGACCGAGAAGGCCTGGGCGAGACCTTGCTTTGCAGGATGGTCGACGTCTGTGGCGGCGGAGACGATGGCACCTGTTCCCTGCCCCGCTTCATTGGAGAATATGCCCCTTTTGACCCCCATCGCGATGGTGGAACCTATGATGCCTCCGCAAACAGGGTTCAGGCCGAATGCGCCTTTGACGATCGCGGCAAGCACAGCCGGGACTTCACCAATATGGAAACCGACCACCACCAGGGACATTATGATGTAGCCGAATGCCATAAAGGGAGTCACAACGGAGGCGACCTTGGCTATGCGCCTGACTCCTCCGAATATCACAAGGCCGAGGATTATGGCAAGCACGATTCCCGTGGTCAGAGGCTTGACCGGGAAGGAGTTGCTCACTGCGCTCGAGACGCCGTTGGCCTGGACCGTGGTGAGGAAGAAGCCGCAGGCGAAAACCGTTATCACTGCGAAGGTTACGCCAAGCCAGCGCTGCCCCAGGCCCTTCTCGATAAAGCTGAAAGGACCTCCGCGGTATCCCGACGAATGGGGGAACTTGTACATCTGGGCAAGGGTGGATTCGACGAAGGCGGTCGAGGCGCCGAAGAAGGCCACGACCCACATCCAGAACACTGCTCCGGGGCCGCCGAAGGCTATTGCTGTAGCCACTCCGACTATGTTGCCGGTGCCGACCCTGCCGGAGAGGGCTATGCAGAAGGCTTCGAACGAGGATATGCCCTTGCCGTCGGCCTTGCGTCCGAACAGGGATTTGAGCATAAGGCCGAAGCGGCGCACCTGCACAAAGCGGGTCCGGACTGAGAAAAACAGCCCGGCCGCAAGCAGAAGCACCACGAGGGCAGGATTCCAGACAATGTCGTTTAGGAGCGATACAACCTTTTCCATATCAATATTTTCCCAGTTTCAAATGTAGATAAAAAATGACATAAGCGCAAATCTTTTTTTTGATTCCATATATTGCAAATATGTGCGCGTATTACTATATTTGCTTAATTATATTTATTTTGGTGTAAAATGAACTTTGCTCAAAGAACTGTTGCGATTCTGGCCATAGCGCTGCTGGCTGCGCCTGCCGCTTCCGCCCAGATTCTCCCCGGAAACAATCCCCAGGTCGATTCAGCGGCATTCGCCAGGGTTCGCGCCCGTATGGACTCCATCCGTCAGTACCGCCCCACAGTGGGTCTGGTGCTTGGTGGCGGCGGCGCCCGCGGAATGGCCCACCTCGGTGTCATCAGGTATATGGAGGAACTCGGCATCCCGGTGGACATCGTAACAGGAACCAGTATGGGCGGCCTGGTCGGCGGCCTTTACTCGATGGGCTACAACCACAAGCAGCTGGACTCCCTGGTCCGCGCGATAGAGTGGCCGGTGATGATGTCCGACAACATCCCGAATGCATATGTCTCCTACCGCCTTCGCAAATACCGTGAGCGCTTTGTGGTGCGCGTCCCGTTCAAATATGACAAGGAGGACCTTAAGAAAAAGAGAATCAAGGAGTTGAAGCTGGCGGACAAGATAGCCGAGGAACGCGGAAGCGGCACCTCCGACATTCTTACCGAGTCAATATCCAGGATGGGAGTGGGCATGCCCGACGGCTTCCTTTTCGGCATCAACATCCGCAATATGCTCAGCAGCGTCACGGTAGGCTATCAGGACAGCCTGAGCTTTGCCTCCCTTCCCATCCCCTTTGCCTGCGTCGCCACCGACTTAGGCTCCCTCAAGCCTAAGTACTGGACCCACGGCACCGTGGTGGACGCACTTCGTTCCACTATGGCCATCCCCTTCTATTTCAGGGCAGTCCGTAAGGACGGCGAAATACTCCTCGACGGAGGAATGCGCAACAACGTCCCTGCCGACATCGCCCGCGAGATGGGAGCCGACATCATCATAGGTTCCGACGTGCAGATCTTCCGCGAACCGGATGAGCTGAACAACCCCGTAGACTTCGTATTCCAGACCATCGCCCTGCTTGCCTCCGGCGCTATGAAGCCCACCCTGGAGATGATAGACCACCGCGTCCACCACGACCTCGATGGCTACACTATGCTCTCCTTCGACGAAAAGAGCGTGGACGACATCATCAACCAGGGCTACGCCAACGCCACATCCCACAAGGAGATGTTCGAGCAGGTGGCAGCCCTGACCGCCGGCAAGACCCCTGAAAACGTGGTCCGCCACAAGAGCGCCACCAACATCGCCCTCAACAAGGTCTGGATAAGCGATATCCAGTTCAGCGGCATCACCGAAAAGGAAAAGAAATACATTCTGGACAAACTGCTCTATACCCTTGACAAGCCATATGGCAAGGAGGATATAGAAAGGCTGCTGAACTATATCTATGGCTCAAACGCCTTCGAATCAGTTACTTACCGTCTGGAAGGCTCCTGCGAACCCTATACCCTGGTGTTCGACTGCCAGAAAGGCCAGATCAACGACCTGGCGGTGAACGTCCACGCCGACACGGATGAAATCGTGTATGTGGGCGCCCACCTGGGCCTTGGCACCCGCCGCCTTTCCGGGTTCCGTTTCACCACGGACATCAAGCTGGGAGGCAATTTCATGCTGAATGTGGATGCTGCCTACAAGCCGATGATAGGCATCCCGACGTTCGGCGTTGCCTGGCGCAACCGGCTCCGTAACCATTCCTACACCGACAATGGCCTTGAAGCTCTCAATCAGCTCTACAACATGGCGTTTGACCTGTATATGGAAGATTCCCGTATGACCTACGGCAATATGAGGGCCGGCGTCACTTTCGAGATGGAACCCTTCGAGCATTACCTCTCGCCCGCCCTAGTCTGGAAGGGCTGGGACTGGCAGAGTTTCTGGGTGTCTGCATTCGGAAAGATCTGCGTGGACACCTTCAATGACGGCTACTTCCCCACGAAAGGTTTCCAGACAGTGCTGGACGCCCGCCTGGTGTTCGCCGGCCATTCCTATGACCTTGCAAACGAAGGAATAGACGCCACCGGCCACGTCTCGCCCTACGTATCATCATATTTCAGCCTTACCGGAGCTTTCACGCCGTTTGATTCATTCACCATACAGCCCTTCCTGTATGCCGGATTCCAGAAGTCGTTCTCTCCGCTGGCCAAGAGCTATCTGGATAATATGCTTATGACGGCCACACACATAGTTTCAGTAGGCGGTGTGATTCCGGGACGTTACGTAGAGCGGCAACTGCCTTTCTTCGGGTTCCCGACAGGATTCCGCACCTGCGGAACCGTCAGCGCAGTCGCCCAGCTGGACCTGAGGTATAATTTCGCCCGCAAGAATTTCGTGACCCTCCGCGGAGGATTCTTCTCCGACGCCACTTCCGTCCAGGAATTCAAGGAGAATCCTATCGCGGCCTGGGCCGTCGGTGCGGAACTTGCAAGACAGACCGTAGTGGGCCCCCTAAAGCTGTCAGCCCAGTGGTGCAACCGGACCAGATTCACTATATTCGCATCAATCGGATTTGATTTTTAGCCTATGAGCACACTCGACCCCCACTCACAGGAGATCCTCGGGCAGTATGTCTCGCACAGGGAAGATTTCCTGCTTCTGGAAAAGATAGCACTTGAAAGGATCAAGGGCTTCATCGACGGGACAGGGATGATCGTAGCAGCCCTGGAGCATCGCCTCAAGACCGAGGAATCCCTCGCCGGAAAGCTTCGCCTCAAAGGCAGTAAATACCGTGATATCTACGACATTACGGACATCCTCGGGCTTCGCGTCATAACCTTCTACATCGACGACGTGGACAAAGTCGCATCGATGATGGAACGCCTGTTCGAAATTGACTGGGAGAACTCCATAGACAAGCGCAAGGTCCACGAGATAGACAGCTTCGGCTATCTGTCCCTGCACTATATCTGCCGCCTGCAGGACCCTGAATATCCCCAGCTTTCCCGCATCCGCTTCGAAGTGCAGATGCGCACCGTCCTCCAGCACGCCTGGGCCAATATGAACCACGACACGGGCTACAAGAGCGGAGTCGAAATCCCGAAGGTCTATCTGCGCAACCTGAGCCGCCTGGCGGGAATGCTCGAACTGGTCGACGACGAGTTCAGCCGCATCCGCCGCGAACTTGCCGACTATCGCCGCAAGGTGCAGAATCTCGTCGCCTCCGGCAACCTTGCAGAAGTTCTTCTCGACGGTGATTCCTTCCGCAGCTACCTCGCCATCCATCCTTTCGACGCCCTGACGCGGCGCATAGCCTCAATCAACCAGGCCGAGATCCAGGAAGTGGACCTCTCCCGTTTCCTGGGGCTGTTCAAGGGAATGGGGTTCAAGACTTTGGGCGACATAGACGCGATGGTGAAAGAGTACTCCGACGCAGCCTACCAGATAGCCTGCTTCCAGATAGGCCTGACCGACCTGGACATCCTGGCTTCCTCGGTGGCTCCCCAGGACCTGTGCACGGCATACATCCTGAGCAAGGGCGGCGGTCGCGCGGGACTGAAACTTATGCTTGATGCGCTCAACGGTCCTTCCCCCGGCAATGAGGCGATGGCGTCATTCCTTCTGGAGCAGTCCAAGGACCTCCCGTTTATGAACCAGTAGCTTATGGCAAACAAACCACTTGACACACAGCTGCTTGACCGCGCAATCATCTTCGCGGTCAAGGCCCACGCCGGCACGGAACGCCGAGGCAAGGGCTTCCCTTACATAGTCCATCCGATGGAAGCAGTCTCCATCGTCTCTACGATGACGGCCGACCAGGAACTTCTCGCCGCCGCCGCTCTCCACGACACCGTGGAAGACACTTCCGTGAGCGTCGAACAGCTCCGGGAGGAGTTCGGAGAGCGCGTGGCGCGTCTGGTGGAAGAAGAGAGCGACACCTTCGTGGAAGGCATTCCCGAAGAGGAGAGCTGGCATTCGCGCAAGCAGGCGGCCATCGACAGGCTCAGGGGGGCTTCCCGCGAAGCCAAGATGGTGGCCCTGGGAGACAAACTCTCCAATATGAGGGCCATAGCCAGGGACTATGCCGTCCAGGGCGACTCATTCTGGAACCTTTTCCACGTGAAGGAGCGCAGCGAGCACGAATGGCACTACAGGGGCCTTGCCGATGCCCTGCGCGAACTTTCCGGCACCTTTGCATTTGAAGAATTCGAAAACCTGATAAACCAAGTATTCAATGGAAGCGATTAAGATATCCCTGAGCGACTATATCCTGTCCGGCGGCGGAGCCAACGGCGAGAGTTTCGACCACAAGAGCGACCCTTCTGTGATGCTCAAGCTTTATTTCCCCGGCAAGATCCAGCAGCCCCTGGATGAGATGCTGCTTGCCAGGAAGGTCTATGATATGGGCATTCCCACCCCCGAGCCGGGCGAATATGTCGTCACTGAAGACGGTCGCTACGGCATCCGGTTCAAGCGCATAATCGGCAAGAAGTCATATTCGCGTGCCACAGCGGACAACCCCGGGAAGGTGGAGCAGTATGCCACGGAGTTCGCCGGAATGTGCCGCTACCTGCACACCATCCGCGTGGACAAGACCCAGTTCGAGAACGTCAAGGACCGCTACTACAGGCTCCTTGCCGAGAACCCCTTCTTCACCCCCGCGCAGAAGGACAGACTTTCCCGCTTCATCGCCGACACTCCGGACGAGGACACCGCCATCCACGGCGACCTCCAGTACAGCAACGCCATATTCGTGGGCGACAAGAGGTATTTCATCGACCTTGGAGACTTCTGCTACGGCAACCACCTCTTCGACGTGGCAATGGTCTACCTTTGCTGCTGCCTCTCCTCCGAGGAATTCATCCTGGAGACCTTCCATATGCCGAAGGCCCTGTCCACCGTCTTCTGGCAGCATTTCGCCAAGGCATATTTCGGCCCGGACAGGCCCCTGAAGGACGTAGAAGCTGAAATCCGGCCCTATGCCGGGCTCAAGACCCTGATAGTCGAGCGAGACACCCGCTGCCCCATGCCTGAATTCCGTGAAGCCCTTTCATCCGTGCTATGAGCCTTAACATATTCAAAGACAATTTCATAAAGTCCAGCGCCAAGACCGGTCTTCTGCTGGTTGTCGTGGCCATTGTGACCCTCGAAGCCACCGCCCTTCTGCAGATGTATTTCTCCCAGAAAAGCATCAAGAAGGAAGCGTCGCTGAGGGCCCAGAGCCAGATGGAAGCCTCCAGGAACCAGATAATGGACGTCATCAACCAGGCTGAAAGCGCGGTTCGCAACAGCGTCTGGATTGCCCAGTGGGCACTCTCGCACCCTGACAGCATCCACCGCGTCAGCCAGCGCATAGTGCAGAACAACCCTGTGATTATGGGCTCCACTATGGCCCTTATCCCTGGCTATAACCGCAAGCATCCACTGTTTTCCCCATACGTTTGCCGTCAGGGGGAAGGGGTGGAATTCCTCTCCCTTGCTACCCCTGAATATGACTATCCTTCCAAGGAATGGTTCACAAAACCCCTCGAATTAGGGGAAGGCTACTGGTCCGAGCCATATATCGACACAGGCGGCGGAGACATCCTTATGACGACCTTCTCCCTCCCGATCAGGGACAAGGACGGAAGATTTGCGGCAGTCCTCACCGCGGACGTGTCCCTTGACTGGCTTACCGGCCTTGTCGGCAACATCCAGGTCTATCCCAGCGCCTTCAGCATGATGATAAGCCGCGAAGGCCAGATAATGGTCTGCCCCGACGAGACCCTGGTGATGAAACAGTCTGTCGACCAGGTAATTGCGCGCCTGGATGACACCACCGGTTTCGGCAATCTCAACAAGGCAATGCTTGCCGGGGAATATGGCAATATGCCCGTAGACGTGTATGGAGTGACCAGCGTCGTGTATTTCGCACCTGTCGAGCGCACCGGATGGTCGATGTCCATAGTCATCCCCGAGAAGGAGATCTACGGAGAGCTTCGCAGACTGGGCTTAATCGTGGCCCTGTTCCAGCTGCTCGGTATCGTAATGCTGATCCTGATACTTCGTTCCTTCATAAAGAAACAACACGAATTCAACGAGTTGGAAAACAGGCGCCAGAGATTCCAGGGAGAACTGCACGTTGCCAGCAGCATCCAGATGTCGATGATTCCGAAGGTGCCCCCGTTCTCCGAGCGGCACGACCTGGATATGGCGGCGGTAATAATTCCGGCAAAGGAGGTAGGAGGCGACCTGTATGACTTCTATATCCGCGACGGAAAGCTCTACTTCTGCATAGGCGACGTCAGCGGCAAAGGCATCCCTGCCTCGCTGGTTATGGCCGTCACAAGGACTATGTTCCGCGCCGTCTCCGCTCACGAGGACGACCCGGGCCGCATCGTTTCCCTGATGAACGACGGCCTGACCGATGCCAATGACAACAATATGTTCGTCACACTCTTCTGCGGAGTGCTCGATCTGTCCACGGGCAAGATGTCCTACAGCAATGCCGGCCATAATCCCCCGATGATCCTGACGGACGAAATCCGTATGCTTCCCGTCTGGTCCAATCTCCCTCTGGGAATTCTCCCGGGGCAGGAGTACCCTGTCCAGGAAATCACCCTGGAAGCGGATGACGCCCTGTTCCTGTATACAGACGGCGTGACAGAGGCCGAGAACATCGCCCACGAGCAGTTCGGCGAAGAAAGAGCGATCCAGGCCCTGAGGGCCCGCGGCAGCTCGGATGACCACCTGAGGACCGTAGAAGAAGCCGTGTCGGTATTCGTCGGTCCCGCCCCACAGAGCGATGACCTCACGATGCTCTTCATCCACTACCTCGGCGCCGAGACCGCCCACAGGATTATCCTTGAGAATAATGTCAAACAGCTCACCCGCCTTGCAGGTTGGTCTGCGAACATAGGTGCCGAAGCCGGACTGGATGAAGCGTCGATATCCGGCATCAACCTGGCCCTGGAAGAGGCCGCCGCCAATGTGGTGAATTATGCATATCCCGAAGGGGAAACGGGTATCGTCGAGCTTGAAGCCGACATCACTCCCTCGGGCATAACCTTCACTATGTCCGACTGGGGCAAGCCTTTCGACCCCACTGCAGCACCGGATGCGGACATCAACGCCTCCGTCGAAGACCGCCCCATAGGCGGGCTCGGAATCCATATGGTCCGAACCTTGATGGATTCAGTCAGCTATCAGTACAAGGACGGAAAGAACATATTGAAAATGACAAAAAATATCAAATAGAATGGAAATCATTACCACAAGACAGAACGGTGAGACCATAGCCTGCCTCATCGGACGCCTGGACACTCCTGCATCCCAGGAGGTTGCCCCCCAGATTGAAAGCCTTAAGGAAGATGCTGCCGGGACCCTTGTCCTGGACTGCTCGAAGCTTTCCTATATCTCCTCCTCCGGTCTGAGGATTTTCCTCACGCTGCGCAAGGCGGCGGCCGAAAAGGGCGGCACGGTCATCGTCCAGGACATCAGCGATGAAATCCGCAGCGTATTTATGATGACCGGTTTCCTCAACCTGTTCACCATCCGTTGAGGCTTTCCCCTTTGAAACGGCTCAGCTTCGCTATGATGCCGTCAAGCATACGGTAGAGTTCAGGGGTGGTTTCCGGAGTAAGGCTCTCGCACAGGACGGCGCTGCCGATGCGGAAGGGCACGCCGGAGAGTTTTTTCTGAAGTGATTTTCCCTTTGCGGTAAGGGTGACTATCATCTGACGGGCGTCCTGCGTGCCTCTGGTGCGGACAAGGATGCCCTCTTTTTCCATTCTCTGCAGCAGAGGGGTCACCGTGTTGGTCTCAAGATAGAGGCGCTTAGCGATGTCGTTCACCCCTAAGGCGTCCTTCTCCCACAGGACCAGCAGGACGAGGTACTGCGGGTAGGTCAGTCCGTGCTCCGAGAGCAGCGGATGATAGGCCTGCGAGAGAAGGCGCGAAGCAGTGTACAGCCTGAAACAGAGCTGGTTATCGAGCTTTAACTGCTCCGGGATCATAGCATTTCCTGAAGGTCTTTTTCAATCTCTTCCGGAGTCGTGACGGGAGCATAGCGCTTGATGACCGTGCCGTCGCGGTTCACGAGGAACTTGGTGAAGTTCCACAGGATGTCGCTATCCTTCTTGGCAGTCTTGCTTATGCCCTTGAGCATAGTGCGGGTGGCTTTTGCCTTGAGGCCTTTATATTCCTCGGTTGGGGCCTGGGACTTCAGGTACTCAAAGACAGGCTCGGCGTTCTCGCCGTTGACATCGGTCTTGGCCATCAGGGGGAAGGTCACGCCGTGATTGATGCGGCAGAATTCCTCGATCTGCTCGTTGGAGCCGGGCTCCTGGCCAGCGAACTGGTCGCAAGGGAATCCGAGGATCACCAGGCCCTGGTCCTTATATTTCTGATAAAGAGCCTCGAGGCCGTCATACTGCGGGGTGAAACCGCACTTGGAGGCAGTGTTGACTATCATCAGGACTTTGCCCTTGTACTGTGAGAGTTCGACTTCAGCACCCTTGTTGCTGAGGGTCTTGAAAGAGTAGATCGTTTCCATGTTTTGTTTGTTTTGGGCGGCTGCGGGCAGCACCATAAGGGCTGCGAGGACCGCTGTAATTATACTTGTTTTCATATTATAAGCGATTAATTATATCGTTCACGATACAAATATACGACTTAATTTTTATATCGCAAGCGATATTTCAAAAAAATTATGCCTGTTCGGTGTAAATTTTCTCGAAAATGGCCCTCAGACGTGCCTCGTCCCTTATGATTTCACGCAGACGCGCGAGTGGCTCTTCATTGGGCGAGGACGGGATGAGGAGGTGGAGATATCCTCCTTCGGCATATTTTTCCTGCAGGTGCTCGAGGGTGCGCTGCCAGTGGCCTTCCCTGTCCAGTTCGGGATAATGCGACAGGCCGAACTGGACGGTGCGCCGGATGATGGTCTCAGGGTCTATCATCCTGTCGGCCTCGGCAACCAGCGCGCCATAGATGCTGCGCGGCGGGGTCGTGGCCGAGGCGCGGTGGTCTTCGGCCGCCTGGGCGATAGTCTCTATCTGATCCGCAGTGAACCACTCTTTCAGCCGCCGGTCGGCACGGATCGCCTTGCCGCTTTCAAGATGATGGGTCTTCCGGTCCACCGCAAGGCCGATGTCGTGGCAGGCCGCTGCGGCATAGAGCATATCCTCGTCGATATCATATGCACGCCCCATCGCCAAGGCGCGTCCTATCACTGCCCGGGCATGGTCTTCCCTGTGCGCCCTGTCGAAGGCGGCATAGAGCGGAATAATCTCAGATTCAATGTATTGGACTAACGACTCATTCATAGCTTAACTCTGCAAATATACTAAAGAAATAACACATATTTTTACTATATTTGCCACACTTAACTTTCTTGGCATATGAAAATCATCGGAAACATACTGTGGCTCATCCTGGGCGGAGTTGTCATCGCCCTGATTTACTGGATCATAGGCCTGCTCCTGTGCATTACTGTGATCGGAATTCCTTTCGGTGTCCAGCTGTTCAAGCTCGGCACATATGCCCTATGGCCCTTCGGCCACGAACTGGTGGACGGCCCCACCGAGCCCGGATGCCTGTCCGTGGTGATGAACCTCATATGGATCCTCCTCGGATGGTGGGAGATAGCCCTTCTGCACCTTGGGTGCGGCGTGCTGTTCTGCATCACCATCGTCGGAATTCCCTGGGGATTGCAGCATTTCAAGATGGCCATAGGATCAGTTTTTCCCTTTGGGAAAGAGATACGCTAGCAGCTGGCAAGATAGTGCGCGAACGCCGGACGGTAGCTTTCGCCCACGGGGAAGGTCCTGCCGTTGTCGAGCCGGACGGAGGTATGGGATGCTTCCGAAATATGCCCCAGGGCTATGATATATGACCTGTGGATGCGCATAAACCGGCTTGAAGGCAACTGTTCCTCCAGGTGCCTGAGGCTATAGAGCACCAGCACTGGGGCCTCAGTATCAGAAAGGTAGATCTTGACATATTCGCTCATACTCTCCACACAGACAATCTTGCGGACATCGATGCTGACGGTCCGGTAGCCGGCCTTGACGTGGAGAATCTGGTCCGCTTCCCTGGAGGAAACGGCCTCCTTCATCTCGAAGAAGGAACGCAGCTTCTCGCAGGAAGTAAGGAATTCGTTGAAACTGAATGGCTTAAGCAGATAGTCAACAGCGTTTACCCGGAATCCTTCCACCGCATATTCGGAATATGCCGTCGTGAACACTACCGCAGGAGGGTCGGCCAGCGACTTGATGAAGTCTATCCCGCTCAGATCCGGCATATTTATATCAAGGAAAAGGGCATCCGCCCCATCGAGGAAAGGCTTTGCCGCCGACGCACTCCGGCACGAGGCAACCAGCGTCAGGAAAGGCACCCTGGAGATGTATGTCTGGAGTTGGCGAAGGGCCAAAGGCTCGTCATCTATGGCAATTACGCGTATCATGACACTGGAAGCTGGGGGCTGAAAGGCAGGCTCAGCAGGACGTCATAGCGTCCGGAGCCGGTATCGATTTCGAGGGTATAGGTTTCTCCATATAGGAGGGAGAGCCGCTTGCGGATATTCTCCAGGCCGAGCCCGTGGCGCCCGTCCGTATCGGAGGGATACGAGGAATTGACGCAGTGGAAGGCCACTTTCCCATCCAGCAGCTGCACATCTATCAGGATGAAGGACTCCGAATCATAGCTCACGCCGTGCTTGAAGGCATTTTCCACAAAGGAGGCCATCACCAGCGGCGGGACGACGACATCGCCACAGTTTTTCGGGAATACAGTCTCAAGGCGAAGGGCATCCTCGGCATAGCGCAGACGCATAAGGGAGATGAAATGCTCTATGAAATCCAGCTCCTTGGACAGCGGGATTGCGGGTGAATCGCCCTCATACAGCAGGATACGCATCATTTTCGAGAATTCCTCTATGCTCTCCTTCGCCTTGTCGGGGTCTATGTCCACCAGCGCGTGAATATTGTTAAGGGTATTCATCAGGAAATGCGGATTGATCTGGTAGCGCAGGGACTCCAGGCGCTGCTTCGTATTTTCCGCCTCAAGTTCTTTCATCCTCCGTGCCCTTCGCCTGGACTCTTCGAAGAAATATACACCCAGGTCCACACCCACGAGCAGGACGCCCATTATAAGTTTCATCGTTTGGGGACGCAACGGCCCTGCTCCCCTGCCGGGTTGCGGTCCTTTCACTCCGGGCGAGGGCATAGGAGCCAGCTCGGGATGCCGCTGAACCGGAGGCGGCCCGTCCGGGTTTCCTGCTTTGGAAAAACACCAGGAGCCAAAGCCGACTAAAAGAGCCACGGTAAGTCCAATGTACAGCGGGAGCTTCTTCCTGAGCAGCGGTGCCAGGATAAAATGATGGATCAAAACCAAAAGCAGGAACGGGAGGAGCGTCTTCATCCACAATACTTTTTGCAAAATTAATTTCTTTTTTTCAGAATACGCACCCATTCGCTGAAGAAATGGCGGCGTTCGCTGAATATCCCCCCTCCACGGAAACAATTGGCCGGATTGTTGGTTATCTTGCAGTGGCGTTTACTAAAACCTTTTTTTGTTATGAAACAGTCTATTACTCTTCTCGTCACCGCAGCGCTGGCAGTCGCAGGCTGCGTGAAAGGCAATTCCCCTTTCGGCCTTGACGGCCAGGGCGATATGCCCGGAGGAGCCCAGAGCGTGTCTTCCCTCAAAGATCCCTCACTCAGCTGGAGTGCAGATTCATTCGAAGCTACCATCGGCTCCGACAACAGTTTTCCTACACTGGCGAATCCAAACGGTGTAGATGTTACATATTCCTCTTCACAGAGCGAAGTGGCCACCATCGATGCGAGCGGAGCAATCACCCTGCTTTCCAGCGGAAGCACCCTCATATCGGCCAGCTGCGCCGCGACCCAGACATATTCCGCCGCGAGCGACTCCTACCTGCTGACGGTGCTCAGCGCTTCCGGCAGCGAGACCGACGACAGTTCGCTCTCCTTCGCCTCCACCGGCGATCCCACATCCGATGACGACATCTCCACCAGCACCTTCGCAGGGAAGATAACCATCTCATTCTCAGACTCCGGCAATGCCTCCGTCAGTGGCGACAGCTATGGCTATGTGGCCGTAGACGGCAACAAGGTTACGGTGAACAACACCGGCGGCGAAGTCCTCATATATGAACTGCGCGGCACGACCTCCAACGGCTTCTTCAAGGTCTATGGAATCAAGAAACAGGCTATCGTACTGAACGGAGTCTCCATCACCAACCCCGACGGCGCGGCCCTCAACAACCAGAACAAGAAACGCACTTTCATAGTGGTGAAAGGCAGCAACACCCTTTCCGACGGAGCTTCGGCATCATATACCAAAGAAGGCTCCGAAGACCTCAAGGCCGTGCTCTTCAGCGAGAGCCAGGTGATATTCAGCGGCAGCGGCCTCCTGACGGTCAACGCCCTCAACGCCCAGGGCAAGGCCGGCATCTCATCGGACGACTATATCCGTCTGATGGACAGTCCCACCATCAAGGTGAACGCGGGCAGCGGCGCCGGCAACGGCCTCAAGGGCAAGGACTATGTCCAGCTTTCAAGCGGCTCGCTGGTAGTCTCCATAGCGGCCGATATGGCAAAGGGCATCTCCACGGACGATTACGTCCTGGTGCAGGGCGGAACCCATATGGTCACCTCGACCGGCGGCGTGGCATATGACGACGAGGATGCCGAATATACCGGAACCTCCTGTGTCAAGGCCGACAACTATTTCGCGATGACCGGCGGCTCACTGACCGTGAAGAACACGGGCGACGGCGGCAAGGGCATCCGCGCAGGAAGCTACGATTTCGATGCCACAAACCACACTCTGTCAGATAGTTACATCTCCGGAGGCACCCTTTCGGTGACTGTCAGCGGACGTGAAGTGAACGACGTCTCGGCCAAGGGCGTGAAGATCGGCTGGGTGACCAAGAACGGCTCCGGCGACCGCGCTACCGTGACCGGCAATGCAGGCAACCTCATCATAAGCGGCGGCAGCATCAATGTCAGCAGTTCCAACGGCGAAGGCCTGGAAGTCAAGGGCGCACTCACCTTTGAAGGAGGCGAAACATATGTGTCCTCCTCTGCCGATGATGCCATCAACAGCCAGGGAGACCTGACCGTGAACGGCGGATTCGTGTATGCCTATTCTTCCGGCAACGATGCACTTGACTCCAACGGCGACATCAAGCTCAACGGCGGCTATGCGATGGCCGTATGCGCCTCAGGCGGTGCCGAGGTCGGCATCGACGCCAACTCCGAAGGCGGCAAGAAGCTCTATATCAATAGCGGAGCGACCCTCGTGGCCTACGGCGGATTGGAACGCGGATATTCCGCCTCCCAGGACGTCTACACGATGAGCGTAACCGCGGGCGCCTGGAATGCCCTGCACGACGGCCAGAAGTTCATCGCGGCCTTCAATGCTCCCTCCGGCATCTCTACTTATATTGTCTCAGCCCCCTCGCTTTCAAGCGGTTACAAGGGCGTCAGCATCAGCGGCGAAGGCAAGTGCAGCGGAACCTGGACGACGGACGGCATCTCCGGAGGCACCTCAGTAGCCCTGTCGGCCTACAACGGCTCCAGCGGAGGTAACTTCGGCGGCGGTCCCGGCGGCTGGCACTGATTGCGGCGGACGGGTGCGGTAATTGCGAAAAAATTATTATATTAGCGCGGATAATGACCGACCCGTTATGAGAAGAATATTTTTGACTATTGCTGCCATTGCCACTCTGGCACTGGCAGCACCTTTCACCAAGGCCCAGGAAGCCTCCACGGTGTATTTCACAAGGGACATTTCCCCTGAAGGCCTTATGAAGGTCTACAAAGCTTTGGGCGTCGAGCCCAAGGGGCGCGTAGCCGTGAAGATTTCCACCGGAGAGTCCGAGAAATCCAACCACCTGCGGCCTGAGCTCATCGAAGGCCTCGTCAAGCAGGTGAAAGGCACGCTGGTGGAATGCAACACGGCATATGAAGGCAGCCGCTCCTCCACAAAGTCCCACCGCAAGGAAATCAGCAAGCGCGGCTATGACAAGATAGCTGCCGTGGACATTATGGATGAGGAGGGCGAAATCAAGATTCCGGTCGTCGACGACAAGTGGATAAAGTATGACATCGTGGGCTCACACCTTGAGAACTACGATTTTATGATCAACCTGGCCCACTTCAAGGGCCACGCGATGGGCGGCTTCGGCGGCGTCCTGAAGAACGCCTCCATCGGCGTAGCGTCCCAGAACGGCAAGGCATATATCCACTCGGCCGGAAAGACTGAGGACTGGCGCAAACTGTGGACGAACCTTCCGGAAGGCTGGATGAACTCCCCGGAAAAGAACACTCCTTTCATCGAGTCTATGTCCGCAGCAGCGCAGGCCGTCCACAACTATTTCGCCCAGCGCGAAGGCATTGTGTATATTGATGTAATGAACAATATATCAATCGATTGCGACTGCGACGGAAAACCCCACAAGCCCACCATCGCCAACATAGGCATAGCCGCTTCGCTGGACCCGGTGGCCCTTGACAAATTCTGTCTGGACCAGGTCTTCAGCCTTCCTCCCAGCAAAGAAAACGACACCAAGGCCCTGCTTGAGCGCATCAACCAGCGCCACGGCACCCGTATCGTCTACCGTGCGGAAGAGACAGGCCTTGGCAAAACCCAGTATACTATGATAGATTTGGACGAAGCCCCCGGACAGGCCGTGCTGAAGAATATATTCTCCCGCAAGAGCGTCCGCACCTACACCGACCAGCCCGTGTCCGATGCCCAGGTGGAAACCCTTCTCAAGGCGGCTATGGCAGCCCCTTCCGGCATGAACATCCAGCCCTGGCGCTTCGTCGTGGTGCGCGAGCAGGCGACCAAGGACAAACTGGCCGGCGGCTTCAACAAGATGATAGCCAAGGCCCCGGTGGTGATTGTCGTCTGCGGAAAGACCACCGGCAAGATGGGAAGCACCAACCGCAACTGGACGGCCGACTGTGCCGCAGCCACGGAGAACCTCCTGCTGGCGGCCGAAGCCATAGGCTTAGGCGCGGTGTGGACAGCCTGCTATCCCTACAGCGAGAGGATGGATCCCACCATCGAGGCGCTGGGCCTTCCGGAGGAGATCAAGCCCTTCTGCATCGTTCCCGTCGGCTATCCCGGCGGCAACGACCAGCCCAAGAACAAGTGGAAGAGGGAGAATATCCACTACGAAAAGTGGTAAATATGCCATTTTAGAGCGGTTTTTTAAATATTAATAAAATATTTTATTAACTTTTTTATTAACTTTGTGAGTTTATTGGTGGGATTATGATGTAATATTCCCATTCATAGAGCCACAAGTTAAGATGAAACTCTCGAGATTTGCAAGGCAATGGGTGGCGTGTCTTATGACAGCCATCGCTACATTCGGATGGTCAGCAGCGCTTGATGCCAAGGCCTCCGTGGCAGTAGCGGCAGACACCGTCAAGGTGCAGGTATCGCCGGATACCACCGTTGTGTGCCTTGTGGATACCGTGGTCCGATATTCCCAAAGGGATTCTTCCCGCTACAAGGGCATCGCCCTCCGCACCAATCTCGCATATGCAGCTTCCGCCACGCCCAACATCGGCCTTGAAGTGCCTGTGGGTCAGCATCTTTCCCTCGGATTCAACGCCGGCCTCAAGCCCTGGCCCCGCTGGCTTGCCTGGGACTGGGACAAGACCGTGGAGAAGAAGTGGCGTCATCTGCTCGTTGCCCCCGAGATGCGTTGGTGGCCCTGGGGCGTATATGACAAACTCTTTGTCGGAACGGATCTCATCTACACGCATTACAACGTCGGCGCAGTGACATTCCCGCTGGGGATGTATCCGAGCGTCAAGGACCATCGCCTCCAGGGCGATTTCTATGGTCTTGGGCTTTTCGCCGGCTGGTCCTGGTGGCTTTCCGACCGCTGGCGCCTGGAGGCGGAAGCCGGCATCGGCGCCGGCTATTCGGATGCCAGAGAATTTGATTGCGCCTATTGTGGCGCGGAAGTCGGTCGCCAGAAAGGCCCTGTGCTTATTCCCAAGATCGGGGTCAACCTTTCCTATAACATTGCCCGCCGCCAGAAACGCCAGGAGATTCTGGAAATCATATCCCGCCCTGTGGACACACTCGTGCGTCCCAAGGAAGTGCTTCCTCCCCAGGAGTTTGCAGCCGTTGTTCCTCACGTAGAGGAATGGAAGGGAGTTGCCGGACGCCTGGAAAAGACCCATCCGGTGCTCCGCCCTATGAGCGAATACCGGCCCTATACACCTGACCGCATCCTCCGCAAGGAAGAAGGCCCGCTGTATGTCTTCTACGAACTTGACAAGGTCCGTCTGCTGCGCAGTTTCAGCGAAAAGGATTATCACCGCGACAACGGTCCCGTCCTCGACGAGATTATGGATGTCACCTCCCAGATACTGTCCGACACCACTTCCAGCGTGAAGATCATCCAGATAGTGGGTCTGGCTTCCATCGAAGGAAGCCTGCACCACAATGTGTGGCTTGCTGACGAACGTGCCCTGTCCCTGCAGAAATACATCCAGGAGCGCCTTTCCATCCCCGATTCGATGTTCGAGACCGTGGGCGGCGGAGAGGCCTGGAGCGAATTCCGCGACCAGATCAACGACCTGGTCCTGGAAGGCGGCGGGGCCGGTCTGACGAAGGAGCAGCTACAGTGGGTGATAGACCTCATCGACACGGAGAAGGACGTGAACAGGCGTGAGGCCATCCTCAAGAAGAAGGATCGCGGAGCCCTGTTTGCAAAGCTCAAGGCCAACGTGCTGCACGACCAGCGTAATTCCGGCTACCTGAGGATCTATTATGACTACGTGCCGGACGAGAGCGCCAGGGAGATCAATGCGGCCATCGACCTGATGGCGGCGGGAGACTATGCCGGCGCCCTGAAGGCGCTCGAAGCCAAGCGCGACGACGCCCGCAGCGACAATGCCTATGCAATCGCCCTCTTCTACAACGGCCGCGAGGCGGAAGCCCTCCGGATGCTCCGCAAGGCAGTTGCAGAAGGAGATGAAAGCGCCTCCCGCAACCTGATGCAGCTCGAGGAGATTGCCCGCCAGAGGGCTGCATATGAGCAGTACCGCAGCGAGATGGAACAATACACAAGGAGCATAAAGTGATGAAACGCCTGCTCGTCATATTCGGTTTTTTCCTCGCCACAGGCTGCGCCCTTGTGGACGAGGACCTGAGCGAATGCCCTGACGATCTGGTCATCGACTACGAGATGCGCCTGGTTACCAACATACAGACTGAAATCGGCACGGCTCTCAAGCTGGATGCCGACATTCCCGTGGCCACATCCCTGCGCAACTATCTGAAGAACATATTCTCGGACCACGCCCACGACGTGGACCTCTCCTTCTACGACGTGGATGACCCGATGCCGGTGCTGGAGCACTTCACGGATATCATCGACGCCAACCAGGCCAGCTATACCTTACATATTCCCGCGCGCGAGTATATGCACCTTGCCGTTGCCAACATTATGGAAAACCCCCAGGTGTATCTGCACGGCTCCGACCTCTGCCACACATCCCAGCTTCTCCAGAAGGACGGCAGCGGCGACCCGAAGGTCATCCCCCCGCACACGACCGGCCTTTTCACGGCCCGTCTGCCTATGGATGTCCTCCAGAACGTGAGCAGGACCTTCGACGTCGACCTTTATATGGCCAACTGCGCCACCGCCCTTGTCATTGACAACACTGCCGAGGGCACGCCGGCAATTAAGGATTTCAAGGCATATACCACCGGCTTCGCAAGTTCGTTCAACATAGCGGACAGCACCTACACCTTCGACTCCAACCCTCTGGTCAGGGCGGACAACATCCCCGTCGAAGGGAATGCTCAAAGCCTGTATGCGACAGTGCAGTTCCCTTCCAGGGAGCCTGCGCCCCAGAGCAAGGTGGTCATCGAAACATCCGATCCTTTCATCAGTGACGGCTCGAAAGACGCACTGTGGGAATGGGTCGTCTATGTCACCCTGACGGACGGTTCCGTTACGGAAAACCGGATCGGGCTCAGCCAGCCCCTGCGCGCCGGGCAGCTCTGGGTCATCCGAGGCCGAATAGACGCACAGGGGATAATCCACACCGACGACACGTCGGTTGGCGTGTCCGTCACCCTGGACTGGAACAAGGGTGGCTCCCACGAAGTACCGTTATAGACAATATTCTATCAACTAATTATTTATATTATGCGTAAATTAACAAAACTTACCCTTGCCGGGGCGATAGCCCTTGCAGCAGTTGCCTGCAACAAGAAAGATGTTGTTCAGGACAACCCCACCTTCAACCCCGAGACCAAGGAGGTTAGCACCCAGTTCGTTCTGAGCGTCAACACCGGCGGTCCCCAGACCAAGATGACGGCCACCAACGTACAGAAGGCCAGCAACTTCCTCGGAATCAACGAAGCCCACGTCCTCGCCTACAAGACGAATATGAGCGTGACCGCTCTCGACGTCGAGCCTTTCGTGCTCAGCTCCTCCACGGCAACAGACCGTGACTACACTCTTGGAACGCTTTATTCCAATGGTTCCATCAATGCCGGAACCAACTCATCGGCAAGTTCCAACCGTATCGTCCAGCTCAACGTCCCCGTGGACGTAGATGCCTTCCTTTTCTATGGCAAGGCCATCAACGCTAGCACGAGCAACGCCACCGGTAAACTCATCTACAACGTAGACAAGACCCCTTCCAACACTCATTTCGACCTGGTGAACAGGCTTGCGGCTGAAGATGAGACTGCCTACAAACACACCGGTGACCTTATGGTTTTCATTATCAACCGTATCATCAGCTCCGGTGTCGCTGCAATGGCCAGCACAGACTCCTACTCTGCTCCCGGTGACCCCAGCGACCCCAAGAAAGTTTATACCAATCTTCCGGCCCTGACCTGGAAAGAACTCGGAGCCAGATATGACGATCCCGCACTCCGCCCCGATATGAAAGGTCTCGAGGAAATCCTCGGCGCAGCCTACTCCACATTCACCAAGATTGAGAGCGGTGAATACCGTGCCGGTTCCTCCGCTGCCATCAAGGGAATGATGGCTTCCCTTATCGACGTAGTCAAGAGCGTCCAGGGAGCAGAACCTACCGGTAACGAAGAAGCCAACGCCTGCCGCCTTGCCGACCAGATCATGCAGCGCAAGGGCCGTTACTTCTCTGACGCTATGGCTTTCCTGGGTGTCAGCTCTATCAAAGATAACGCTATAGCTGCAGGAGCAGTCGCCAATGAGGCAGAATGGGAATCCAAGTTCTCAGGAGTAACCAATATTACCTCCTTCCCTCACACCCAGTTCGGTATTCCCGAAGGCGCTGCACAGCTGAAGTATACAGCCTCCACCGGAACGTTCGAGTACCTCGACCCCAACCAGGCCCTTCTGAACGCCGGCAACGATTTCGACCCTAAGAAATATCTCTATCCTTCCGAGATTGCATACTACGTCAACTCCCCTATCCGCACCACAAGCCAGGATGTCACCACAGCAGATTACCCCAACGGTGTAACTCCCTGGGATACTGAAGGCACAGGCAGTAAATGGGCGGAAAAGAGCTGGCAGACCAACTCCAGGGTCCAGTCCAACACCCGCGGTATAGCAGTGCGCAACAACATCAACTACGGTGTTGCACTGCTCGAGACAAAGGTAGCGATCGGAAGCGGTTTCTCATACTTCAAGGATAACAAGGCAAACAAGACCAACGATGCCAATGACAACCTTATTCCCATCGACAATCACCATCTTACACTGACCGGTGTCCTCGTAGGCGGCCAGTATAACTCCGTTGACTGGCAGTTCCTTCCCAAGGTCACAACCGGCAGCGAATTCACCTATGTGGTTTACGATGATGCCATCGCAAGCGGTACGATCCCCACTCCTACCGGCCAGGAGAACTACACCCTTGTGCTGGACAACTACAACAAGACCATTGCAGACGACGCCACCCAGTCCTCCGTCAGGGTAGCCCTCGAGTTCAAGAACGAAGGCGATCCTTTCTGGGGCAAAGACAACATCGTCCCCAAGGATGGTATCTTCTACCTTATCGCAGAACTTCCCGTAGCTTCGACTACAGGCGGTAAGATCACTGGCATCCCGACCTGGCCCGATGAAGCCAAATATGCCATCCCTCCCGTGTATGGCGTTGACAGTGAGGCAGTTCCCAGCGGCAAGACCAAAGGTCACTCCAAGCAGATCAATCGCGTATTCATCCAGAACTTCGTGACTTCCGCGACCTTCACCCTAGGTGAGGAATCCCTGAGGAATGCCTATGTAACCGTTCCTAACCTCGCCAGCACCCAGATGTCACTCGGCCTGTCAGTAGACCTCTCCTGGCACACTGGCTTCACCTACAACGTTACCCTGTAACATCTTCTCCACAGCAGTGAACATCAGGATTACATTTACGCTCGTGGTTTTGTCGGCCCTTCTTTCCAGCGGGTGCACGCGCTCGCTGGAAAGGGAGGGGGCCGATAACCTCGGTGACTCGATGTCCCTTGCCCTGTCGCTCAAATCGACAGGGGATGTTCCTGCCGTCCAGACCAAGATGACAGCCGCAATCACCCAGGACGGCAGCGGTTTCCGCGGAATCGAACAGGTCTACGTCGTTCCTTTCCAGACGGAATCTGCCGCCCCGGTGGGTGATGGCAGCGCCAGGCTCTCAGACGACAATGTCTATATCCACAATCCGACCATTGCCCAGACCGGCCTGGTGGCCAACAACAATTCACACTTATACAATATCGCCAGAGTCCCCCTGAACACGAACCGCGTCCTTGCCTATGGCAAAGCCTACGATTCAGGCTCGGTTTCCACCAAGGAAGGCAAGCACAAAAACGGTGTCCTGACACCGTCAGGACTTGATAATCCGAGTGCTTCTGCGGACATTTCCTTCTGCCTTGAACCCGTTCTGGAGACTGCTGACATAACCTCAATCAACCAGACTGCAGACAACCTTCTCGCCGCTCTGAACGGTGTGGTCGAGGTCCTGCAATCCAGCGGCGATGACCAAATCCTGGCCTTCCTTGACGTGTTTGCCACCGAGAACGAGATTTCCGCCTGTTCCTACCAGACACTTTACCGTTTCGAGCAGAACATCCTCGGAGCTCTCTCGCTTTACAGCGGCACCAACCCTGATGCCATCAACGCTGTGATGACCAGGGTCTCCGCCCTCCAGGCTGCCCGCAGTGCGGCCGGGGCCGGGTTCCCCACCTTCTACGGAATCCCGGAAGGGGCCGTGGGTATGTGGTGGAACGGGCACAGGTTCGTGCGGCTCATCGACGGAGTGAACATCTCGCTTGTCCCTGTGTCCAAGTTCTGCTATCCGCCAAGCCTGTGGTACTATTCCAACAGCGCCATCAAGACCTCCGCGGACGCAGGCGTCAGGGATCAGTACAAGCCGCAGAACTACACCTGGGGCGATATCCTTTCATATTATACCCAGGGCACGAGTGTCAACTCGTCAACCAGGTCCGTCGCCATAGTGGACCAGATGCAGTATGGCGACGCCCTCGTCGAATTCCGCTTCGTCTCTCCCACCGGGGATGCCGTGGCGGCCACCGGATGCCCCCTGACGGGCATCATCATCGGCGACCAGAAGGACGTCGATTACAGTTTCGCTCCCAAGTCTTCTTCCGCAGACTGGTTTGTCTATGACAACACCATCAGCGGCATCACGCTTGGCAGCACTTCCCGCTATGTTCAGCTCCTGGTGCTCCCGACCGCCGACGAGCAGTCAGTGCACTTCGCACTGGAGTTCCAGAACAACACATCATCCGCCTTCCCCTGCCAGCAAGGGACCATACAGCCAGGATGCAAATTCTACCTGGCCGGTGAACTCAAGCCGGGCGAGGGAGACAAACCGTCCGGAGCGGATATCGCCGGCGTATTTGATTCCGATCACAAGACGACCGTATATATCCAGGTAAACAAGCTCGCCAATGCCTACAACACGGTTCCCGACCTCCGCGACCCGCAGCTGGAGATTGGCGTGGCTGCCGAAATGGACTGGATACAGGTTGAACCCGGAGGAATAAAACTACCATTCTGATGAAAGGGACAAGATGCATATCGTACATCGCAGCAGTGCTTCTGGCAGCATTGCTGGTTGCATCGTGCCGGGTTTCCCCGCTTCCTGCAAATGGGCAAACGGGGGAACTGTCGGTCAGCATCTATATTCCCGACATCATCACCAAAGCCGAAACCGGCACTGTCGGAGCCCTCGCTGCCGAGAGAGTGATAAGTTCCCTCCAGATATGGGTTTTCATCAGCGGCGGCACCAACGACGGAATGAGCGTTGGCTATAAAGACTTCACCGGCGCCCAACTTGCGGACACCGGCATCCCCAACTCAGCCATAACCCGTTTCGGAATGCCGCTCAGCAGGGAGATGTTCGCCCTCCTGAGCCAGGACGGAACCCTGGTTGACGTGTATGCCGTGGCCAATGCGGCATCAGCAGGCGAAACGGCCCTCGGGGAAGGGACCACGCGCGCAGAGCTCGACGCCTTCGTCATCACCGGCTCGGCCTTCGGCGTTTCGCCCCTTACTATGGCCGTTCCCCAGGCAGGGCTCCCTATGTCCGGAATGCTCAAAGCAGCGCCTGTCACCGGAGGATATCCCGTCCTCAATGTCTCCACGGTGAACCTTACAAGGGCCGTGTCCAAGATCCGCTTTGTCTTCTCCCAGCAAGGGACGCCGGCCTCTGGTACCGACCCAGCCGTCCCGAAAAACCCCTCCTGCGTCGTCAAGAGCATATCCTTCGGCGGCACCGCCACCGGGCACGACTGCCAGATTGCCGCTTCGCAGAAACTGTTCACGGACAGTAAGTATGACGCCACCGACAATCTCTTCGATATCGACGGCTACACTCCCCTGTCGGCCGTCATAGCCTCAGAAGGCGGCGCGCCGCTGATGCAGAACAGCGACATTACCATCCTGGAGCATCCTGACGAGCTGATGTTCCGCAGCCCCGGACACGAACTTGAATCAGCACGTGAATATGAGAGCCGCCTGGATGCGGCCATAGGGGCGTCGTCCCAGACCGGCCCCATATATATCCGGGAAACCGACAAGATTATTTCCGGCACCATTGTCTACAATACCGGGGAAGAGGACCTGACGGCCACCTTCTCGATGCCGGCGGACAATGTGCTCTCCCGCAACCATTCCTGGATCCTGTATGCCTACTTCGCAGAGGCCACCAGGACACTCCAGCTCAAGATCGTGGTCCTCCCCTGGGACAAGACCACCTATGACTTCGACTTCACTACAGCCACCGTGAACGTGGTGCGCCGTTTCACTATCTCGGAGACGGATCCCCGCACATTCAGCAAGGTACAGAACGCGGATGGCTATTATGATATATATTTCTGGCACACCCTGGGCGATCAGTCCAATGTCATCACCGGCGACATCCTCGTGTCCACGCCGGTAGGCCAGAAACTGCACGTGGTGCCCGTTGCAGGCGCCCTGGAAGGACACACCAAGGTGGACGGCATATTCACCGTCTCGCCTATGGAACAGGTCATCTACCCTAACTACCTCCACCCGGAGGACGGCAGGATAGAGGACTGCAGGATAGTCTTTACGATATCCTGCAACCCCGGATCATTCACTGATGCAGATCTGGAAGGCAATTACATAGACCTCCATTTCTGCGTCGAAATCGGGGACAACCAGCGATGGATAGACCTGGATTCCGAATCCATCGACTATTACAGGATAATCCTTAAGAAGAATTGGGACGAATGATGAGGAAGTGGCTTCATATTCTTATCTTTGCTGCGCTGCTTGTGGCAGTGGGCTGCAAGGCTGGGCTCGAACCTGAGAGCCCCGGCTCCGGAGTGCTGCTCACCGTCCGCTGCGAGGACCCTGCCCTTTCCAAATCGACTCCCGAGGATGGCGAGACCCGCTTCAACGAGAACCTCATCAAGTCCGTCGACTTCTTCTTCTACCCCGGCGAAAACCCTGCCGGTGACGCAGATGCTGTATATCACCACAGGGTGGACCTTGACGAAGACCCTGTCAAATATACCGGCGGTCAGTGGGAAGCCACCTTCACCATAGTGCTAACCAGGGTCGTAGCCGAGCAGATATTTACGGCCGCGAACAACCTGAAAGCTACGGTCTATGCCGTGGTCAATTACAGCGGGGAACTCTCTCCCGGAGGCTCCCTGGACGCATCTTCACTGTCGGAACTTGCATCCACGGTCATAGTTACCGACTTCGCCTCCACAGAGCACGACTACATCCAGGACAGCTTCCTGATGGACGGACGGACTGTGATAACCTACAACGGGGCCGCTCAGATCAGCGCCAGCGGGACGATTGAGGCCCGCCGCTTCGCCGCCAAGATGACGACCTCCGTCTCTGTTGCCGGCCAGGTGACTCTAAAGCACGTCAACGAAACTGACGACCCTGCCGAGGTCTGGGAACCGGTCCTTCACACTATGCGCATCTACCTGGTGGACGGCGCCAAGAACGTAACTCTCGGCACCTCAACCAGTTCCGACAACGCTTCACCCGATTTCTTCTCCTACAGCGACGAAGAACACCGCCGTCCTTTCCTCAAGGATAACGGCACGGAATACCTTGAGCACACCACTGCGGGCACAGGCGCAAGCGCGAAGACCTACTACAACACCTATCCGATGTACTCCTACCCCGTCGCCTGGTCCACCGGCCGGCCGGATTACACCCAGCCCCTCGATGAGCGGCCATATCTCAAGCTTGAGATGGACTGGCGCCGCACTGAGACTAACGGCTATTCCTACGACAGGCGCAAGTACTACTACAAGGTCATCCTCCCTGTGGACAGCTTCGAGAGGAACAACTGGTACCACCTCAACATCGACGTGTCCATCCTGGGCTCGGAAACCGACGAAGGAAAGGCCTACCTCTTCCCCACGACCTACTACATTCTCGACTGGCAGAACAAGAGCGTGCCTATCGACAAATATGCCGTCATCAGCAAGGCGCGCTACCTTTCCGTGGACACAAGGGAGAAGAGGCTGAACAATCTGGCCACCCTCAGCATCCCGTTCCTTTCCAGCCACGACGTGAAGGTCGTAGAGGGCAGCGTAAAGGCCACCAGGCCATACTACGGCGTAATTCCGAGTGGAGATGAATCCAGTGTGGTGGACCAATACAACACCAAGTACCACGCCTGGGTGAGGAAGAACACAGACACAGGAGCCTATTATCTTGAATACAATGGCCAGGACCTTTCCCCCGACGGCAATCCGGCATATGAACCTTCGGGCTGGCTTTCCAACACGTCCACGACGATAGAACTAAACCACACCCTCCAGAACGACTACACCAAGGACGGCTTCGATTATTCGCCGTACACAATCGAGTTTGACATTGTCCACGAGGACCTTACCGCAGGAGTTTACCCCTACAACGAGTACCTCAAGCACATAACCATCATCCAGTACCCTGGCATCTATATCGAATCCTGTCCGAATTCGGACAGCGAAATCAGGGCCACCAGCGACAACAATGGTACACCATTTTATCCAATTGCTTCCGAGAAACCATGGCTTGATAAGCCTTGGGGATATGTCTATATCGATGCCGGGCGATTCGTCAGGACGGGAAACAACAATACCGAGCCTTATCAAAAACTGAGTACAGACAACAACAGGAGGGAATACCAGTGGCGTACCGTATGGTACACCGGAGGCGGACGCGACATATTCAGGATCAATGTGACCGTGCTTCCCCAGAATTCGGAATTCGTGATAGGCGACCCGCGAATCGAAGGCTACGACACCACCGTTCCCGTCCTGGGCTACAGCTTCGTTAACAATGGCACCGGGGCCGGAGATGCAGTGCTTGAGGACAGGACCGGGGGCACGTCCAACTTCCATTCCGCTCCCGTGGTGGACGGCGATGTGAATACATCCTTGTCATTGACTGGAGACTCTAGGCCGCTTATGTATTATCGCCCTACTGAAAAATCCGACCGTACGGCAAATATGCTTGCTCCGGCTTACAGGATCTCCACAAAGCTTGGCGGTACGGAATTCGGAAAAATCAACGAGAACCAGGCAAAATGGCGCTGCGCCGGGTATCAGGAAGACGGCTTCCCTGGCGGAAGATGGCGCATCCCCACCATGAGCGAGATCAGATTCATCGCCCAGCTCTCGGCTAAAGGCGTTTTTGAGTCAATGTTCAGTGGAGAGTACTGGTCTGCCAACGGTGTCGTAAGAGTAGATAGAGCTAGCGGCAAGGTGACAAGTATTGGGGATAACATGGCGTTCCTCCGCTGCGTCTATGACTCCTGGTACTGGGGCGATGAGCAGTGGAACCCGCGCACTCAATTCGTTTGGGGGGACAGAGAAGAACTATGAGAAAGTTGATAGCATACCTGACCGCCGTCATCCTGGCGGTGTCCTGCACGGCCGAGCTGGAGCAGGCAGGCACCGCTATGAGCACTTCACTCGAAGGCGCCCCCGTAACCATCACCTTCTCCGTGCCCGACATCCCGGTGCTTCCCGCCACGAAGTCATTGGAAGGCAGCAACGGTGACATCACCGGCACTCCCTACCTCGACCCGGACAAAATGTACCTGGTCGTCTGCGGCGGCAGCCAGAGCATCAAATACATCAGGAAGGCCACATTGGTGGACACCATTGAGAATTGCGAAATCCCCGAGGATAAGTATCCGCTTTCCGAAGGAGACAGGCACACAACCCTGTACCGGTTCAAAGTCCAGCTGGAGCTGTCGGATTTTGCCCGCACCATCCACATCCTCGGCAACGTGGACGAGAACCAGCTCATCACCGGATCCTATTCCTACCAGAGTCTCCCGGGTATGCTGTCCTACGACAACAAGCAGGCCTACTGGCAGAAACTGAACGTGCCGTACATAAAGGCCAAGATAGACCCCGATACCAATGAGCCTGTCAAGCAGGACGGTTTTTACGTTCCTGACGACAATACTTTAGGATTCTTCCAGTACGTCCCTCTCATCAGGAACTTTGCCAAGATCCAGGTCAGCAACGCATCCGAGAATTTTAAGCTCCACAGCTACTCCGTCATATTCTACCCGGAACGCGGATCGGTTGTCCCCTACCGCTCCAACGAGCCAGTCGCGGTGAACCGCTTCGACTTCAACCCTCCATCCGGATATCTGTTCAGCGGCTATGAGAAAAGCTCTTTCACACAGTTGGAAGACGATATCGACTACCCCGGCAATATGCCTTCCGGCGTTGCCCTGAGCACAACGATCCCTCCTGCTTCCGAGTTCGAAGATCCAAGCACCAGCGATGGGAGGGTCCTCCTGTATGACGAAAACGACACCGAAAGCGGTTTTTATGTCTACGAACGCGGCGTCCCGACAGAAAAAATCGGTCCCACATTCATCATCATCTGCGGCAAGTTCGAGGATGAAGACAAATACTATTACTACCGTCTGGACCTTATGGAATCAAAGGTAGTAGGCACCCAGACCGTCTCCCGTTATTACCCCATCTACAGGAACTTCCGCTACAAGATCCAGCTGCACAGGATTTCCTCCGAGGGAGTCGAATCCCCTGAAGCCGCAGTCAATTCTTCCGGCGCCGAGGACATATCGGCCGATATATCCATGCGCCACCTTTCCGACATCTCCAACGGCACCACCCGCCTGGTGGTGGAGCCTTTTATGACGAGAACCTACAGCGGTCCGGCCGACGAAGGTTCTTACTACGAACTGTATGCACGTTTCTTCAACGACGTGTATTCAGATGTGCCCAACCTCAGCACCGTTGCCGTAAGGGTGGAACTGGTGCCTATGGCCGACGGTTCCGACGACATACTCATCCTGTATGACGGCAATGGCAACAGGGTTCCTACCAGAGGCTTCTTCTTCCCCGAGGCTGCTACGGTGGGCGGCGTAGAAGGAATCAGGACCATACGGTTCAACACAGTGGAGCCTCTGGACGAGACCAAGACCCAGAAGATAAAGATCACCGGCCACAACCCCGGCAACCATCAGGACCTGCGCCTCTACCGCGAAGTGGAAATCACGCTTCAGAAAAAACAGCCGCTGACGGTCGCCTGCACGGATATGGTGATGCCTGCTGCAGGCGCGCCTGTCTCCGTGGGTATAACCATCCCTTCCGAACTGCCGGAGTCTATGTTCCCGCTGGAGTTCATCGTCGAGCCCGAAGCCAGGACCCTGACCCCGGACACTTCCAAGGACATAAACCTGCCTGTGGGCTCCGGCCGTTCGATAGCCACCACAGAATCTACGTTCACTGACGCCCCGGCATTCTACTATATCCGGACACTGACCTGGGATGAGTTCTCCCATCTGCCTGTAAGCGAAGGCCAGCGCACCTTCTACTGCTATTTCAAGTCCACCCAGGCCAAGAGTACCACCGCCATCTGGGTCTACAACGAATTCTTCCACAAGGGCAGTGCGTCGTTCGATAACACGCTGTCCCTCTCACTCACGTGCACAGACCCCGTCAATGACGTTGTCGGCTCTCCCGTCACCGTGGGAATAACCATTCCTGACGGAATGCTGCAATCATTGTTCCCGCTGACCTTCATCCTTGAACCGGATGATCTGACGCTCGAGACCGACACCTCGAATGGGATCTCTATGCCCGAGAATTCAGGGCGCTTCACCAGGACGCTCAGCTGGGCTGATTACACGAAACTGTCCGTCAGCGGTGAATCCCGCACATTCTACTGCTATTTCCTGACCACAGAGGCCGACAGCGCCACCACCATCCGGGTGTCCAATGACTATTTCTACCCTGCAAGCGTTTCCTTCACCAATGCCCACGTAGGCAGCGGAAACATCGACTTAGGCGATAATCTTAACAACGGAGGCGAACTATGAGAAAGTTGATATATACAAAGTTGCTGCTATTGATGGTTCTGTCTCTCGCTGTGGCTTGTAAGAAAGAAGCGGATACTCCTTCTCCTGCCCCCGAAGTGCAGACCGTGCATTATCGGGCGTCCATCCGCACGGACGTGGACTCCAAGGCAACTCTTGGAAATGGTATGGCATATCAATATGAGGCCGGAGACAGGGTGTACCTGGAAAGTGCTGATGGCACCCTATATGGTTTTTTGGATTTGGCCGAAGAGAGCGGCATAGGGAATCACGAGGCTTTTTTTGAAGGAAACCTTACCTATACCGGAACACTCCCCCGGGATCCAAATCCCTCTGTGAATCTGGTTCTTGTGAGCGTGGCGGATAATTTGCACACCGTTACGGGCGGGAAAGTTGACCCCGTTACCGAAAGCAGTTATGGCCCCGGCAAATGGGCTGCTTCCCTTCAGGAAGCTGTCCGTCATCTGAGCCATTTTACCGGTTCCGGCCAGTTCTCGGACGGTAGTTTCACCCTTCATCAGCGGTCCAGCTTCTTGCAGTGCTCAGTCAAGATGACCTTGAGCCAGGCGCCTGTAAACCGCGTGATTACGGCCAGGTTGCTTAATAACAGCGTCCTTCTCCGGGAGGTGAATGTTCCGGTGCCCCAAGCCGGCACGCTTCCTTTTGTCTTTGCCTTCCCTGGAGGCGATGTGTCGCTGGAAAACGCCCAGCTGGTCATTGAGTGGAAGGATGCCGAGAATGCGGATCAGTCGAAGGGTTTCACCGTTGCCAACCAGACGCTTGCCGCCAACACATACTACACGATCTCCCGCGCCACGTATTCGTACGATGGTTTCTGCATCACCGCCATTTCAGATGGCACTACAATCAAGTTCAATTACGACGGTATCCAGTATAGCGTGGATTACGGTGATACCTGGATCCCATATACCGCTCAGTTCACCTTGAATGCAAATGCGGTCGCTTGGATAAAGGGAAATCAAGAGAATTATATAAACGATAGTAAGACCGATCAGTATGGAACGCCCGGGAATAAGCCCATTTTTGAGGCGGGCAAGAAGTGTTATATCTCCGGGAACGTAATGAGTTTGCTCGCAAACGAGAATAGTCTTTCCGAAAGCGCTTTTCAAGGGGCTTTTTCCAAAGGAAAAACAGCAGTCACCTATATTGATATCCACCCGGATAACCCACTGATTCTCCCGGTGACTACGCTGGCCTCTAAATGTTATATGCAGATGTTCCGTAACTGTACGTCGCTTACACGCGCACCGATATTCCGTGTGGAAGGCACCGCTTACCGTTGTTGCTACAATATGTTCCGCGAGTGCACAAATTTGACGGATATAAGTGGCATCGAATTGCCGGCTTTGACTCTCTCCCAGGACTGTTATCGAGAATTGTTAAGAAAGTGCACCAAACTGAAAGGAGCAGCGCCCAAGCTGCCTGCCCCGAAACTTGCTAAAGAGTGCTACAAGCAGATGTTCTCTGATGGCACCCAGATTACGACTATTATTTGCCTGGCTACAGATATCTCGGCGACTGACTGTTTATCTCAGTGGATGACAGGGTTACCGAGCAAAGGGACATTCTACAAAGCGCCTGGGATGGATGGCTTTGCTCCCGGTCAGAATGGCATCCCTAACGGCTGGACTGTGGAAGAGTACACCGAATAAACCTGGCTATTCCCTGTCGAGCCGGAGAATCTTCACCGGCCGTTCATCGCCACGATAAAGGTGGCTGCACCAGTTGATTTCACCGGTGTCTCGGAATCCGCACTTGCTCATCACGCGGCCCGATGCCGGGTTGTCCACGAAATAGTCGCACCACAGGGTCCGGAACCCCTTTACATTGAAGCACCAGTCGATCATCGCACGAAGCGCTTCGGTGCAAAGGCCACGGTTCCAGAACGGCTTTGCTATCCAGTAGCCAAGCTCCACGTCGTTTTCACCGATGCCTATGTTGCTTTCGCCATATGGATAATACCCCATGCAGCCTATGGGCTCCCCTGTTTCCTTAAGCTCCAGCGCCCAGGTGCGGTCGTTGGTAAATATCTCACGGATAGTCCGAAGGCTTTCCTCCACGCTCTGATGGGGCGGCCAGCCTGCACGGGGCCCGACGTCGAGGTCGGAGGCATATTTGAACAGAACCTCCGCATCCGCCTCGGCCCAGGGCCTGAAACGCAACCTGCCGGTCTGGATTATGACTTCGCTTGCCATATGCTTAAGCTACTCCGGTTTAATGAGCTGGTGCAAAGATAATAACATTTTTCAAGACAGCAGATACATCAAAGAGGCACTCGGCCGAAGACATCTTCTGCGGGTTCGTTCCCGGCAAGCCCTGCGGCACCTCCATTCCAAGCTCTTCGAACAGCTTCTCCCAATAGGGAGGCATGGTCCCGTCCTGGGCCTTGAAATTCATTGGCTCGCTTTCGAAAACGCGCTTCCCGTCGGCATCAAGATAGCACATCTGGACCAGTTCAGAGCAGTACAGTTCTTCATTATCCGGAAGGAACCGTACATCATATGCCCGGCCGCAAAAGGTTTTTGCCCTCTCGACGGCAGCATCGGCATCCACTCCCCTCACCCGTTTGACGACAAATTCGGGATTGCTGCCATCCGGAAGCTTAAAGTCCCTCAGAAAGGTGTCCAGCGGATGCCTGTCCACTCCACGCGCTGTGGTGGCATCGATAATCCATATGCTGCCACCCTTCACCTCGGCAATGGCCACGTGGGTCAGGTTCAACGCCCCTTTTTCACCTGTGGCCGAAGAGATTGCCTCATCCATCGAACCGGTCTCCGCTTCACCCGAAGTGCGTCCCACAAAGATAAGGTCGCCATTCCGCAGGCGGTCCTGATTCTGTCCGCAGCCGAAGGCCACGAACAGGATGATGATAACCGGAAGTATCTGTTTCATTGCAATGCAAAGTTAACAAAAGCGACGCACTTTCGGGATTCCGGTGGCAAAAATCCGACAACACTTTTCCAAAAGTGGATTTTGAAAATAATTTCGCTTTTCCAAAAGTGATTTGCCGGCCGTGGAGAGAATCACATATGACACAGTGGATAAATGTAAGAAGCTTTTGATGATAATTGCTGAGAATGTTCCTCTACAGCCAAATGTGGACAAGTTGGCCACTTCTCTTGGAACCACCAGGGATACGCTCCTGAAACTTCTCTATAAACTGGACAAGGCGGAAATTCTGGAACTCCTTACCGTAGAACTCAAGAGCTATAAGAAGTTGGTTAACCCCGAAAAGATTTATCTGGGCAATACCAACCTGATGTACGCGTTATCACCCAAGATTGAGATTGGGACACTGAGGGAGACATTCTTCATAGACCAGTGTGCATCCGTTGGGACCGTTCAGATGCCGCCTAAGGGAGACTTTCTGGTTAATGGCAAGTATCTCTTTGAAGTGGGCGGAGAAGGAAAGACATTTGACCAAATTGCAGATATACCCAACAGTTATCTGGCCGTAGATGGTATATAAACCGGATATGGTGCTAGAATTCCGCTATGGATGTTTGGTCTCCTTTATTAGCCGTTAATTTTCCGTTGCATGAAGGTTCCGAATACATCAAGCAAATGATTACTATCAGAGACATCGTCAATCGCCGGTCGGGACGAGCCCTGTAAAAAACCTATAAAAACCCTTTGAATCCGGAGGGGTTTAGGGAT
>JAEEGL011476537.1_pt1 | contig 42912 bp, 36 predicted proteins | sample 9134231 | NCBI WGS metagenome assembly JAEEGL01 (sample SAMN16246548, study PRJNA631951) | gut metagenome | biome: gut microbiome; feature: rumen; material: fiber-attached | host: Bos | place: Iran: Karaj | collected 2018-10 | reverse complement strand
TGCGGCGGGGTCCCACCTCTTCCCATTCCGAACAGAGAAGTTAAGCCCGCCTGCGCCGATGGTACTGCAATGCAATGTGGGAGAGTAGGAGGCCGCCCGCTTTTACATACACTCCAGGGTCCTGTCACGGAGACGACTCCGCACAGGACTCTTTTTTTGTGTCCTCACACCCGAATGGTAATTGTTCAATTATTTTTGCCATTTTTTTTTGAATCAAAACTTTTTTTATATATTTGTGCCCGAAAATAGCGCTATGGGATGGATTAAACGTTGTGGTGTATGGCTGAGCCGTATTGGGCATGCCCAGGGTTTCGGTATCCAGTCGCCCCATGATTACAGGTTTGTGCGCGAGGTGATAGGTGAGAAGAATCCTTATTATGCCTATAAGGCCATTGCCAAGCAATGCAAAGGAGAAAACCGACGCTGTGAACGGCTCTGCAGACTGTATTTCCGGGTAGCCAACAATGTTCAGCCAGATGTTGTGATGGATATTTGTTCGGAAAACAATTTTTGGGTTTCTTCCATGCATATGGGATGCCTGAAGTCACAACGGCTCAGTATTGCCGGAATGATTCCTACCGACATTTTGTGGCAAGAGGACAAGAAATACCTTATTTGGGTCAACGTCTCCAATCTTTCAAGACTTCTGCCCGCAATCAGTCAGATACCCGATGGGAGCGTGCTTATTGTGCAGGACATTTATCGTGATGATGAAGTCACCTCACAGTGGAATTTGCTGGTTGAGTGTGATGAACCGCGCATCGTTTTCGATCTTTACCATTGTGCTATACTTTTTTTCGACAAGAAACGTTATAAAGAATATTATACCATCAACTATTAATCTTTTATTCTATGAAAATTACTAAAGTCTATACCAAAAGAGGCGATTCGGGTACTACTGGCCTTGTGGGCGGTTATCGTGTAAGCAAGACTAATTCACGTATCGAAGCTTATGGCACTGTCGATGAACTGAGTGCCCAACTTGGACTATTGGCTTCATATATGAAGGATGGCGATGATAAAACCCTTATCATACGCACACAGCGCAACCTGTTTACCGTTTGCTCCAATTTGGCTACCGACAAGTCGAAGATGGAAGTGGCATTGTCTTATACGCTTGACCCCTCTGAGGTAGCTCTTCTTGAGGAGGAAATCGATGCCATCAACTCGAACATACCACCTCAGCAGTCGTTCATAGTTCCCGGAGGTTGCCGTGAGGCTGCCATCGCTCATGTATGTCGCACTGTGTGCCGCAGGGCTGAGCGTAGAATTTTCTTCCTCAACGAATCACAACCAGTCGACCCCGAAATTCTTGCATATATCAACCGTCTTTCAGATTATCTCTTTGTCTTGGCAAGAAAAATGAATTTTGTTGCCGGTGTAAGAGAAAAAATATGGAAGAAACCTTGATATTATAAAAAAAATAGTTACTTTTGCGCCTAATTCTAACTTGTAAAAAAATATACTATGTATTGGACATTGGAATTGGCTTCAAAATTAGAGGATGCCCCCTGGCCCGCCACCAAAGATGAGCTTATCGATTATGCCATCAGATCAGGGGCTCCACTCGAGGTGTTGGAAAACCTGCAGGAGATAGAGGATGAGGGCGACCAATATGACAGTATCGAAGATATATGGCCCGATTATCCCACCAAGGAGGATTTCCTTTTCAACGAGGATGAGTATTAAGATAATAAGCGAAGTAACTTAATTGCTACTTCGCTTATTCCTATTAGTACGTCAAAAATGGCCGCGGGGGGGAATTCTATTATGCAATTTCATAATTGTTTTAAGGCATTTTCTCAAAAAATGTCTAACTATTGCAGATAGAATGAAACGGAAGCGCAATTTTATTTGGCTTTTGACAGCACTATTAGCTGTATGCCTGACATTCTTGCTGAATTGGCAGGAACAGGAAACAGTGTCTTCGCAAGACTTATCAGAGCATACTGAGACGTTGGCCATAACTCCTCAGCGGCAACAACCTCATGAGGCCACACTGACGGATGCCTCGCAGCTCTATCGTGTTTGCAGTTCGCGTCCCCAGCGCATCCTACCTTCACAAGGGGCAAAGACTGAAAGAACCCTCACACCGTTTAGTAGTTCTGCCCAGCGGCAACACATAGTCAAACCCTTTTATTCTCATTACGACAGCAGATGCCGCAAGGAAACGGCTCCCTTCTGCATGTCGGCCTCGTGCGACTATTACGTCATCGCACTGAGGCACATTATTCGTTGACCTAGTTGTCTGTTTTCACAAGGACACACGACCAATTCACATTATTTTTATTTAAACAAAACAACAACTATGTCAAGTATAAAAAACTTGGAGATGGCTGCTGCCCTCTCCGCATATCCGTATATCACGTTAAAGAAATCACTGTTTTCTACAAAGGCTATCTATTCACCTACACAGAACCAGATAAAGGCCCTCATTTTAGAATACAACCCTTCCGAGGGTCAGCGTGTGGAGCGTCTGCTGACCATGCCGCTCGATAAGATGGCCGAAGACATTGCGCAGAAAGGCAAGCCTTTGGCGGGAACCAACGGCAACTTCCGCTTGGAACTCTGTCTGAGCAACGACCATCAGTTCTGTGCCTTGCAGTTGTTTCGTTTCGGCGATTTCACATACAATCCCGTTTTCGAGCCCCGCTTCTATGAGGGTAAAGATGCGGAGGCTGTTGCCCGGCTGATTTAACAAATAGCCTGGAATCAAATTTGTCAGCAAGTGTGGGATGCCTCGGCATCCCCACTTTGCTGTTGTTCGTGTTCATGGACATGCAGGCCAACCCCTAAGAACTGCTCAATCATTATGACTTGTTGATATTGTAACCTAATTGCAATCGTAACTATTGATACTGAATCAATCTTTAATCGTAATTTTGCAGCCATGAATAATATGGTATTGCCCCTTTGGGCTTGGATAATATTTTATGTATTGGTATTGCTCATGCTGTTGGCCGACCTGAAAATGTTTGGTAAAAAAGGACAGCATGAGGTGAAGGTGGCCGAGGCGCTTAAGATGACTGCTGTGTGGATAGGTGTCTCGTTGCTGTTTTGCGCAGGAATATATTTCTTCTATCCGGTCGACTCTCACGAGATGGCACTGGAGTTCTTAGCAGGCTACCTGATAGAGAAATCGCTGTCGATGGACAATCTGTTTGTGTTTCTGATGCTTTTCTCGTTCTTCGGCATTGAACGTAAGTTTCAACATGAAGTGCTCTTTTGGGGTATCTTCGGTGCCCTTGTCTTGCGAAGCATTTTCATTTTTGCCGGTGTTGCCATTATAGAACGTTTCGAGTGGGTATTGGGAATCTTTGGTCTGTTCTTGCTCTATACTGGTGGAAAGATGTTTGTCCACGATGACAATAAACCGTCAGACCCTTCACAAAACATTGTCGTGCGCTGGTTTCGTAAACTCTATCCCGTAACTGACAGAATGCATGGAGAACACTTCTTTGTCATGGAAAATGGCCGACGTATGGCTACGCCACTATTCGTAGCCCTGCTGGTCATCGAAACTACAGATGTCGCCTTTGCCGTTGACAGCATTCCGGCGGTGTTCAGTGTAAGCCGTGATCCGTTCATTGTACTTACTTCCAACATCTTTGCCATCCTCGGACTTCGTGCTCTCTACTTCGCTTTGGCAGCAGTAGCCAAATACTTCAAGTATCTGAAGTACGGTCTTGGAGTCATACTGATTTTCGTCGGCATCAAGATGCTATTGGCTATGAATGAGTACATCAACAATCTTGGGGCACTCGTAGGTCTCAATCTAAATGTTCCTCCTGTAGAAGTGCCAACCCCCATGAGTCTTGCCGTTATCTTTGGTGTTCTTTTGTTATCAATGTTGTTATCTGTATTGTTGACACGTAAGAAGTGAAAGTAGATTATATGATAATTATGTGCCAAATAGAATAAAAAGCAATTAGTGGTTTATTCCAAGCAGCAACTTAGTTTGTTAAACCAAGCATCTATCTTTTTCCTTTTACCGTATCTGACCGTGCAGTTTGTTTGTCTAAAAATAGTTTAAGATAAAGCAAATGGCAGATAAACAATACAGAATCGTCGGAAATCAAGTTCTCAGCGAGGATGAGTATCAAGCAATAAGCGAAGTAACTTAATGCTACTTCGCTTATTACCCCTTTTATGGATTCTCTATTCTTTTTAGCCCTTGTTTGAGGGACGGATATCCAAATAACTTTTCAGTGCCTCAATGTATTCCTCAAAGGCATTCCGGCCAGTGGGCGTGATGCGGCAGATGGTACACGGCCTCTTGCCCTTGAAGGTCTTTTCCACCTCAATGTACCCCGCAGCGGAGAGTTTTTCTATCTGCACACTCAGATTGCCGGCCGTGGCTCCCGTCTGCTCCTTGACGTAGGGGAACTCGGCTTCTCCGACACTGATTAGCAGCGACATGACCGCCAGTCGCAACTCGGAGTGTAGCAGTGGGTCTAAGGATTTGAACGGCATAGGTTATTTCTGACGTTTTAGCATCCAGCCTGGGAGCGTCAGGCCAATAAAGGTAAATACTGCCATGATAACATTGGGAGCAATGCTCTGGAGAGTACCATATTGTTCCAAAGGAAGCCGGCTCCAAGCCAGTAATGTTTCTGTTACGCAGAAAGAATCCCAAAAGAATCCGCCGATACCGCCAATAATACCGCACCACACCATCCAACGGCTTTTAAGCGTATAGCCATTGATGGTAACAGCCATACCCATCATCAGGAGGATGATGCGAAGAGGAGTGACACGATTCTGAAAATAAATCTGCATATTGTCAGCCACAAAAGCGTCATGGAGCATCAGTTTGTTGAAAAGAATAGAAAGCACAAAAAAGACCAGCACAAAGATTCCGAATGTCTGCCATGTCTTGTCGACCATTGTGCTGATAAAACTGGTCGGCACTTTGGGCTCGTTTCTCTTGACATAACGTTCGACCGCCCAAACCAGTAAAGGCACCAAGACATATAGCAGATAATAGGCAGTGTTATGTGTGAACAATACTATAATACTGACAAGTAGGGCAATGCCAATAATGCAAAGGCCAGAGATAAAGAGCGACAAGCCTGCGTCCTTTAAAACAGATTTACGACTGCGCTCAATCTGTTCTGTGATAATCTCCAGACTGCGCTCGGCAGTCAAGTTGTTGTTTTCTTCCATTGTTTTTTGCGTTTTGATGATTAAAAGAAATGTTGTTGAACTCTCTTTTGTGCCCCGTCCTCCTCCTGCAGAAAGGTCGGACAAGGCACATTTCATCCGGATTGTGCTGCAAATATAAATAAGTTTATAATATAAACCAAATAATTTTACAAATAATTTACTCGCCGGGCCATTTTTTAACATTTGAATGGTAGAATCAGGGTCATTGCCTTGATTTTTGGCGTTTTGTTTTGGTTTTCTTCCATTTTTGCTTATTTTCGCACGGAAAAGGAAAAAGCTTTATTCACTCTATTCACAGATATAAAACTTAAAACCATAATATGATGAAAAGAATAATCTTTTTGTTGTTGACAATGCTCACTGTGGGCAGTGTCACCTCTACCGCTCAAGAGAAGGTGATAGTGGTTGTCCCCAATCATGATGTAAAATATGAAGACCCGAGATTCGGCAGTGAGGGTACTCTGACCAAGGGAGAGGCTGTCTCCGTGAACGACGATGGGAGTGGCGACTATAGATGGTGGCCATATCCTGCTGCTGATGTCAGTTTGTCAAGAAAAGATTTCCATATTCCTGGGATGGTGAAGGGAGAGAAATACATTGTCATCAACGGCACGAATGTGAGATTCCGGGAGAAACCGTCTCTTCAATCGGGCATCCTTTGTTATAATACCGACAGTTCGGCTTCTTATTACAGCATTGAGTTTGTCAGTCAGTCCTCCATCCGGCAGCATTATAAGGATGCTGATGGATTTCCAATCTATTGGGATCCCTACTACTTGCCCAAGGGCACACGACTGCCCTATTTGGGAAAGGCGGGCTCATTCTTCAAGACCAGTTTTAATGGCATGACGCTGTATATTTCCTCAAAATACAGTTATGTGAGGTAGTCACTTACAGGCTTAAAACGTAAGATTTACTTAGGCTCATAGAGAGACAAGCTGAGTTGGAAAATGGTTTGGCATCCGGGGATGGACTTGTCGACCAGTTCCAGCATACCCCCTTGTTGCAGCATCATCCTCCGGCTCAGCGACAAGCCGATACCGCTTCCGCTGCGCTTGGTGGTGAAGAAGGGCACGAAGAGCGACTGCCTGTTCTCAGCGGGGATGGGGAGGCCGTCGTTGCCCAAAAACAGGCTCAGTTGTCTGGTTCCTTTGGCGGGTAAGTCTATCGAGTCATCAATGGCGCTTTCCACTACAATTTTCGTGGCTCCTGCTTCTAAGGCATTTTTAACAAGATTCATCAATACCTGTCTGAGCATACCGATATCGGCATGAACCGTGATGCCGGCATCCACATGTGTCTCCCATATCAGATGTGGATATGACCTGCCGACCTCATCGAGCATGGACAGGAGGTCCACCTGCTCCAAGACCGGCTTCTCCAGTTCCGACATCTTCCGGTAGTTGGCTACAAAGTCATTCAGATGTTTGGATGTCTCGTAGATAGCCTGCATGCCGTCTTCGAGAGGAGTGCCCTTCACGTCGGGGCGGCACAGCATCGACTGGCTGATGCTTGTGATGGGAGCCGTGGCGTTCATCATCTCATGGGTCAGCACACGGGTCAGCCGCTCCCATGCCTCCACCTCGTTCTGGCTTACTTGGCGGCGGATGGTCTCCCCCAGTTGGTTCATGGCTTCCTGCATGGCCCGTTCGCCCGAAAGCAAGCCTCGGGTGGGCAGGCGGAAGGTGAAGTCGCGGTTGCGTATGGCTTCCTGCATCAGATAGGCACGCATGCGAAGCCTTTTCTGATGTTGTATCGTCCACAGCACTAGAATCAGCACCCCTATTCCTATCGCAACAAACAGCCAAGTCATAGTCGCTTCATCTTGTTGTAGAGCGTCTGTCTGGTGATGCCAAGCAGTTCGGCAGCCCGGGTCAGGTTGCCGTGACAGCGGTCGATAGCCCGCCGGATGTGTTCCTTTTCCATATCGTCGAGGCTCACGATCTCGCTTTGCATGTCGAGCACGTCTTTCAGTTTCCGCACCAGTTCGTCATTGTCCCATGGTTTTGTGATGAAGTCGGCTGCACCGTTTTTAAGGCCTTTTACGGCAATATTGACGTCTGCGTATGCCGTCAGCAGCACAACGGGAGTCTGCGGATGTTGTTTGCGTATGGCGCGGAGCCAGAAAAGGCCCTCGTTGCCGTTGTTCACGCCCAATGTGAAGTTCATGTCGAGCAGCACAAGATCTACAGGCTGCTGGTTCATCAATTTCAGAATATCATCGGGCTTTGTGGTGGTCAGCACCTCATTGAAGGTGGCATCCAGCAGGTAGCGCATGGCTGTCAGTATGGCAGCGTTGTCATCTGCTATAAGAATTGTTCCGTAGCTTTTCATACCGCAAAGTTAGGAAAGTAAGTTAATAAATCATACAAAACAGTGTCTAAAAATTAGACGTTTTTGTTTCGTGCTGAATGGAAAGTTTGCAAAGACCGATGGTTGATTCTACCTTTGTACTGCAATAAAGGCACTTTTGTCGAGACAGAGCAATGTATGGTCATTGTTTTTCATGGCAAACAGAGCACCCTAAGACAATACAGAAAAGATGAAACAGATACTCGCCCTTATCCTGACATTCGGCTTGCAGAAAGCCTTTGCGCAAGCACCATGGACTGTTCGGCAGTGCATGCAATATGCCGTGGAGCACAATCATGAGGTGAAGCGTGCGGAACTGGAGCTCGACAATTACAAGGCAGCAAAGACGGCGGCAGTAGGACGTTTCCTGCCGGCTGTCGATGCCAGCGGGGGCGCGCAGTACAATTTCGGCCGCGCTATCGACCCCGAAACCAACGGATATACCGATGTGAGCACTTTCTACAATGGCTACTCGGTAAGCGCCTCGTTTCCCCTCTTCGACGGATTCGACCGCTGGCATGCGCTGAAAGCGGCAAGTGCCGGTATCTTGATGGGACGTCAGGCACTGCGGCTGCAACAAGACCAGACCGCGCTCAATGTGCTGCAGGCCTATGCCCAGGCAGCCTATTATGAAGGCATGGTGCGCATGGCCGAGGAAAGACAGCAAGAAACCCTACTCCTGCTAAAGCAGACCCGCCTGATGGAGGAGGTGGGGCGGAAGAGCCCTGCTGATGTGGCACAAGCCGAATCGCAGCAGGCAGAGGCCGACTATGAGCTGACCCGTCAGCAGAATCTGTATGCCTCCGCCCTTTTGGAACTGAAGAAAGAAATGGCCTTCCCTCTGTCTGACAGTCTCTTTGTGAGCGCTGTAGCGGTAGATATGGGCACTTCAGAGCCAGGTGCAGCCTTATGCTCTTCGCAGCATCCTGCCCTGCAGCAGGCTCGCTTGCAGATGTTGGCCTCCCGACATGAGTGGTGCCAAGCCCGCGCATCTCTTTTCCCTTCTCTCACTTTAAATGCCGGCTTGAGCACCACTTATTTCAGGACATTGCATGCGGAGCATGCCGCATCCTACGGCAAACAACTCAGCAACAATATGGGCGAGTATGTCGGTGTTACGTTGAGCATACCGCTCTTTGACCGGCTGCATACGGTCACGGGCATCCGCAGGGCAAAAAACAACTACCGGATGGCCTGTGAGCAATATGGGCAGAAACAGGAGGAACTGGAGAAACTGAGCCGTGAGGCGTGGCAAGACTGGCAAGGCTATCAGCAACAGACACGGCATATGGAAAAGAAGGTGCAGGCCGACAGCCTTGCCCACCGGCTCACCTATCGGCAGTATGAGGAAGGTCTGAGCACTGCTCTCGACCTTCGCGCCACTTCCGTGCAACTGCTCACATCGAGAGCCACACTTCTGCAGTGCCGGCTGATGGCGATGGTGAAAGAGCAAGAGGTAAGATATTATCAAGGAGCAACGATATGGACAGAGTGATAGAGAAAAAGAAAGGCTTCAGGCTGAAGAAACATGGACCCTATTGGGCTGCCGGCTTTTTGCTGACAGCCATAGTGGCGTGGGCGCTCTTCGGCAACCATGCGTCGACGTTGCGCATTGACCGCGACGAACTGACCATAGGCGAGGTGTGCCGCGCTGAGTTCAAGGACTATGTGCGCACCAACGGTCAGGTAATGCCTATCCAAGTGGTGCAAATCTCACCCGAAGAGGGAGGCATCGTCACGGAGAAAGTGGTCGAGGAGGGTGCGATGGTCCACAAAGGGGATGTCATCCTGCGGCTGAGCAACTCCAACCTCGACTTGCAGATACTGAATGCGGAGGCAGAACTGGCCGAGAAGCAAAATCTCTTGCGGAACACCCAGGTAGCCATGCAGCAAGACCGTCTGAACAATCAGACCGAGCAGGTACAACTCGATATGGACACCCAGCGCAAAAAACGCACTTATGAGCAGAACAAACGTCTCTACGCAGAGCGGTTGATAAGCCGTGAGGACTACTTGCAGTCGCAGGAAGACTATGAGTTGGCGGCCAAAAAGCGCACTTTAGTGAGCAGAAGGCTGAAACAAGACTCTCTTTACCGTACTGTCCAGATGGATCAGATGGAGGACAATCTGCAGAACATGCGCCGCAATGTGCTCTTGGTGAGGCAGCGGAAAGACAAAATGGAGGTGCGGGCAGCCATCCAGGGAGAATTGGGCCTCCTTGATGTGGAGTTGGGGCAGAGCATCCAGCCCGGGCAGATGATAGGCCAACTCAATGACCTGTCAGACTATAAGGTACAGGCACAAATCGATGAGCATTATATTGACCGGGTGCGCCAGGGTCTGTCGGCCACCTTCACGCGGGGCGACAAACTCTACCACTTGCAGGTGCGTAAAGTCTATCCGGAGGTGCGGCAGGGCAAGTTCCGCTGCGATTTCATCTTCCGGGGAGAGCGGCCTGAGAATATCCGCACGGGGCAGACCTATTACGTCGACCTTGAACTGGGTCAGCCGGAGCAGGCCGTCCTGATACCCCGCGGCACCTTCTTCCAGACCACGGGCGGTCAGTGGATTTTTGTGCTCGACAAAAGCGGCGGCAAAGCCTACCGCCGCAACATCCGTATCGGTAGGCAGAATCCCCAGTATTATGAGGTGCTGGAGGGACTGGAACCGGGAGAGCGAGTGGTGACCAGTGGCTATGAGGCATTTAAGGACAATGAAGTATTAGTAATCAAGTAGGAGAATGAAGACAATTATCAGAAACTTTACATCCATATTCAGAAAGTTTGTTACAGCGAACCTGCTGAACCTGTTGGGCTTGAGCCTGGCATTTGCCTCGTTCTTCGTCATCATGACGCAGGTAACCTACGATTTGGGCTACAACAAGAGCTTTGCCGAACATGAGAAACTGTTCCGACTGACAATGGAGTTAGGGGCAGGTATGGAGGACTACGGCACGACGATGCCTCGTCCGGTGATAGAGCAACTGGTGGCAGCATCGCCACATATCACAGGTTATGCGATTAAGCAGGGATGGACCAACAACGACCAGTTCGTGGTGGACGAACAGGTGTATTCACTGACTCTTGTATATGGCATTCACGATTTCATCAGCGTGTTCAAGCCGACAGTCATTGACGGTGACTTGAAGGGCTTGAACCAAAACTACAACATTGTACTGCCCCGTTCTGAAGCGTTGCGTGTCTTCGGTACTACCGATGTCGCAGGCAAACCACTGAAATACAAATGGGATAATGACGTGTTTCATATCTGTGCCGTCATTGAGGACTATCCGGAGAACAACTTCCTGCACGGCACCAGCTTTGTAGGTTGCAATGCCAACGACGGCAACTACCAAAACTGGAACTACGATGCCTATATCCGTGTGGACGATGTCAGGAACCTGCCAACGGTTCTCACCGCCATGCGTCAGACGGCCATCGAACTGTTCAAAGAGGATTTCAATATGATAAACCAAAAAGAAGAGGATGCCCTGCAGGTCATCTTGACCCCTGTAGCCGATACCCATTTCTCAAAAGACCTCAGCAAGAATTTGACCGAAAACAAGTCGGTAAACAGGAGTTCCGTCTATCTGCTGATTTGTTTCTCACTGCTGATAGTAGTGATAGCCGCCGTGAACTTCATGAATTTCAGCTTGGCCGAAACACCCATGCGCATTCGCAGCATCAACACGCAGAAAGTGTTGGGAGCTACGACAGCGAGCCTGAGAGGCGGTCTTTTGGTTGAGGCGGTCATCATCAGTCTTTTTGCTTTCGTGTCGGCTATGGCGTTGGTATATCTGGCTCACGACTGTGGCTTGAAGGATTTGGTGCAGGGCAGCATCCTGCTGCAAGACCATCTCTGGCTGGTTGGCCTCACACTGATGATCAGCATTGTCGTGGGGCTGTTGGCGGGAGTCTATCCATCATACTATGTCACCTCCTTCCCGCCAGCATTAGTGCTGAAAGGCTCATTTGGCCTTTCTCCTAAAGGACGTGTCCTGCGCACCATACTGATTTGTCTGCAGTTCATCGTCTCGTTCATGCTGGTGATAGGTGTGGGCATCATGTATTTGCAGAGCTATTTCATCTATCACACCGACTACGGCTTCGACAAAGATGAAGTGATGGTGGTGCCTACTGCTCCCGACACGCGCAATCATGCCGATGCCATCGATGTTGAACTGCGCAAGCTTCCTGGGATAGAGGGCGCAAGCCTTGCCCAGAACGTCTTAGGCTGCAGCGACCGCTATCAGACGTGGGGCAGGGGCAGTGGCGAAAAGCACATGACGTTTACCTGCATCTTTGTGGACTGGCGGTTCCTCGATGTGATGGGCATTGATATTGTGGAGGGTCGTAATTTCCGCGAGACGGATGGCGATGTTTATATCTTCAATGAGTCGGCAAAGAAAAAATATCCTTGGCTCACTGTAGATAAGCCCATCAATGATAAAGACATGCCGGTCGTCGGTTTTTGCGAGGACATCAAATATTCCTCTTTGCGAGTGGACGACAGCCAGCAGCCGATAGCTTTTTTAGTTCCCGATCCCAATAACTACTATTGGAATGATGGCTACTGGCGCAATGTGCTGATGGTGCGTGTGGCAAAAGGCGTGGACAAGCGGGAAGCCAAACAGAAAGTGCTGGAAACGGTGCTGAAGTACGAGCATGACAACAAGCTCGACATCAGCAGTCTGCGCTATATGGACGACGTTTTGGAGGAATCGTACCAGCAGGAGAGTCTCTTCACCAAGCAGGTTCTGTTGCTCTCGCTGCTTGCCATCCTGATAAGCATCATCGGTGTTTTTGGCATGACGATGTTCGAGAGCGAATACCGTCGCAAGGAGATAGGTGTCCGCAAGGTGTTTGGCAGTTCAACAAAGGAAATACTGATGATGTTCAACCGTCGATACCTCTTTATTTTGTTGGGGTGCTTCTTGGTTGCAGCTCCTATAGGTTACATGCTGGGCGTGCACTGGCTCGAAGGCTTTGCTGTACGTGCAGCCATATCACCCCTGGTGTTCTTAGTGTCTTTCCTGCTCATCGCTCTCATTACAATGTTGACAGTGACCTATCAAAGTTGGAAGAATGCCAATGGAAATCCCGTCAACAGCATCAAAAACGAATAAATGACAATAGACTTGCTTGAAAATCATCTGAAGAACTACATTAGCATTTTGTCATCGGTTATCAGTTCTAATGGGCTGAATCATCTGTTTTGTTAAATTTCGCCCGAAATGTTTTCCTGTATCAATAGATAATTGTATCTTTGCATCACGGAATTTCCGTCACGGAATTTCCGTCACGCGAGTAACATGATAAAAGAATTCCGTTATGGCAAAGAAGAACAACAAGCAACAGAACCCATTTGTGCTGGCAGAATATGCAGGACCTGAGTATTTCTGCGATAGGACAGAAGAGACAGAAGAACTGATAGCGAACCTTCAGAACGGGCGTAACACAACGCTGATTTCGCCACGCAGAATAGGTAAAACCGGCCTCATCAGGAATGCTTTCTATCAGATTCGAAAGATGGAGAAGGATGTTGTATGCATCTATATAGATATCTATTCCACCAAGAGTCAACACGACTTTGTGCAGATGCTGGGAACAGCAATAGCCCAGTATGTGCTCACTTTCGAAGATCAGGCATTAAAGCGGCTGTTGCAGTTCTTTGGCTCATGGCGTCCTGTTTTCAGTGCCGATCCTATAACTGGCATGCCAACAGTCTCGGTAAGTATTGAAGCGACTCGGACAGAAATGACACTGAAGACGATCTTTGACTATCTGAAACAAAGCCGTCACAACATCTATATCGCCATAGACGAATTCCAGCAGATTACCTATTATCCAGAAACGGGTACGGAAGCCTTGCTGCGCTCATACATGCAGTTTGCCCCCAATGTCCATTTCGTATTCTCTGGCAGCAAGCAGCATCTGATGGCACAGATATTCAACTCTCCTGACCGCCCCTTTTATCAAAGTACGACCGGCATGGGGCTGTACCCGCTACACGAAGAAATCTATTATGACTTCGCCCGACGTTTCTTTGAAGCCAGGAAGGGGAGTCTTTCCAAAGATGTTTTCCATACAATATACACACGATTCGATGGAATTACAGCCAACGTTCAGCAGATACTGAACCGGCTATACGAACAGGACAAGATAGTCGACGATGAGCGACTGGTATCGGAAGCTATACAGCATATCATCAATAGAAGCAGTATGCAATACGAAGGCCTCGTACTCTTTTTGACCGACAACCAATTGTCTCTTTTGAAAGCCATTGCCAAGGCAGGCCGTGTGAAGAGTCCACAGGGCAGAGAATTTATAAGAACATACGAATTGCCAAGTGCCAGCAGCGTGAAGACCGCTCTGACGGTGCTTATAGACAAGGACCTTGTTTATCATGATGCTGAAGGTTACATGGTTTATGACCGTTTCTTTGCCCTTTGGCTGAAACAACTGGTATAGCACCTGTCAAGGAATCATACGTCGAACCGTCTAATTATTAGACAATCAGTTTCCGCCTGTTTGAAAAACGCTGGCGGATTTGTTTTTATAGCGTAACTTTGCAATATCATAACAAAAGACGTATGAAGTTTTTTTTCAGATTCCTGTCTCGCAACAAGCTATATACTTTTATTAATATAGCTGGGTTGATGGTGTCGTTGATGTTCATCATCCTGATGGGCGACTACACTTGGCGGCAGTATAGCATCGACCGCTGGCACAAAAATGCCGACCGCATCTGCCTCATGGGCGACCGCAGTATGTTCTATATGTGGCCGCAGGCTGCCGAGGATATCCGGAAGATGTGTCCTGAGGTGGAGCGGACCTGTTGCGTATTGAGTCAGAAAGGGAAAATCAAATATGGCGCCCAAGAAGTGACGGACGGAGAAAACGAGAACGGTATCATTCTCCTTACGGATACCGCGTTTTTCAGCATGTTCGATTTCGATTTGGTGAGGGGCGACCGGCAGACGGCTCTCAACGCACCCGACAAATGTGTCATTACTGAGCGGCTGGCGCAGCGCCTGTTTGGCGACAAAGACCCCATTGGAGAGCCGTTGCAGATTGTGGGCGAAAGGCATGTGCGTATAGGAAATCAAGACCCCTACGACAGCACGCTGGTCTATACCGTGAGTGCGGTGGCCAGGGAACTGGACCATACCGTCCTGCCCAATGAAACGCAAATTATCCTGAGCATGAAGCGCTATCCACAAGTGATGGGCTATGAACTCATGAACAATGCCTTCGCCTATGGTCCCACGGGTGCAGTAAAGGTGTTTCTGCAATTACGGCCCGGAACGACTCTCGATAGCAAGAAAGAAATGATTGCGCAATATCTGAAAAAGGATTATCCCTATGGTTGGGGTGATAATGAGTTGACGCTAACCCCACTTACCGATATTCTGTTCGCCCCACAAAATGATGGTGCGGGCACCCAAAAAGGCGATAAGACACGGCTCCATATCTTGTTTGCCGCCGTACTCGCCATCCTTTTCTTTGCTGTCAGCAACTACATCAATCTCACGATGGCCAATACTGGTTTCCGCGCCAAGGAGATGGCCACGCGCCGCCTCTTCGGCAGCGGACAGCATGAGATTTCGCTCAAGTTGATTGGCGAGTCAACCTTGATGGTGGCAGTCTCGTTTGTCATCGGTTTTGGCCTGGCGCTATGCTTCCAGGAGGATGCCGCCGCTCTCTTCAAAGGCAAGATTGCACTGATGAGCGACATCAATCCCGGCACGGTCAGCGTCAGCATCGGGTTTATCCTGCTCACAGGCATCCTTTCGGGCATACTGCCTTCGTGGCAGATAGCCCGTTACCAGCCCATTGATGTAGTGAAGGGCAACTTCCGTTTCCACTCTAAGATGGTGCTGGGGCGTCTGTTCGTTATCCTGCAGAATGTCATCACCGTCGTCATGCTCACGGCGGCTCTTGTCATCTGGCTTCAGCTCTACCATCTCATCCATGCTCCGCTGGGCTACAATACGGAGAATCTTTATTATCTGTACTGCCCGATGGGAAAAGATCAGACAGGCAGGAATATGTTGGAAAAAATGCCCTTTGTGGAGGAAATAGGTCAGTTCCAACAGACTTCATTCACCAATTTGAGCTGGAGTTCGCGTACCGTCCAACGTGGTGACAAAGAAATCACCGTCATGCTGTCAGATTTGGACAAGGTGGCTTTCCGTCTCTATGACCTGAAAATCATCGAAGACTATGGACCTACGAATGGAGGCTACTATCTCACGGAAGAAGCCATGCGGCAGTTGGGCTATACGGATAAAGACCGTGAGATAGACTGGGGCAGGGGAGAGAAGACCCCTATAGCGGGTGTCCTCCGCGACTTCCACCGCGGCAATGTGCTGCAAGATGTGGAGCCTTTCTTTGTCCGTGTGCAGGACGATGTGGAGCATCCCTTCTTTTTGGTGAAAACCAATGGCGACAAACAGGCAAATGGAGCCTTCATCGATATGCTCAGAAAAATGGGCGTGCCTGATTCGCAAGTGAAATGGTATTACTGCAGTATGAAGGACAGCATAGCCGAAACTTTCGAGGAACAGCAGAACACCCTGCACATTATCACGCTCTTCTCCTTTGTAGCCGTCCTCATCTCTGTGATGGGGTTTGTGGGGCTGTCGCTCTTCTTTATCCGCCAGCGGCAGAAAGAGATTGGCATCCGCAAGATCATGGGCAGCACCTCAATCGAGGCCGTTGGGCTGATGCTCCGCATCTTCTGCGGTCCTCTGTTGCTCTCGTTTGTCGTTGCCGTTCCGCTCTCTTGGTACATCATGGACATCTGGCTCTCGGGCTTCAGTAGCCGCATCGCCTTGAGCCCGTGGATTTTTGTAGCCACCTGCCTGTTCTCCCTGCTTGTGGCCTCGTTTTCAGTGGGCATTCAGATAGTCAGGGCTGTGAGGGAAAACCCTGTGGAGAGTATCAAAACCGAGTGAAGATGAGATGTTAACGAATCATACAATGTTCCGTCAAATCTTTAGACAAAGGCCCTTCCGGCCCTCTGAAATCCTTGGAGGAGCATGTAACAGAAACTAACTTTGCATTGTAAACGAAATCAAGAACCCTTTAAAATTTGCAATGATGAAAAAGTTTATTATCTGTTCAATGATGTGGCTTACAGCCCTGACCATAGATGCACAAGTGCTTACTGCTACCGCAGTGTGCAGAACCTATGAGAACCTGATTTCAGAGAGCGGCGGAAAGTTCTCTTTCAATGCCGAGCGCGATGATGATGGAAACATCGTCACGATGTATGTCTATCGCAATATAAGTAATCGTAAAGATGTGGCAAATTTGAAGCCGGCTTTCCGGCACCAGTACACCTACACCGCCGACGGCACATTGAGCAGCCGTACCAAGTACGCCTGGAGGAACAACGGATGGCAATGTCTTGACCGTTATGACTACACGCTCACGGACAGCACTTACACCATTGAGTTCTGCCTGTGGAACCGGAAAAAGGCCGACTTCAGCCTCCCTGCAGGAAAAATGGTCTATTTGCTGCATCCCGACGAGACGCTGATGAGTGTGGCCTATTATAGCAGGAAAGACAAGTATGCTCCCCTGCTCCAGGTATGGGAGTTGCCGATGGAGAGCAGACCTGTCAGCCTTGACTATTTTTTGTCGATAAAATAAAAAAGCAGATTCAACATGTATAGATTGCCCGGAGGTCAAGAAGCCTTCATCAAAGTCCTTTCACTGGCTGTCGGTCTTACCGTAGGACTCGTGCTGATAGCCAAGGTGCAGTTGGAGAGAAACTACGACTGTTGCATCGTTGGCAAAGAATATGTGTATGAGTTGCATGAAACATTCCAGCGCAAAGGCCAGGAGCCGCAACAGAATGGTGCCACATCGGGAGGCATTGCCCCCGCATTGGCCAGAGAAATTCCCGAAATTCAGACTGCCACGCGCTTTACAAGCCAGTTCGGCGAAGAGAAATTGACGCTTGAGAACGGCCAACGGCACTTTTTCAAAAAGGCTATTTTTGCAGATTCCTGTTTCTTCGACATCTTTGCCACCAATGTCTTGCAGGGCGATGCCAAGCGTATCCTCTCCACTGCCGGACACTGCATGATAAGCCGGCGCCTGAGCGAGAAAATCGGCGGCGAGGTGGTTGGACAGACTTTCTGCTTTGCCTCTGCCCCGATGAAGCCGATGACCATTGGTGGCGTGTTCGAGGACTATCCTGAAAACTCCAGATGCTCCCGCTACGACATCTTGATGTCGATGCCCTCCATGGGCACTTACGCTTGGGACGGTACCGAAAACCTGATCGGCAACGACCGCTATCATTCGTATGTCCGTATGCACCCCGATGCTGACATGGATAAGGTGCGAAGCGAAATCAAGCAGTTGCTGCAGCGCATCCTGCCTTGGGACGACCTGAAGCAAGGCGGCTACACCGATGTCGGTTGCGAACTGGTGAGTGTTGCCGGCCAGCGGATGAAGGACACCACGGTGCATACCACCTGCATCATTCTCTCAGTAGTGGCATTGGTGATGCTCTTCACAGCGGTGATGAACTACATTCTTGTTGTCATTAGCCTCTTGGTGAACCGTGCACGTCAGGTGGCACTCCGCAAGGTGCTGGGTGCCCCACGGCGCGAGATTTACATGATGACACTAAAGGAAGCCTGCACCCATCTTGTAGTGGCTTTGGCAATGATGATGTTGCTGCTCGTGGCAGGAAGGGATTGGATTAGCGAGTTGATGGGTGTTGGCATAACGACACTCTTCTCCCGGCAGACCTTCATGGTGCTGGCTGTTGTATGTCTCATTGTATTGCTGTGCTGCGGCATTTTGCCGGGGGTTATCTATTCGCGCATTCCGCTCGCCTACGCCTATCGGCTCTACTCAGAGAGCAAGCGACTTTGGAAGTTGTCGCTGTTGGCCTTCCAGTTTGTACTTTCGACGATGCTACTTTGTTTGCTCTCCACCATCTATCGGCAGTACGACTATATGTTGTCAAAAGATACAGGTTATCAATACGATAGGGTGGCTTACGTCAACGTGAATGCCCTGCATGGCGACTCCATCTATTCTCTGTCTCGTGAGATAGAGCGCCTGCCTTGTGTCGAAACGACTGCTGCAGCCTATTCGCTATTCTGCGAGTGGCAGAGTGGTGACAACGTATTGGTGCCAGGGAACCCCCAGGAAATGTTCAACTGCGCCAATCTGTTCTTTGCAGAGGAAGGACTGGTGGAGACGATGGGCCTTGAGATAGTGCGTGGCAGGAACTTTAAACGGGTGGAGCATCCTGGCTGGACGCAAGAGATGCTGGTGGATGAACGGTTTGCACAGAAGATGAAGGAGGTGGCGGGCATCGATGATGTCATTGGCCGGCAGTTTGTCAATACCTCGCTGGGCACTGAATATCCCCTTACTGTGGTAGGTGTGGTGAAAAACTTCATGCTGGGCTCGCTCATATCGCGCGAAAAGCGTCCAATGATGGTTACCAATGGCAATGTCTTTACACACTACATCATGGTTAAACTGCAGAATGTGACATCCGACAACCTTCAGGCTGTTCAGCAGTTGTGCGACCGCCTCTATCCTGATGCGGACTTGTGCGTGAAGCCATACGCCGCAGAGATGGCGAATTGCTACAATGACACGCGCCACACCCGCGACATGATTCTGATAGGCTGTCTGGCCTCGCTGCTCATCACCCTCATTGGGTTGATTGGTTATGTGCGCGACGAGGTGCAGCGTCGCAGTCGAGAGTTGGCCGTCCGAAAGGTGATGGGCGCCACGATGAAGGAACTGCAATCACTCTTCCTGCGTAGCGTTGCTTTTATAGCGTTGCCATCTGTTATCATTGGCGTGGCTTTGGGCTGGTACTCCAGCGGACTGCTTATGGAACAGTTTGCAGACAAGCTTCCGTTGCTGTGGTACGTATTTGCCACAGATGCCATCTTGGTGTTGCTCATCATCGCCATTGAGGTTTACCTGCAGACACGGCAGGTGGCAAATAGTAATCCCATAGACTATCTAAAGACAGAATAATAACATATAAAGAAAAGAATATGATAAAGCTTGAAAACATTCAAAAAGTGTTCCGCACGGAAGAGGTGGAGACCGTGGCATTGGGCGGTGTGTCGCTCGAAGTGAAAAAAGGTGAGTTCGTGGCCATTATGGGTCCTTCGGGCTGTGGCAAGTCCACCCTGCTCAATATCCTGGGGCTGATCGACAATCCCACTAGCGGGCGTTATTTCCTCGACGGTCAGGAGGTGGGCAGTCTGAAAGAGAGCCAGCGTACCAAAGCCCGCAAGGGACAGATAGGTTTTGTGTTTCAGAGTTTCAATCTGATTGACGAATTGAACGTGGAGGAGAACGTGGAACTGCCGCTCACTTATCTTGGGGTGCCGAAACGGGAAAGACGTGCCAGGGTGGAGGAAGCACTGCGCCGGATGGCCATCAGCCACCGCGCCCACCATTTCCCTCAGCAGTTGAGCGGCGGTCAGCAGCAGCGTGTGGCCATCGCCCGTGCCGTGGTGATGCAGCCCAAACTGATTCTCGCCGATGAGCCTACCGGCAACCTTGACTCAAAAAACGGATTGGAGGTAATGCAGCTGCTCACCCAACTCAATCAGGAAGGCACCACTGTGGTCATGGTGACCCACTCTGAGCGTGATGCCGGCTATGCCCAGCGCATCATCAATCTGCTTGACGGACAGATTGTCAAGGAAGTAAAACTGTGAAAGATGAAAGATTTCTTTTGATGAAAAAAAGTGTATTGCTTTTTTGTGAGAATGAAAATATAAATCTATTTTTGCAAAAAAGTATAGACCATGAACAAGAAAAAGACTTTCAAGAGTGTTACAACTGGTTTTATGGCGATTGCTATCTTTGTCATGGCTTTTCATTCCTTCAGTCTTGAGGGAAAGAATAAGGATTTTGTGAGGTCGTTGGCTGATGAAGATACGCTGCAGGTGATGGCATCGCAGGGCCTGTTTGCCTCGCCAGCCAAGCGCCTGCATTTCGCCAAGGCCACAGGATGGTTCGACGCATCCCTTACCGACAAGGAAAACACTCGGCGTATGGCCAATAACGATTTTCTCGAATATCTGCTTAAGTCTTTCAACGAAAGTCTGAAGGAGGGCTTGCAAATTGTCAACTCCGGCACTTGGGGTAATGACTACTACGAAGGAGAATGGGTCTCATCGAGGGGTGCCACTTTCACGGTACAAAACAGCACCTCTCTTGATGTGCCAGGTTCCGCCTATTCTATTCTTTACAAAGAAGGCTATTGGGGCGGTGGAAAAATGAGTAAGGAAGTCGTGAAGGGCGAGGATGTGAAGGCCGGTCAGAGTGTAAATCTTCGCACGAAAGAATTGGGTTCGAGCACAGAATCGGAAAACAGCCTGACACTCATAGTGAAGGGGCTTGAAATGAAGGACTTTCTGGCACAGTATAAACCCACCGGCCGTGAGTATGCTGAATATGTAGCCTGCCATGGACAGGTTAAGAAAGGCCGTGAGTCGTTGTATTTCACAGTAGAAGGCCTCATGGGAGGCTGTGGCACAAGACTCTCCCTGATGGGCGACGAAGGCTCGATGCTCTACAATCCAAAAGGCAGTGATATGCCGATGGGTGGTGAGCAGCGTGATGTAAAACTCATCTCCTATGACCCCGCCACTATGCGACTTGTGCTGCAGGTGAGCAAATTTAGAGAACAAAAGACGGGTGTGCTCGACGGCACGCTGAAAGATGGTGTCTACAGCGGTCAGTTCAAGAATGTCAACGGAAAGTCCTCCCCTTTCTCTTTCAAGTAACCTTTCTCCTTTATGTTTGTTCACCATGTGGCCATGAAGCTCCTTTGATGGGTTCATGGCCACATGAATGTTACAATGTGATTGCAACGGTTTGCTGCAATTGGATTGTAACATGATTCAGGAGAATGGTAAGTTGCCAATATGTAATTTTGCGGAAAAAACAAGACTATGACGCAAAATTACGTGATGATTGTGATGAAATTGCTCGGAGCCCTCGGTCTGCTGATCTATGGTATGAAAATGATGAGCGATGCGCTCCAGAAGATGGCGGGCCCCCAACTTCGTCACATTTTAGGACGCATGACCACTAATCGCATCATGGGCATGCTCACCGGCACCTTTGTGACTTGTGCCGTGCAGTCGTCGTCGGCCACTACGGTGATGACGGTGTCGTTTGTCTCGGCTGGGCTGCTCACCCTCTCTCAGGCCATCTCGGTCATTATGGGTGCCAACATAGGCACCACACTCACGGCATGGATTATGTCGCTGGGCTATAATGTTGACCTTACCAATGTGGTCTTCCCGGCATTTCTTGTGGGTATTGTCCTCATCTACCGCAAGCGGTTCCGTTTCGTGGGTGATTTCCTCTTCGGTATCGCCTTCCTCTTCTTCTCACTCGTCATGCTCAGTGCCACGGGCCGTGAGATGGATTTGGAGCACAACGAGGCTGTGGTGGCTTTCTTCGCCTCATTCGACACGGGCAGCTATTGGACCATATTCTCTTTCTTGGCCATTGGCACGCTCATCACCTGCATCGTGCAGTCGTCGGCAGCCGTCATGGCCATCACCATCTTGCTTTGTTCCACTGGGGTGCTGCCCATCTATCTGGGCATCGCTTTGGTGATGGGCGAGAATATCGGCACTACTGCCACAGCCAATCTGGCTGCGTTGGGTGCCAATACCCAGGCGCGTAGGACTGCCCTGGCCCATCTGCTCTTCAATGTGTTCGGTGTGGTGTGGGTGCTCAGTGTGTTCTATCCATTTGTCGACTTCGTATGCCATTTGGTGGGCTATGATCCGAAGGCGGGGGGACAGACAGCTCTCTTGCCTGTGGTTTTAGCCATGTTCCACACTTGTTTCAATGTCACCAACACGGCCATCCTGATAGGATTCATTCCGCAATTGGAACGGTTGGTGTGCATGCTACTGCCAGAGAAAAAGGAAGAAGTACAGGATGATTTCCGCCTCCAATACATCCATGCCAACTTGATTAAGACTCCTGAAATAGCCGTACTGCAGGCAGAGAAGGAAATATCGCGCTTCACTGACAAGGTGAGCCAGATGTTTGGTGAAGTTCGGCGACTCTTTACCGAAGAAGACAATGAGGTGTTCGACGATTTGTTTGTCCAGATAGAGCAGGAGGAGGACTTGTCCGACCGGATGGAACTCGAGATTGCCCACTTTCTGGAACAGGTGAGCAACGATCATCTGAGCGATGTGACAAAAATGAAAATCCGTCAGATGATGCGTGAGATAGGGGAATTGGAATCTATTGCTGATGCCTGTTATAACCTTGCCCGCACGGTAAATCGCCGTCGGCAATCGGGTATCCGGCTCATCAAGGAACAAGATGAGCAGTTGGCCCACATGATGGGTTTATGCGAAAAGGCTATCACGCAGATGCAGTTCACCATGCATGGACACCGTCGTCAACACAATATCGACGAGACCTATCATTTGGAGAACAGCATCAACCAGATGCGAAACAGACTCAAGGCAGACAATATACGTGCCGTGAACGAACATGAGCATGACTATGCCACGGGTGCCATTTTCTCTGACATGGTGGGCGAAATGGAGAAACTGGGCGACTATGTGGTCAATGTGGTAGAGGCGCGTCTGGGAAAGAATGCCCTCAGTGCATCATAGGGACACTCTTTGGCAAGACCCGTTACAATTCTATTACAATCGCTGCCTGTAATATCATTGTAACCTGTTTTTCTTGAAAAAAGGAGGCCAAGCCCCTAATTTTGTACAGTATCAAAACCAAATTGAAAAAAGAAAGATGAAAACAATCAAAATCCTCACCGTGACCCTGCTGCTTGCGCTCCAGTGGGCCGCATGCAGCGGAGGCGACAAAGTGATAACAGTAGAGGCTCTGCCCGCAGCAGCACGGACACTCATAGGTCAGTATTTCGGCGACAAGCAGGTGTCTCTTGTTAAAAAAGACAAGGACGGCTTGAAAACCTACTTCGATGTGGTGATGGTCGATGGCACCAAATTGGAATTCGACAACTCAGGTGAATGGAGAGACATCGAAGTGAAGTCGAATGGAGTACCTGCTGGCATCGTGCCCGCTGAAATAAATAGTTATGTGGGTCAAAACTATCCTGGCCAGAGAATCTTGCAGATAGACCGCATTCGCTCAGGCTTTGAGATAGAACTCTCCAACGGACTGGAACTGAAATTCAACAAGCAATTCAAACTGACAGAAGTCGATGATTGAACCTTTTCTAACAATAATAGCAAAAGTAATGAAAACTATCAAGATTCTCATGCTGGCACTCATGGCAGTGCTGCAACTCACATCGTGCCACTCCGACGATGATGATGTGGTGATAAACCAGACCGACCTGCCCGCTGTGGCACAGACCTTCTTGAACGATTATTTCAACAACCTGCAGGTGACACGGGTGGAGAAAGACTCCGAAAATGGTGCCGACTACTACGATGTCTATCTGGCCGACGGCACAGAGTTGGAGTTCGACAAAAGCGGTGCTTGGACCAGTGTCGACTGCAAGACCAAGGCGGTGCCTGTTGGCATCGTGCCCGAGGCAATCAGCAAATATGTGGCAGAAAACCATGCCAATCTGACGATTGTACAGATAGAACGCGAGAGCTTTGGCTATGAAATCGAACTCTCTAACGATTTGGACATCCGATTCGACCATGATTTTAAAGTGATAAAAGTGGGCGACTGATAACGGACCCAAAACCTATGAAGGGCACCGTCATTGCAGTCGGTGCCCTTCATAGGTTTCTGCCATCCGTGCAAGTCGTTGCTGGCAGGATTTCCAACAAAATGGCCGTTCTTTTTTTGAACAAATAATTTTTGTCGTATTTTTGCAGTTGATTATGGATAGAAAGAAGATATTGGTGATTGATGACGAACAAGACCTGTGCGACATTTTGGTTTTCAATCTCGAGATGGCCGGATTTGAGGCTGACTGCGCCTACTCGGCCGAGGAGGGCCTGAAGAAAGACCTGCCGGTGTATGACTTGCTCCTGCTCGATGTGATGATGCCCGGCATGTCGGGCTTTGAAATGGCCAAAAGGCTCAAGGGCGATAAGCGCACCGCACACATGCCCATCATTTTCCTTACTGCCAGGGATACCGAAGACGATGTGCTGCATGGTTTCGACATCGGAGCCGATGACTATGTGAAGAAACCCTTCTCTGTAAAGGAGGTGATGGCAAGAGTCAAGGCTGTTGTGAACAGGAACCAAGCAGGGCAGCAATTAGATGGGTGCCTCTCTTATGAGGGCTTGGTGGTGGACAAAGTGAGAAAGACCGTCACTATTGACGGTGCTCCTATGGATTTCACACGAACCGAGTTTGACCTGCTGTGCATTTTCCTTCAACACCCTGGAAAGGTTTTCTCACGTCAGCAGCTGCTTGATGAGGTATGGCCGAAAGATGTTATCGTGACTGAACGAACTGTAGACGTGAACATCACACGGCTCAGAAAGAAGTTGGGACCCTATGCAGCCTGTGTCGTCACACGGCTGGGATTTGGCTACACCTTTGAGGAGCAAAACCTATAAAAGGCGGGAAGAGTATGAAGCAGATGACAGAGGGACGCAAGATGTGGGTGAGTGTGATGTCTATTTTCATCGTATTCGCAGTCACCTTCATTGTCTTCGATGACTATGACCGCAAGTCGATGCCGCTCGACGAGGCTGGTGAACGCCATTTGCTCGTTTTTGCCCTCATAGTTATGGCCGGTTTGGGATGGCTGCTCTATGGCTATGCCAAGCGTATGGACGAGCGTATCTTTAGGCAGCAACAGGAAAAGCACAGCCAGTTGAGGCGTGAACTGACACAAAACATTGCGCATGAACTGAAGACTCCAGTGGCCAGTATTCTTGGTTATACCGACACCATCATGGAGAATCCCGGTATCTCTGAACAGACGCTGTTGCAGTTTGTGTCACGCACCAATGCACAGGCCCGTAGGCTGTCGGCACTGCTGCAGGACCTGTCAACACTCAACAAGATGGACTATGCCCCCGAGCAACTTTCCAAGGAACGTGTCGATGTGTCGGCACTGGTGGCTGATATCGTACTGGAGACGGAAACGAGACTTGCCAGCAGGCAGATGAAATTTCGCAACTGCCTGCCGAACGATATTTGTATTCATGGAAATTGGCAACTGCTGTACAGTATCTTTCGAAACTTGACGGATAATGCGGTGGCTTATGCCGGCAATGGCACCAGCATTCAACTGTCGGCCGAACACCGTGGAGACAGTTGGCATTTCACTTTCAGTGACAATGGGGTGGGTGTGGATGCGAGACATCTGCCGCGACTGTTTGAGCGTTTTTACAGGATAGACAAGGGCAGAAGCCGTGACATGGGTGGCACCGGACTGGGATTGGCCATCGTAAAGAATGCCGTGGCCATGCACGGCGGCCAGATTACTGTCAGCAATAATATCGGCGGAGGACTCCGCTTCGACTTCTCCATCAGGGAATAAAATAGACCGTCCCTGCCAGTTTGCAACCAAGTTGCAGAAAAATCGACCTACCTTTGTGCCCAGATAAAAAAACAACGCCGCATGTCGGCCTTTAAAGCGTTTATTATGGCACATTCACATCAACACGATTCAGAAGCATGCTGCACGCACCAGCATCATAGTCATAAGCATGACGATGAGCCTCGTCATCACGACCACCATCACGACCACCATCACGACCACCATCACGACCACCACCATGACCATCATGATGAGCATCATCACCATGAGGGAGGAATGAGCCGGCAGGTGTGGCTCATCGTGGCCACCGTTCTGCTCCTCATAGGTGCCGTTGTGGTGGAGAAAACTTGCAATCTTTCTACATGGCAACTGCTTTTGGTTTACCTCGTGCCTTATCTGCTCATAGGTCACGATACTCTGAAAGAGGCTGCGGAGGGGCTTGCTCATGGTGAGGCCTTCGATGAGCATTTTCTCATGTCAGTGGCTACTATCGGTGCCTTGGCCATCGGGTTCCTGCCCGGTGCGGAGAACCAGTTTCCCGAGGCTGTGTTTGTAATGCTGTTTTTCCAGATAGGCGAGTTGTTCGAAGGCTATGCCGAGGGGAAAAGCCGTGAGAGCATTGCCCACCTGATGGACATACGCCCCGATGTGGCTCATGTGGAGCGCAACGGCGATGTGCAGACCGTGTCTCCCGACCAGGTGACAGTAGGGGAGACCATTGTGATAAAGCCGGGAGAGAAAGTCCCGATCGACGGTGTGGTGCTGGAAGGCCGTACCGCGCTCAATACCGTGGCCCTTACCGGTGAGAGCGTGCCTCGTGAGGTGGCTGAGGACGAAGAGGTCATTTCGGGCTGTGTCAACCTGTCGGGACTCATCAAGGTGCGCACCACCAAGACCTATGGCGAAAGCACGGTGTCGAAGATCATCGGTCTGGTGGAGAATGCCAGCGAGCATAAGTCGAAGAGTGAGACTTTCATCACCCGTTTTGCCCGTGTCTATACTCCTGTCGTGGTATGTGCTGCCGTCGTGCTGGCCGTTGTGCCGCCGCTCTTCTCGGGACAATTTGCCGCCGTGTTCCCCACATGGCTCTATAGAGCCCTTATGTTCCTTGTGGTTTCGTGTCCTTGTGCGTTGGTCATCAGTGTACCGCTCACCTTCTTCGGGGGCATAGGAGGCGCATCCCGAAAGGGTATCTTGGTCAAGGGTGCCAATTATATGGACATTCTCGCTCGGCTGCACACAGTGGTGTTTGACAAGACGGGAACGCTTACCCAAGGACAGTTTGCTGTTGAGGCGGTTCACCCGGAACTATGCGATGAGCGCCATCTGTTGCATTTGGCTGCCCATGTGGAACATTTCACCACCCATCCCATTGGAGCCGCTCTTCGTGATGCTTTCCCCGACGAGGCTACCGACGGTTGTTCGGTCACCGATGTGGAGGAAATTGCCGGTCAAGGCATCCGTGCACGGGTGGAGGACCGCCAGGTGTGCGTGGGCAATACCAAGATGATGGATGCGGTGGGTGCGAAGTGGCATGACTGCCATTGTGTGGGTACTATTATACATGTAGCCATTGATGGAGTCTATGCAGGACATGTCGTCATCAACGACCGCATCAAGGAAGACAGCGCAGAAGCTGTTGCCAATCTTGCCACACTCGGTGTTGAGCGTACTGTGATGCTCACTGGCGACCGCAAGAAGGTGGGTGCCGATGTGGCAGAAAAGCTGCATCTCACAGAGTTTAGGGCCGAATTGTTGCCATCTGACAAAGTGGATGAGGTAGCTTGCTTGTTGAAAGATGTTCCACAAGAACGCACGCTCGCTTTTGTGGGCGATGGTATCAACGACGCCCCTGTTTTGGCCCGTGCCGATGTGGGCATAGCCATGGGTGGTTTGGGCAGCGATGCCGCCATTGAAGCAGCCGACGTGGTGTTGATGGACGACAAACCCTCTAAAATCGCCATGGCTATAAGCATAGCGCGCCGTACCATCTCCATTGCCCGTCAGAATGTGTGGTTCGCCATTGGTGTCAAGGTAGCGGTGCTCTTTTTGGCGGCTGTTGGAGTGGCAACCATGTGGATGGCCGTTTTCGCCGATGTGGGCGTTACAGTGCTGGCTGTGCTCAACGCCATGAGGGCATTGCGGGTGTGAAGCCTGAAAACCATAGATTGTTCATCATTTCGGCGGGGCATACCTCATGACCCGCCGTTTTTCATTTCCAACATCCCCAAAGGCGACAGAAATCTTGAAGGATAATGTGATTTCATGCAATAAAAGCAAGTGATGTGCGTTATTAATACGTGCACAGACTTAAAATTTTGTTTGTAGGTGTGCTGCTCCTCATGTGCGGAAGGGCAATGGGGCAGTACGATGTGTCCTTTAGTCACTATTGGACAATGGAGCCTTATTACAATCCGGCAGCTGTAGGAAAACTGTCGAAAATCAATGTGTCAGCTGCCTATGCCTTGAACTTCGCCGGATTTGAAAACAATCCCAAAACCATGTATCTCAGCGGCGATATGCCCTTCATGCTTGGCAGTACCACCAATGGTGTGGGACTTTCCCTGCTCAATGACCAGATAGGTCTCTTTACGCATCAGCGCCTTGCGGCACAGTATGCCATTAAGAAACGTCTTTTTGGAGGTGTGCTTAGCGTGGGTGTACAGGCAGGAATACTGATGGAGAATTTCGACGGCTCGGAACTGGATCTTGACCGTACCGACGACCCTGCTTTCACCTCTTCCGAGATAAAGGGACAGCATGTCGATCTGGGAGCAGGCATCTATTATATGCACGGACCGTGGTATGTAGGACTCTCGGCACAGCATCTCACAGCTCCGCTCATCGAACTGGGTGAGACCAACGAATTACAAGTAGACAGAACCTATTATTTCACAGGAGGATACAATATAAAGTTGAGAAATCCGTTTCTTACTATACATCCATCCGTTATGGCGAAAACCGACGGCGTGGCTTTCCGCGGCGATATCACCACCCGTCTGTGTTACACCAATGAGAAGCGGATTATGTATGTGGGAGCCGGATGGAGTCCCACCAATTCGGTGACCTTTTTCCTGGGAGGGAATATACAGGGCATCGAACTCGGTTACAGCTATGAGTTTTACACCTCGGGCCTCAGCATGGGCTATGGCAGCCACGAACTCTTCGTAGGATACCAGATAGATGTGGAACTGACAAAAAAAGGTAAGAATAAACATAAAAGTGTGAGAATACTCTAAACTATGAATAGATATTTTTGTATGGCAGTTGTGTGCGCTGTCTTTCTGACGGCCATCACCGGATGCATGGGCGGCAAAGCCACCTCTACCTCAGGCAGGGGAGGCGAAGTCGTGGGTGTAGGCGGCGGTAGAAGCTTTAAAGAGCCGGCACCTTACGGCATGACCATGGTGAAACGTGGATTCCTCAGAATGGGTATCGACCAGAAAGACACCCTCTGGGGCAAGGAAACACCTGTCAAGGATATTTCTGTCGACGGTTTCTGGATGGATGAAACAGAAGTGTCCAACTCTCAGTACAAACAGTTTGTCTACTGGGTGCGCGACTCCATCCTCCGCGAGCGCCTGGCCGACCCGGCCTATGGTGGCGACGACTCCTACAAGATAACGGAGGACAAGAACGGTGACCCAGTGAAACCGCATCTTGACTGGAAAAAGTCACTGCCAAGAAAACCGAACGAGGATGAGCAGAGGGCTTTCGAGAGCCTCTATATCACCAACCCCGTGACAGGAGAGAAGATGCTCGACGCAAGCCAGATGAACTACCGTTACGAGGTGTATGACTACACTACAGCAGCCCTGCGTCGCAACCGCCTTGTAGCCTCTGAGCGCAACCTCAACACTGATGTGGTGGTGGATCCCAATGAGGTGGTTATGATATCCAAGGACACTGCCTATATCGATGACGAGGGACGCATCGTGAGAGAAACCATCAACCGGCCGCTCTCAGGACCATGGGATTTTCTCAACACCTATATCGTGAACATTTATCCCGACACCACCTGTTGGGTGAACGATTTCCGCAACTCTGACAACGAAATCTACCTGCGCAATTATTTCAGCAATCCCACATATAATGAATATCCTGTGGTGGGAGTGACATGGGAACAGGCCAACGCATTCTGTGCATGGCGCACCGATTATCTGCTCAAGGGACTCGGTCCGGAGGCACGCTTTGTGCAGCGTTACCGCCTGCCCACAGAGGCGGAATGGGAGTATGCCGCAAGAGGCAAGGACGGCACGGAGTTTCCTTGGGAGAACGAGAGCGTGAAAAACGGTGACGGGTGCTTCTTTGCCAATTTCAAACCCGACAAGGGCAACTATACCATGGACGGTAACCTCATCACCAGCCGTGTGGGTATCTATTCGTCTAATTCGAACGGACTTTTCGATATGGCGGGCAATGTGGCCGAATGGACCAGCACGGTCTATACAGAGGCAGGTGTCGATGCCATGAACGACCTCAATCCGCAGTTGGAGTACAAGGCAGCTCTCGAAGACCCTTACCGGCTGAAGAAGAAGAGTGTGAGAGGCGGTTCGTGGAAAGACCCTGAGTCGTATATCCGTTCTGCTTGGCGCTCATGGGAGTACCAGAATCAGCCTCGTTCCTACATCGGATTCCGCTGTGTGAGGAGTCTGGCCAGTTCGTCGACAGTAAAACAGAAAGCTAACAGTAAGAAAAAATAATCATGACACAATACAGTAAATACAATGTCATCTACCGTCTGCAGAAGTGGATGGACAGCGTCCCGGGACAAACTTTCCTGAACTATGCTTATAGCTGGGGCGCATCGGTGGTGATTGCCGGTACGCTCTTCAAACTCACTCACCTGCCAGGCGCCAACCTGATGCTTTTCTTAGGTATGGGCACTGAGGTGGTGGTGTTCTTCCTCTCCGCTTTCGACCGGCCTTTCGACAAGACCACCGACGGTATGGAACTGCCTACCCATGTGCGTCAGCAACAGGAAGAGGAAGGCGACCTTTACGATGAGGAAGGCAATCTGGTGGAATCTCCCGCTGGTCAACCCGTGGGCGCACAAGGACCCATCGTGGGCGGTGGCGGAACCATCATTTTGGGTGGCGGTGGCGTGTCAGGCGTTGCTGGTGAGGAAGGCCAGTCTGCGGGAGGCAATGTTGTCGTAGGCGGTGGCGGTATCATTGGTGGTGGCGGTGTCGTGATTGGCGGCGGCGGTGTCATCGGTGGCGGTGGCGGTTCCGTGGCCGGCGAGGGCGGCGAGCCTGTAGCCGAGGGCGAGGATACACCGGCCGTGGCAGCTGTTGGCCCAATTAGCGGAAGCGGCTTCAACGGCAATGCCTGGGTGGCCGAGCAGCAGAAGATCACCCCCGAGATGGCAGATGCTACCGACAAGTATGTGGAAGAACTGAAGAAACTGACCGAGATGCTGGAGAAGGTGAACGAGCAAAGTGCTCGTTTGGCCCGCGACTCGGAGGAAATGGAAAACCTGAACCGCACGCTTACCGGTATCAGCAAGGTCTACGAAATGCAGCTTAAGGGTGCCAGCCAGCAGATTGGCACCATTGACCAGATCAATGAGCAGTCGAGAAAGATGGCCCAGCAGATTGAGCAGCTCAACAGGATTTATGCCCGCATGATTGAGGCCATGACCGTCAACATGAGAGCCGCTGCACCTAGGGCAACGGGTTCTGATGAGGACAGGATTGACTAAAAAACGAATCAGGAGAAACTGAAAAATGGCTATAAAGAAAAGACCTGTATCACCGAGACAGAAGATGATCAACCTCATGTATGTGGTGTTGATGGCCATGTTGGCTCTCAACATCTCAAGTGAGGTGCTCAATGGTTTCTCTGTCATCGAGGACAGTCTGAAACGAAGCACGGACAACTCCTCCAAGCAGAATCTGGCCATGCTCGCCGACCTTGACGAGCAGATGAAGTCAAATCCTGCCAAGGTAAAGGAGTGGTTCGATAAGGCCACGGCGGTGAAGGAGATGAGCGACTCGCTCTTCAACTTCGCACAGGAACTGAAATTAAGCATCGTCAAGGAGGCTGACGGCAAGGATGGTGATATAGCCAATATCGAGAATAAAGACGATCTCGAGGCAGCCAGCCAAGTGATGCTCGCACCGGGTATCGGAAAGGGGAAGGCGCTCTACAATGCCATCAACTCGTTCCGCACACGCATTCTTACCATGGTCAATGACCCTGCCCAGCGTGAAATTATCGGTGGAAACCTCTCAACGGAGGTGCCAAAAAATGCAAAAGGACTGGGAAAGAACTGGCAGGAGTATATGTTCGAGGATATGCCTGTGGCGGCTGCAGTCACCCTGCTCTCAAAGTTGCAAAGTGATGTGCGCTATGCTGAGGGTGAGGTGCTCCACTCACTTGTGGCCAACATCGGTATCAAGGATATCCGTGTGAACAAACTCGACGCCTTTGTCATCCCCAACAAGACCACGCTTTATCCTGGTGAGCAACTCACCGCCAACATCGTGATGGCGGCTATCGACACCACACAGCAGCCTGAGATCTATGTCAACGGAACGCGTGTGAACACCAGCAACGGCACTTATACCTTTTCGGCAGGTGGAGTGGGTGAGCACCAGTTCAGCGGATATATACTGATGCAGAACGCCGATGGCGAGACCCTTCGCAGAGACTTTTCACAAAAATACAATGTCATCTCGCCGCCCAGTGGAGCCACACTGGCTGCCGACCTTATGAACGTGCTCTATGCGGGTTTCAAGAACCCCATCAGTGTGAGTGTGCCGGGCGTTCCGCAGAATGCCGTGTCGCTCTCCATGTCGGGAGGCTCACTCACGTCTTCGGGAGGCGGACACTATATCGCCGTGCCGTCGGCTGTGGGGCAGGATGTCACCTTCACCGTCTCTGCCACTGATCAGGGTAAGAGCCGCAGCATGGGCCAGTTTGTGTTCAAAGTGCGTAAACTGCCCGATCCCACCCCATATCTCGCTGTGGGCAACGACCGGTTCAAAGGCGGCAGACTGAGCAAGGCATCATTAATGGGATTGAGCAACCTCAGGGCTGCCATCGACGACGGACTGCTCGACATCGAGTTCAATGTGGTCAGCTTTTCTACCGTATTCTTCGACAATATGGGAAATGCCGTGCCCCAGAACTCCAACGGTGCAGCATTCTCTGAGGCGCAGAAAGACGCTTTCCGCAAACTTTCACGCAACAAGCGCTTCTATATCTCAAGGGTGACCGCCGTCGGTCCAGATGGCATCACACGCACACTGCCACAAGCGATGGAGGTGATAGTGCAATGATGGTTTTTAGTTAATTCAGTAGCAAACAATGTAGTATCTGACAATATGAGACGCATATCCCTTATCCTGCTGTTGATGTGTATGGCACTGCAGGTTGTGGCACAGCCACAGGCTCGCAGAAGACAGGAACAGGAAAAGAAAACACAGTCGAACGCGAACAATATGACCACACGGGCACGTATCGCTTTCCCCACCATGGCACCTATGTCTGAAGATGTGGTGTGGAGACGCGACATCTACCGTGAGGTGAATCTGGAGGAAAAAGCCAATTCCGGTCTCTACTATCCTGTGGAGCCGGTAGGTACGCAGATGAACCTTTTCACCTATCTTTTCAAACTGATTCTACGTGGCGACATCAAGGCTTATGAGTACCGTATCGACGGAAATGAAGTGTTCAATGACTCCGCAAGGATAAAGACAAAGGCATTTCTCGACAATTACCATATCTACTATGAACGGCGCAACGGTAAGGTGTATATCGACAACAGCGACATACCCTCGAGCGAGGTCACCTCTTACTATCTGAAGGAAAGTGCCTATTACGACCAGGGCACGGCTACCTTCCACCGCAAGGTGGTGGCTCTCTGTCCTATTATGATGCGCCAGGACGATTTTGGTGACGGTGCTGCCAAATATCCGCTCTTCTGGGTGAAGTATGATGATATATCTCCTTTCCTCAGCAAGCAGACGATGATGACCAGTGATGTGAACAATGCGGCCACCATGAGTGTGGATGACTACTTCACCATGAACATGTACAAGGGTAAAATCTACAAGACCACCAATATGCTTGGACGGACACTTGCACAGTATTGCCCTACCGACTCGGCTATGGCGCTTGAACAGAAGCGCATTGAGCAGGAACTGGTCGACTTTGAGACCAATCTGTTTGGAAAGAACGAGCAGAAGAACGACTCTACCGACAGCATCGCTCCTGTGACCAAGGAAGAGAAGAAGGCCGCTAAAAAAGCCGTTAAGAAGACCCGCCGCAGCGAGAGATCGGTGCGTAGTTCACGGTCCGACAAGCCCTCCTCTTCAGGAGTGGCACCAGCAAGAGTTTCTGTGCGCAGAGAACGTCATTGATTCATTATTCTTTATTTCCGATGAGACGTTGCCTTTCAGTGTTCATAGCCATATTGGGTCTTCTTGCCGCCTCACCATGCGAAGCACAGGTGAAATTGGGCATTAAGGGTGGATTCAATATGACTGAACTTGAATTGACGGAGGAAGTCATTGACAGCAAGAACCGCAATGGTTTCTTTTTCGGACCCACACTGAAAATCTCTCTTCCATTTTTGCTGGGATTTGATGTGTCCGCTCTATATGACCGGAGGGAGATGGAAGTAGGCGACGATTTGGTCAAGGTGAAACAGGAAATGGTCACATTGCCCGTCAATGTGCGAATCAACTTGGGCAGTGAGCATACACTTGGAGTTTTCGCTTATGCCGGACCGCAGTTCGCTTTCAACATCGGTGACCGTCACAAGGCGATTGACGAGGCGCGTGAGTGGAAATTCGAACAGTCGACCCTGAGTGCCAATTTCGGTGCCGGAGTCTTGGTGGGCGGCACCTTGGAGGTTTCAGCAAACTACAATATGTCTTTGGGCAAGACGGCCGACATCACCCGCGAAGTGGTGAAAGACGCATTCAACACAGAATGGGAAAAACATAAAGCCAGGACCAATGCGTGGCAACTGGCCGTGGCCATATATTTTTAAGATTCAATCCATAACCTCTCGACTATGGGACATTATGCCGAGGTTCTTCTGCCCCTTGCTGTGAAGGGGACATTCACATATTCCGTGCCCGATAGCCTGCTTCAGGTTGTCGGGTTTGGTTTTCGTGTGTCTGTACCGCTTGGCAAATCAAAAATAATCACAGGGGTAGTGGTGGAATTGCACGAGAGGACACCTGATTTCAAGTGTCGCGACATCATTGCCGTGATTGACAAACATCCGGTGATTCTTCCTGCGCAGTGGAGGTTGTGGCAGTGGATAGCCCGTTATTATATTTCCACCGAGGGAGAGGTGCTCAATGTGGCACTGCCTTCCGGACTGAGAAACGAGGAGAACTACCGTCCGCGCTATGAAACCTGTGTCACCCTGACTGACGCCTATCGTCGTGAGGAGGCTCTGCACAAGGCTCTTGATGCGCTGCATCGTTCTGCACAGCAGCAGAAAGTGCTTATCTCTTTCCTTACACTCTCTCATTGGGACTCACTTGAGGGTGATACCTGCCGCCAAGACCCTGTCGACGTGACGCGCGACGAACTGCTCAATGCCTCGCTTTGCCGGCCCGCTGCCATCAAGGCACTTGTGGACAAGGGCATACTGTCGTTCTATCAGCGCAAGGTGGGCAGGATAGGAGGCTATACAGGCGAGCACGTGCCGGTGAAACCACTTACCCATTGGCAGGAAGATGCCTACAATGCCATTCTCATGCAGATGTACCGTAAGAATGTGGTGTTGCTGCATGGAGTCACCTCAAGCGGAAAAACCGAGATATACATCCACCTTATACAGAAAACCTTGCAGGAAAAGAAGCAGGTGCTCTATCTCTTGCCCGAAATAGCCCTCACTGTGCAGATTACCCAACGTCTTCAGCGTGTGTTCGGTGATGAACTGGGCATTTATCATTCCAAATACAGTGATGAGGAAAGGGTGGAGGTTTGGCAGAAACAACTATCCACACAACCTTTCGGGGTGATACTCGGAGCCAGAAGCTCCGTGTTCCTGCCCTTTCAGAACTTAGGACTTGTGATTGTAGACGAAGAGCACGAGACCTCGTTCAAACAGCAAGACCCGGCTCCACGTTACCATGCCCGCTCGGTTGCCATTATGATGGCAACCATGGCAGGCGCCAAAACTGTGTTAGGCACTGCCACGCCTTCAATGGAAAGCTACTATAATGCCGAAACTGGCAAATATGGCCTCGTCAGACTCACTCACCGCTATCAGGACCTTTGCATGCCGCAGATCGAGGTGGTGGATGTGGCCGATTTGCGGCGTCGGAAGATGATGTCAGGACCTTTCTCACCCCAACTGTTGTCTGCCATTCGCGCATCGCTTGCCAACAAGGAGCAGGTTATCCTTTTCCAGAACCGCCGTGGTTTTGCACCGATGATAGAGTGCAAGACGTGCGGTTGGGTGCCTAAGTGTGAGCACTGCGACGTGTCATTGACCTATCACCGCCGCATGAATGTACTCACCTGTCATTATTGTGGCGCTACATACCGTGTTCCCACTGCCTGTCCCTGCTGTGAGGAGAAACAGTTGCGCGATGTGGGATACGGAACGGAGAAGATAGAAGACGATATCCGCGAACTGTTTCCGAAGGCCACCATCAGCCGTATGGATCTTGATACGGCCCGCACACGCTCTGCCTATGAGCGCATCATCAATGTTTTTTCCTCAGGCCGTTCCAATATACTCATTGGCACGCAGATGGTGAGCAAGGGCCTTGATTTTGACCATGTGGGAGTCGTTGGTATACTGAATGCCGACAATCTCTTTCAGAAACCTGACTTCAGGGCATACGAACACGGCTTTCAGATGATAGTGCAGGTGAGTGGCCGGGCTGGCCGCAAAGGCAAGCAAGGCAAGGTGATTCTGCAGACCAAACAACCCGACATGGAAGAAATATGCCAGGCCGCCGCCAACCAGTTTGAGGAGTTCTTCCAGAATGTGAAGGAAGAGAGAGCATCATTCCGCTATCCTCCTTTCAGTCATGTGGTGTATGTCTATCTGAAGCACCGCGATGAGCCGGTGATAGAGACTGCCGCCTCACAGTTGGCTGCCAATCTGAGGTATGTCTTCGGCGGCCGTATACTCGGTCCCGACAAACCGCCTGTGCAACGGGTGAAGACGCTCTTCATCCGGAAAATCGTGCTCAAGATGGAATTGGGTCAGGACATGAAAAAAATGCGGGAATGCCTGCTTCAGGCCCGTGAGGCCCTTTTGCAGGATTCCCGATTCCGAACGGTACAGGTCTTCTTTGATGTAGACCCGTTGTGATTCTTCAGCAATTACTTTCCTACAGCGTTATCTCCACTCCTACGCCAACCACTTTATTGGTGCGGGTGAAGTCGTTGTGCGTGGTGTGGTTGGTGGCAACAGGTGTCACATCTTGCTTGTAGGTGTCGTAGTTGGTCTGGAAATAGGCGGCATTCACTTTCACCTTGTCGCTCACTTTGTAGCCTACTCCCAGTCCGAAAGTGTAGCTGCTCACCACGAACGACATGTCGTTCATGTATTCATCAGACAGACCGTAGTTCGTCTTCTGTAAACCGCCGCTGACCTGCAGTTTGTCGGTGATGTCCCATTCGGCGCCACCATTAATTTCCCATGTATTGCCGTCGAGTTTTTCCTCCTCATGATTGTACCAATGAGCGGACTTGTCGAAGAAAAGATGATAGCCGGCATTCACACGCACGTTAGGGGTAATCGACCATTGTGCGCCCGCTGTAAAGAGGGCAGGCTGGTCTTCGGGAACACTGCTTCCGTCGCGGTATTTGTTGACAGCGGCAATCTGATGTGCCTCTTTCACCGTGGAGCTGTTCTTCATTCTCATGCGGGTCTTGAACTCATACTTGGCAGCGAAATTGAAGTCGCCAATCTTGTAGTCCACACCGATGATGGGAGCGATACCTACACCAGTCTGGTCAGACATCAGGCTCACGCCCTCACGGTAGGTTTCCAACGTCTGCAGACTCTGTTGTGTGCCTTCCAACTGTGCCTTGGCGGCTTGGGCTCCTGCCAGTTGGGTTGTCAATTCTTCAGGAACGGGGAGACCGGCGGCCTTATACTGAGCGATGCCGGCTTCCAGTTTGCTGATACCGTCGGCATATTGGACGATACCGCCGGCAATCCTTGCGTTGGCATTGTCAAGGAAAGAACCGAAGGGAAGCGGACCTGCAGCCGTGTTCACCACGATATTGCTGAGGTTGGCCTTGTAAGAGGCTGTTCCGTAGAGCACACGCGCACCACCATAAACTGACAGGTTGTCGGTGATTTTGTAGGCGGCACCTAAGGTGAAGCCAAAATAGAATTGCTTTCCGCGCATGTATCCGTCTACATCATAGCCGGTGGCACCGAGGGGAGCCAGTGTGCTGGCAATGGCGGCCACAGCACTCTCGAATGAGCCGATACCATTGGCGAACTCGCATTTTCCACCACCACCGGTAACAGCGAAACAGCCTTGCAGACTCCATTTACCCGTATTGTAGGCTGCTTGGAGGGATGGAATAAACGGAGCATTGGCCGTACCCTCAAATTCTTTAATGTCTTTCCCGTCATTCCTCAATCCCAATTTAAAGTCGGGATTGGTGGTTGTGATGGTGCGGGTCTGGCGGGCATATTGCCAGTTGAATCCTATATGGAAACCTTCGCCGAGAAAAATCACACCGGCAGGATTGGTGTATACGCCGTCAAGGCCGATAGCTGCGTCGCGGGCAGGGTTGCGCAGAAAATGTACACTCTGGTTGGTGTTGGTCAATATACCTCCTGCAAAAACAGGAAAAGAAATTGATGAAACAAAAATAGCAATGGCTAATTTTAATTTGTTCATATTAAAAAATGTTTAATAAATTGTTTGCAAAGGTAATTATGTTGTTCAAAATTTCCGTAATATACGTAAATATTTAACAATGGTTAAGCAAAAGATACATTTTATGACACTGCATCTTGTTTTATGTCAAAACAAGGTGTGGTGTCAATTGTTTTTATGTTATTATTATTCTGTTTTTTCTTTTTCTATAGTGGGTAAGGGTGATTCTGGTTCAGTGGTCTTTTTTGTAGCTTCAGGATACCGTATACGAGTGTGATACATGGCTTTCAGTTTCTCTATGAGTACCTGTTTGGCCAACGTGATGTCGCGGAAGGTGATAGGACTGTCGGCGAAATAGCCTTCCCTCACTTGCGAATCGATAATGTTGTTTACCAGTTTGCTGATGTTCTCTTCTGTATACTCGTTGAGTGAGTGCGAGGCGGCCTCCACCGAGTCGGTCATCATCAGGATGGCCTGCTCACGTGTGAAGGGGTTGGGGCCGGGATACATGAATGCCGACTTGTCGACCACCTCGTCGGGATGTGCATTTTGGTATTTGATGAAGAAATATTTTGTGGTGCCCAGACCATGATGGGTCAATATGAAGTTTTTTATAAGGTTGGGCAGATTGTATTGTTCGGCTAATTTCTGTCCATCGAACACATGGCTGATGATGATGTTGGCGCTGTCTTTCTCGGTGATGTTGTCATGAGGGTTCACACCGGTTTGGTTTTCAGTGAAGAACACAGGGTTGGTCACCTTGCCGATGTCATGGTAGAGAGCCCCGGTTCTTACAAGCAGTGCGTCGGCACCTATGCGGTTGGCAATCTCGGCTGCCAGGTTACCCACGTTGATGGAATGGGAGAAAGTGCCTGGAGCCACCTCACTGAGCCGGCGCAGGATGCCTTTGTTGGTGTTCGAGAGTTCGATGAGGGTGACGCTCGATGTGAAGTCGAACCCTTTTTCCACCATTGACATAAGAGGATAGGCAAGCAGCAGCAGAATGCCGTTGAACAGCAGGTTGATATAGAACATACCTTCTTGTCTCGTGGGAATGAATTTGAACAGCTGTATCAGTTGCTCCAGATAATAAGTCACCGCCATGGCCAATGTCACGATGCAGGCGGTCTTGAGAAGTTGCGACCGGTTCGACATGTCTTTCAGGCTGTATATGGCAGCCATTCCTCCCACTAATTGGGTAGTGAAAAACTCAAAGGGGTAGGTCAGCACGATGGTGCAGATGGTCAGCAGGATGACATGTGTGATGAATGCGGTGCGTGAGTCGAAGAACACGCGCATCATAATGGGCACGATGGCGAATGGCAGGATGTATATGTTTATCTTGATATACTGCAGGAAGATGAGAGCCACCAAAGGAAATACCAGCATGAGTGAGTAGATAAGCAGCATGTGCCGCAGATAGATGGTATATTCTTCCTTGAAGAGATTCAGGTACACGGTAAGCAGGATGAGCAGAAGCATCACAAGCAGAGCCTGTCCGAGACGTTTATACAACACTTGTTTCTCTATCATCTCCTCACCCTTGAGTTTTTCTTCTAATGATTTCAGTTTCCAGTAGGTTTTGTTGTCGATTATCTGGCCGTTGTCTACAATTTTCTCTCCTTTGGCCACCTCACCGAAATAACGGGGCAGCGCATTGAGTTTGTCGTTCAGCTCCGTCTCGCATTTCTCCACGTTGCACTCCAAGTTGGGCACAAAGTACTCTTCTATACCAAGTGCCTTGAGGTCGTTTTGATATTTCTTGATGTCGTCGTCGAAGAACAGTTCGCCATACAGCTGACTCAACACGCGCAGACTTTTCACCTCTACTGGAAGTGTCGACTTCGAGTTGCCTATGGTCTTGATGACACGAATCTCGGTGTTTTTTGATAGTTTTGCTTTCTCATCGTCTGAGATCACGGGTTTCGAGTAGAGAGTGTGAAGGGTGCGGAATAGAGGCTCTCTTACGAACTGCAGGATATCCGGATTGTCGCTCTTGCGTATGGCACTTTCTATGTTGTTGAACACTTCGTCCCCCTTGTTGGGGTCCAAATCGTAATAGGGACTGAACTCCTCCACTATTTTGATGCTGTCGGCCTCCACTTCCGAGTAGGGTTTCAGTATGTCGAAGCGTTCTTCTGCTATCAGGGCAGTGCCCGACCAAGGCTTGTCTTCCTCGTAATTTGGCAGTACGGCGCCTCTCTCTTTGGGCAGAAAGGAATAGAGCACGTAAGTTACTGTTACAATGAGCAGAAACTGAATAAAATACAGACGTTTCTTGTTGCCGTTGTACAAATATCCCATAGCAGATTGTTTATGATGGTTTCAAAGGGCGAAATTACAAAAAAAAACCGAATTTGCTTTATTACAGTCCTAAAAATCGTGTTTTCAAGTGTTTGATTGCCCCAATGCCTGTTGGTGGGCTCAGCTCTGTGTATATTGTATGATATAAAGTTGATGAGCTTATTTGTATACAAAAGTGGTGATGTGGGATGAAAAAGGGGCAAAAGCAATCGTATTTGGAAAATATTGTGTAATTTTGCAAAAAATATCATAACACATGACAGAAAGAGAAATCAGAGTAAGATTCGCTCCGAGCCCTACAGGACCGCTGCATATCGGTGGTGTGCGTACAGCACTTTTCAATTATTTGTTTGCCAAACAGCATGGTGGCAGTATGGTGCTCCGTATTGAGGACACCGACTCCAGCCGTTTTGTGCCGGGTGCCGAAGATTATATCATAGAGTCGTTCAAGTGGTTGGGCATCAAGTTTGACGAGGGCGTGTCCTTCGGCGGCAAGTATGGTCCCTATCGCCAGAGTGAGCGTCGTTCCATCTATAAGAAATATGTAGACCAGCTCATCAATGAGGGAAAGGCCTATTATGCCTTCGACACCCCTGAGGAACTGGATGCCAAGCGCAAGGAGATTGCCAATTTCCAATATGATGCCCGTACAAGGGGCATGATGCGCAATTCGCTGGTGATGTCTGCTCAGGAAGTTGAGGACTTGATCAGCGACGGCCATCAGTATGTTGTGCGCTTCAAGGTGGAGCCGGGACGCACTGTCTTGGTCAATGACATCATCCGCGGTGAGGTGCGCATGCAGAGCGACATCATCGATGATAAGGTGCTCTACAAAAGTGCCGACGAACTGCCCACCTATCATCTGGCCAATATCGTCGACGACCACCTCATGGAGATAACCCATGTGATTCGCGGTGAGGAGTGGATACCCAGTGCTCCCCTCCATGTCTTGCTCTACGAGGCTTTCGGCTGGACCGACACCATGCCGCGTTTTGCCCACTTGCCCCTGCTCCTCAAGCCGGAGGGCAAAGGAAAGCTGTCGAAACGCGATGGCGACAGACTGGGATTCCCGGTATTCCCACTCGAGTGGCACGACCCCTCATCCGGTGACGTGTCTTCGGGATTCCGCGAGAGCGGCTACTTCCCCGAGGCATTGGTCAACTTCCTTGCCCTGCTGGGCTGGAATCCCGGTACCGAGCAGGAAATCATGTCGATGGACGAGCTCATCTCACTTTTCGACCTGACCAAATGCTCCAAGTCGGGCGCGCGTTTCGATTTCCAGAAAGGCATCTGGTTCAACCATGAGTATATCCGCATGAAGAGCAGTGAGGAGATTGCCCAGCTCTTTGCTCCCATCGTGGCAGGCTATGGCGCTGAGGAGCCCATGGAACGTGTCGTTCAGGTGGTGGGCATGATGAAAGACAGAGTCAACTTTGTCAAGGAGCTGTGGCCCCTTTGCTCCTTCTTCTTCTTCCCCCCGCAGACCTATGACGAGAAGACGGTGCGCAAGCGCTGGAAGCCAGACTCGGCACAGGTGATGGGCGAACTGGCCGACGTTTTGGCCAGTCTCAGCGATTTCTCGCTTGAGAATCAGGAGCGGGTCGTCATGCAGTGGGTGGCCGACAAGGGCTACAAACTGGGTGATGTGATGAATGCCTTCAGGTTGGCTCTCGTTGGCGAGGGCAAGGGCCCCGGCATGTTCGACATCTCCGCTTTCTTAGGTAAGGCAGAGACACTCTCACGCCTGCGCAGGGCCATTGGGGTT
>JAEEGL011977395.1_pt1 | contig 42917 bp, 29 predicted proteins | sample 9134231 | NCBI WGS metagenome assembly JAEEGL01 (sample SAMN16246548, study PRJNA631951) | gut metagenome | biome: gut microbiome; feature: rumen; material: fiber-attached | host: Bos | place: Iran: Karaj | collected 2018-10 | reverse complement strand
TGAATCCCGAGAGTTGCGAGTTAATTCTCGGGTTTTGCGAGTTTATTCTCGAGAATTGCGATCTAATTCTCGAGAATTACGAGCTGATTCTCGAGAGTTACGAATGTAGAGGGGTGGGTATAGAAAAGACAAAAAGTATTTGAGTTAACAAAAAAAGATCCCGCTCATCCCGCTCATCCCGCACTTAAATTTGGGTGCAAGATGAGCGGGATGAGCGGGATGTTTTTTAGTTAAATTGAGTACAAGTACACTTCGAAAGTGTGACTTTAACTGTAAGGCTGCAAAAAACACACCCGTTTCATCAGCTTAGAAAAGAACGACTCGCGCACGACCAGTGTGGAAATCGGTGTTGAAATGGAACTTGTGGCCACGGTGAATGGCGTGAAGGCCGGCGTGGGCTTCAACTACGGTCGCACGAAAGAGAACACCCACACCATCGGCAAGGAGTTTGCTGTTTCGGGAACGGTTCCTGGGCTGCCAGAACTCAACGACCCAGAGCATCCGCAATTCAACTGGAACATCGTTTGGTTCTACGTCAAGGACGAAGGTGGTGTGTATCCCGTTATCAACTATGCCGTTACGGAGCAATAACGAGTAGTGGATACGTCACCATTACTTTTGTAAAGCAAAAATTATCCTACACTTCCTACACTTCCTACACCTAAATTTGGGTGTAGGAAGTGTAGGAAGTGTAGGATGTTTTTTGGTCAATCTCTATGTTCGCGAGATAAATCCTGAACCCCGAGAGTTGCGTTTTTATTCTCGGGTTTTATGAGTTTATTCTCGAGAGTTGCGAGTTTATTCTCGGCTTCGATGAGAGCACCAGTGCATAGAGGCCGCTCTCGTTGATGAAGACTGCTGGCTGCTTCCTGCCGATGGCGTTGCGAATCGTTACCCCATCCTCTGTGTATTCTTTCATTTTATTTTCCTTTCTTTTATAGTGTTATTGGTTTATATTTATTGCGAAAGCGCACGAAAGCGCGAACTTCACGAAAACCTTATTCTTTTGTATATATCCCACATTTTCGCATCCTTTCGCTTTTTCGCGTGTTTTCGCAATCCCAAACAAGCTTTCTCAATTATAATTCCACCACCATTTTCTTTAAGACAATCCACACAACCTGAACAACTTATTAACCAGCGAAAAAAACACAGACAACATCCTGGGCGCAAGCGCCCATCCGCAACAACCCATCGATGGCACGCCGTCTACCTCACCACCGCAAAACAACAATGTCATAAAACAGGGACGGCACACTTGGCACACTTAGAAGGTGTAATTTACAATGTCACGCCCTCGATGTGCCGGACACATCAATTCGAAAGGTCGGACACATCAATTCGTAAGGTTGGACACATCGATTCGAAAAGTAGCGATGTTTTCGGTTGAATAAAATGCGTGTCAATTGACATAGCGCAAAAAAGATTTGGGAGGTTTTAAATATTTTGCACATTTTTGGCAGAAATGTGCGAATAATTGTGTACCTTTGCAGCGGCATTACGTAAAATAGGTAAAAATAGTAAAAAGGTCATCAGGCTACGCAAAGATACAAAAACGAAATAACGTATATATATTAATAAGGTATGGAAACAAAAACTATTACGTCTCGTAAACCTATTTTGGGGTTCGTGCTGTTCATTTCACATGTTCTCCTTTTCACATTCTCTCAGTTTCAGACGGCTACGGCTGGTGGTATCCTGACGAACACCAACCAGAGCGTCAGCTTCCTGCGTAATCCGGCACGCGATGGCGCTATTGGCCTCGACGGTGTCTACTCGAACCCTGCCGGTGTGGCCTTCATGCCCGAGGGCTTCCATTTGGCTTTCAACTGGCAGTATGCCCACCAGACGCGCACCGTCACCGGCACCAACGACCTTTTTAAGCTCGGTGTCAAGAATGGTGGCGCCTCGACGAAGGAGTTCGAGGGCGTGGCTAACGCCCCCTTCATCCCCTCGCTTCAGGCAGCCTACAACAAGGGTCCGTGGAGCTTCCAGTTCAACTTCTCGGTGCCTGGCGGTGGCGGCAAGTGTGAGTTCGACAAGGGCATCGGCTCGTTCGAGACCTATGTCGGCGCCATTGCACAGAAGCTCATCGGTACGTCGAACGCCCTGAATGCCAGCTTGAAGAACTTTGACGCCAGTGTGCCCAGTGTGACGGGCTACGACGTCGACGGCTATATGAAGGGTCAGCAGTTCTACTTCGGTTTTCAGCTTGGTGCTGCCCGTAAGCTGAACGACAACCTGTCGGTCTATGCTGGTCTGCGCCTGCTCTACGGCACGGCCTCGTATGAAGCCCGCTTGCATAATATCCGGGTGATGAACGGTACAACGGGCATCACGCTGCCGCAGTATTTCGAGGGTGTCAAGGCTGGCATGACGCAGGCTGGCAACAACATCGCCAACATGGCCGGACAGGTGGAAGCCGGTATTAAGCAGGGCGTTTCACAGGCTATGGCCGCTGGCATGACGCAGGAGCAGGCTATGCAGCTGCCGCAGATTCAGCAGCTTGTCGAAAAGGGACAGCAGCTGCAGGCTGCCGGCGCACAGCTTCAGGCTACGGGTGACCAACTGAATGCCAGTGCTGAGACGTTAGCCCCCTATTCGAATGGTGTGAACCTGAAGAGTGACCAGACGGGCTGGGGCATTGCCCCCGTGCTGGGTATCGACTACAAGATCGGTGCCTTCAACTTTGCCGCCAAGTATGAGTTCAAGACACGTATGAGGATGAAGAACGACTCTGACCTGGAGGAGGCCAGTGTCATTGCGGCTACCAACAAGTATGTCGATGGCACCAGCGTGCCCGAGGACTCGCCTGCACAGCTTGCCCTCGGTGCCCAGTGGAGCGTTCTCGATAATGTGCGCCTGAACCTTGGCTATCACCATTTCTACGACACGTCGGCTCACTGGTATGAGCACTCTGAGCGCCTGCTCGATGGCGGTACCAATGAGTATCTCGCCGGTGCTGAATGGGACATTACCGACCGGCTGACCGTCTCAGGTGGAGGACAGCTGACGCGCTACCCGCTGACCGATGCCTACATGAACGACATGTCGTTCGTCGTCAGCAGCTATACCTTCGGATTCGGTCTGGAGTATAAGGTCTCCAACCGCGTGAAGCTCTCGGCTGCCTACTTCCAGACCAACTACGAGAACTACGACATGGACACGCCCGCACAGAACATGGAAAGCCTCGGACTGTCGATCCCCGCTGGCAAGAACTCGTTCACACGTACTAACAACGTGGTGGGCCTCGGCTGCGAGATTACGTTGTAAGCTTGTTCAAGACATCAAGACAACAAGACAACAAGACTTGACTCACTTTAATCACTCTAACGACGAACACCACCGTCAGGCACCAATGCGCAGCCGTTCCCCTCGAGGGGAGCGGCTGCGCCGTCATTCGCTGCGAGCCTGCCCCTACACTGACGACCTCGCCTTTCCTCCGCCGTGCTGTCCTTAATGGGCGCTTGAGCCCAGGATGTTGTCCTAATCTTTTCTCTTCCTAATAAGTTGTTCCTGTTGTTTGTGTTGTCTTCGAATAAAATAAGGTGGCGGAGGGCATTGCCGCGGAGAGTGAGGGTCCAGTGTTCGAGGAGTGGCCGCGTTAACAACGCGGCATACAGAACAGAGGGAAGTTCTGGCGGGCACTCTCCGGCGGCAGCAACTATTCACTATTCACTATAAACTATTCACTTAAAAGGCGGTAGCAACTATTCACTATTCACTATAAACTATTCACTTAAAAGGCGGCAGCAACTATTCACTTGCCCGCCATGATGTTGGTGATGGTGACGATGTCGCCGATGCCAACTTCCTGGTCACCATTCACGTTGGCCCGCAGGATGGTGGCGGCGTCGGTCTCGATGCCAGCCATGACATTGGTGATGGCGACGATGTCGCCGATGCCGACCTGCCCGTCGTTGTTAACGTCGCCAAGTAGTCCTGTGTAGGGCTTATTGTTGCCGAGGCGGAAGAGCCGCACGCCGTGCGAGGGAACTTTGGCGGTGATGGTGGCGGTGGCATTGCCGATGTCCTGGCGTGCCCAGATGTCGTAGACGGGCACCTCGTCGGTGCTGTCATAGCCTAAGCTCGTGAGGTCGAACTCGAAGATCTGTGACTGCTGTGTGGCATAGATCAGGAACTCCATGGTTGTGCCACTGGCCGACTTGTTGTCGGTGTCGCAACTGCTGTCGTAGCCGCAGAGTGCGCGGAAGGTTGTGTAGTTGTGGCCTTCGGGCAGGTTGTAGATCAGCGTGCACTGTGCATTGAGGCCCAGACCGGTGGTGTAGGACTGGCCGTCGACGCGTAACGTGCTGTTCTCAACGTTGCTGTTGAGGTGCAGGCTGCCCCACTCGGAGGTGTAGGAACCGAAGAGTGCGTTGTGAAGGCTCACGAGCGACGTCTCGTTGCCCTCGGCATCGATGAGCACCGGATTGATAAGGTCGGCGCGGTCGTAGGCGAAGCCGTCACCGTAGTTGCTGACGACGATTTTGAGCTGATTGGCGCCCGTAATGTCGGCCTCAAGGGTGACGCTGCGCGTGCCTGTGCGGCTGATGAGTCCTGAGCGAGCCGCAGCATCGTCCTGCTCGTTGGAGAGCGGGTTCTGGTCGAACACCATGAAGCGTATGCTGGTGGTGGCCCCTGTCTGGTTGATGCCCGAGTCGTCGGCGGCCGCCATGGCGGTGAAGCGCACCACATCCATCGTGTCGGGTATCTGGAAGAAGAGTGCAGCATTGGCATCGGTCGAGAAGCCTCGGTCGTAGCTGACGCCCATGACCTTCATCTTGCCGCCATTGTCCACATTCTTGTTCTCGTAGACGCGATTGAAGTAAGAGTTGGTAAAGTCGCGCGTCTTGAACTTGCCTGTCAGTGGCACCTCGGTGCCGTCGCGGAGGACGAGCGTGGGGTTGATCCAGTCGCCATGGTCATAGTTGAAGTTGTCGCCACCGTCGTCGACGACAAGCACCAGCGTCTTCGAGCCTTCAGGCCAGGGAATGTCGACGTCCACCTTGTGACCGTCGGTGGTGTAGGCCACTGTCTCGGAGCGATAGAGGGCTTTTGCGCCGACAATCCAGCGGTTGTTGTCGCGCTGGAAGAGTGCGAGGTAGCGGTTGCCGGTTTCGGGGTCGGTGGATGTCCATACAACGTGTCCGAGGTCCTCGTCGTTGAGCACCTGATGGGCGTCGACGGCATACTTGTGCATGCGGTGGTACTCCTCATTGTTGAGCAGCGACAGTGTGAACGCATCGTTGCGTGTCATCTCGCCACCAAAGAAAAGTGGTGAGTGGCAGATGCCCCAGAGCGTCATCATCGTGAGCTGCTCGTCCTTCGTGAGGTTGGTCCAGCGCCCACTCTGTGCGGAGGTGTAGCCAGGGTCGCCGATGGTCATGGCAATCTGTCCAAGGGGCAGCATGTCGCAGTCGGCATAGTTGCCGGGACGTGCATACTGGCTCCAGGCATCGGCCTCGGCAAAGACAGCGTCGACGGCGCTCCAGGTGTCCCAGAGGTCGTCCATCATGCGCCACATGTTGGCATTGTCGAGACAGTGCTGGGCATACTGTAGCTGCGTCTTGCCGGGCGAGAGCGACAGCACGATGGGGCGGCCCGTCTGGTCGATGGCTTTCCTGATCATGCGGATCTCGTCGGTATAGAATGGGCGGCTCAGGTCGTCGATCTTCAAGAAGTCGACACCCCAGGCGGCATAGAGGTCCATGATGGAGTTGTAGTAGAGCTGTCCCGCCTCATTGTTGCGCACCGTCAGGTTGTCTTTTAGCCAGGTGCAGGCGGGGGTGGTGGAGCTATAGACCTGGCTCCAGGGCGTCTCCTCGCTGCCTTTCAGTTTGTAGGAGGAGCCGATGACCGACTTCGGGACGCCGCGCATGATGTGGATGCCGAGCTTCAGGCCCATCTTGTGAAGGGTGTCGGCAAGCGCCTTGAAGCCCTGGTTGACACCGTCGACCATGCAGGAGGGGAAGCGTGCGGGCGACGGCAGATAGCGCCCGTAGTCATCGATGACGTAGTCCTGCGTGCCGCGCTGGTTATAGTTGCCTCCGCCGAGCGAGGGGTGGTTGCAGTACCAGCGAATATCGACGACGACATATTGCCAGCCGTGGCGCACGAGGTCGTTGTCGACAAGGTATTGCGCGTTCTGCATCACCTCTTTCTCGGTGACGCTGGAGTAGTAGCAGTCCCACGAGTTCCATCCCATGGGTGGCGTCATAGCCCATGTGCGGAAGGGGGCCATTTCTTCGGTTTGTTGTGCCTTCAGGTAGCAGGCATTGACTAACAGCACAACAATCATGAGAATACGATTTGCGGTTGTGAACATTGGTTGTCTCATAGAAATAGTTTTTTAGTAGTTATTGATAAGCGGATGCAAAGATAGTGCTTTTTTTGCGGATGGCAAAGGAAAATGTCTGTTTTTTCCTTTTTCCCTGAGAAAGTTTTCGTAGAATGGAAAAAACTTCGTAACTTTGCGGCAGAAAATGGAGTTGAGGAGATGTGGAGTTGAGGAGGTAAAGTAGAATAGACCTGTTCCTCATCGTTGCGCTACTTGTCGTTGAATCGAAATAGTCAAATCGTAAAAAAAAAATAAATCGTAAATAGTAAATAGTCAAATCGTAAATCACCATGGCATTAATAAAGAGTTACAAGGGAATGAGCCCCAAATGGGGTCGTGAGTGCTACTTCAGCGAGACAGCAACCATCGTTGGTGACGTGACGATGGGTGACGAGTGTTCAATTTGGTTCGGGGCCGTGGTGCGTGGCGATGTGGCACCCATCACTATTGGTGACCGCTCGAACGTTCAGGACAACTCCGTGGTTCATGTTACCCATGATACTGGTCCTACACACATTGGCAGCGACGTCACCATCGGACACAACGTGACGGTCCACGCCTGCACCATCCACGACGGTGCGCTTATCGGCATGGGCGCTGTGCTGCTCGATGGTTGTGAGATCGGCGAGGGTGCCATCGTAGCTGCCGGCGCTCTGGTGCTGCAGAACACGAAGGTGGGTGCCCACGAGATTTGGGGTGGCGTGCCTGCCAAGTATCTCAAGCCCACTCGTCCTGGACAGACCGACAATGCTGCGCACTACGTAGCTTACTCGAAGGAATACCTTAAGAGTGAAGAGTGACCCCCCCTACGGCTCCCGAGGGGGCAACTCCTTTAAAATTCAGTTGCCTAAAATAATAAATGTCAGGGTTTCGCGTTATAATTAACGTGTTAAGGCGAAATCTCTTGATATTGGCCCTGCTGCTGATGGCCTTTGCGGAGGCTACTGCACAATACGACCCGTCGTTCAGTCACTACTGGGCGATGGAGTCGTCGTATAACCCTGCTGCCGTCGGCAAGCAGGACAAGATCAACATTACGGGTGCCTACAACATGACGCTGACGGGCTTCCGTCATAACCCGAAGACCATGCACTTCGCCGGCGATATGCCTTTCTACTTCATCGGTGGCTATCACGGCGTCGGCGGACAGTTTATGAGCGACCAGATAGGTCTGTTCTCACACAATCGTTTCACCGTTCAGTATGCCAACAAACAGAAGCTCTTTGGCGGTACACTGAGCATCGGCATTGAGGCATCGATGCTCAGCGAGAGTTTCGACGGCGGTGGCCTGAACCTGGCCGAGGCTGGCGACCCCGCTTTCTCCACTTCTGAGGTGAATGGCAGCGGCTTCGACCTTGGTGGCGGCCTCTATTATAAGCACAAGTACTGGTACGTTGGCGCATCGGTGCTTCACGCCCTTGCACCGACCATTGAGCTGGGCGAGACCAACGAGCTGAGCATCGCCCGAGCATATTATTTAACAGCAGGATGCAATATTCGGCTGAAAAATCCGTTTTTATCAATACATCCCTCCATCATGGGGCGCAGCGATGCCATCGGCTACCGGGCCGATGTGACGGCTCGTCTGAACTACACCCATGAAGGGCGGGTGCTCTACGTCGGCCTGGGTTATAGCCCCACCATCTCTGGCACGGTGTTCATCGGCGGCATCTTTAACGGCATTCGCGTCGGCTATGCTTACGAGGTTCACACCAATGCCATCAGCGTGGGCAGTGGCAACCACGAGCTGTTCGTAGGCTATCAGATGGACGTGAACCTCTTCAAGAAGGGGCGTAACCGCCACCAGAGTGTGAGGCTACTGTAAAGCGCGTTTTGCGCTAATGAAGGATGAAGAATGAATAGTGATTATATGAGACAAGACATGAAGTACAGAGTAGTAAGAGGTGCAAAGAGGCTGCTGCCTTTCTGCATCCTTGCCTTGTTACCCCTACTGACGGGCTGTTTCGGAGGTAAGTCGGCGATGTCCGACGGCGGCGAGCTGACAGGTGCCGGTGGGCGGTCGTTCTCCGAGCCTGCCCCCTACGGCATGGTCATGGTGAAGCGTGGCCATCTGCTGATGGGTATGGAAGACCCCGACTCGCTGTGGGGCAAGCAGACACCGTTGCGTGACATCTCCGTCGACGGCTTCTGGATTGACGACACCGAGATTACCAACTCGGAGTATCGCCAGTTTGTGAACTACGTGCGTGACTCCATCATCCGTGAGCGTCTGGCCGATCCGAACTATGGGGGCGACGAGAGCTACAAGATTGAGGAGGACAAGAACGGCGACCCCATCACACCTCACCTGAACTGGAAGAAGCCCATCCCCCGCAAACCCAACGAGGACGAGCAGCGCGCCATCGAGAGCGTCTATGTCACCAATCCCGTGACGGGCGAGAAGATGCTGGACTACAGTCAGATGAACTACCGTTACGAGATCTACGACTACGTGACGGCCGCACTCCGCCGTAACCGCCTGAACCCTGAGGAGCGTAACCTGAACACCGACGTGCAGGTAGACCCCAACGAGCAGGTGTGGATATCGAAGGACACGGCCTATATTGACGATGAGGGCAAGATACGGCGTGAAACCATCAACCGCCAGCTCACTGGACCATGGGACTTCCTCAATACGTACATTATTAATATATACCCTGACACCACCTGCTGGGTGAACGACTTCCCCAACTCGGACAACGAGGTATATATGCGTAACTATTTCTCGAACCCCGCCTACAACGACTACCCTGTGGTGGGTGTCACCTGGGAGCAGGCCAATGCCTTCTGCGCTTGGCGTACCGAGTACCTGCTGAAGGGCCTTGGCCCCGCAGCACGCTATGTGCAGCGCTACCGCCTGCCGACTGAGGCAGAGTGGGAGTATGCCGCTCGTGGTAAGGACGGCACCGAGTTCCCGTGGGAGAACGAGGACGTGGCCACGGGTAAGGGCTGCTTCTTCGCCAACTTCAAGCCCGACGATGGAAACTACACCAAGGACGGCAACCTCATCACGTCGAAAGTGGGTATCTACAATGCCAATAGTAACGGCCTCTACGACATGGCTGGCAATGTGGCCGAGTGGACATCGACCATCTATACCGAGGCTGGCGTCGATGCCATGAACGACATCAACCCGCAGCTGAAGTACGACGCCGCCAAGGAAGACCCCTATCGCATGAAAAAGAAGAGCGTGCGTGGCGGCTCGTGGAAAGATCCTGAAAGCTACATCCGTTCGGCATGGCGCTCGAGCGAATACCAGAACCAGCCGCGAAGCTACATCGGTTTCCGCTGCGTGCGCTCACTGGCCAACACTACCAGCGAGAAGGCTAAACAAGCCAAACCAGCAAAACAGACAAAAAAAAAGTGAGGACAAAGGGTGATGCAAGGCGAAGCTTCGGTATTACTACCGCCCATTGAACTTGCCGCCAGCAGTTAAACCGTAAATATTCAAACCGAAATTGTCAAATCGTAAATAGGCATGACTAAATACAGTAAATTCAATGTGATATACCGCTTGCAGAAGTGGTTGGACAGCGTCCCTGGGCAGACGTTCATGAACTATGCCTACAGCTGGGGTGCATCTATCGTGATCCTCGGTGCACTGTTTAAGCTGACCCACCTGCCAGGAGCTAACTTCTGGCTGTTCCTGGGCATGGGTACTGAGGTGTTCGTGTTCTTCATTGCCGGTTTCGACCGTCCCTTTGATAAGACAGAGGATGGCAAAGACCTGCCCACGCATGTCAAGCTCGACGGCGTGGAGGGCGAAGGCGTAGAGCCTGCAGAGGGCGAAGGCGTTGAAGCCATCGGCGGTGGCGAAGGTGCCGAGGGCATGCCTACGGCTGCCGTCTATGGCGGTGGAGGCTTCATCGTGGGTGGCGAAGGTGCCGGCAAATATGCCGGCCACCCGACCGAAGGCGGCGAAGGCTACGCCGGTGGCGAAGGCTATGTCGGCGGAGTCGGTGGAGTCGGTGGCGAAGGCTATGTCGGTGGAGTCGGTGGAGTCGGCGGAGGTGGCGCTGGCGGTACCATCATCATTGGTGGTGGTGGCGGCGGTGGCACTGCTGGCGAAGGCGGCGTCTCCGGAGAGCCAGTCGAAGGTGGACAGCCCATCGTTGGCGGTCAGCCCGGCATTGTCGGTGGCGTTATCGGTGGCATTCCCACGCCCGAATTGCCCGACATTGATGCCGAGGATATGGAGGAAGCCACTACGAACTACGTCGAAAAGCTTAAGAATCTCACTGAAATCCTTGAGAAGGTGGCCGAGCAGAGCGAGCGCCTGACGCGCGACAGCGAGGAGATGGAGAACCTGAACCGCACACTCACTGGTATCTGCAAGGTCTACGAGATGCAACTCAAGGGCGCCAGCCAGCAGATTGGCACCATCGACGAAATCAACGAGCAGACGCGCAAGATGGCCGGACAGATTGCGGAACTCAACCGTATCTACGCCCGCATGATCGAGGCCATGACCACAAACATGCCCAACGTCGCTCCTCAGTCCTAAAAGCTAGGGGGACTAGTTTAACTAGTTTGACTAGTTTGGCTAGTTCAACTAGTTTGACTAGAATAACTAGAATCAACTCGAAACAACAACAATGGCAATAAAGAAAAGACCAGTATCTCCGCGCCAGAAGATGATCAACCTCATGTATGTGGTGTTGATGGCTATGCTGGCTCTGAACGTCTCCAACGAGGTGCTCAACGGCTTCTCCATTGTCGAGGAGAGCCTTAACCGCACCACGGAGAACTCGACGAAGCAGAACCTGGCCATCTATGATGACTTCGACCAGCAAATGGAGTCGAATCCTCAGAAGGTGAAGGAGTGGTATGACAAAGCTCAGCAGGTGAAGCTGATGAGCGACTCTATCTATAACTTTGCCACCGAGCTGAAGCTGGCCATCGCTCGCGAGGCCGACGGCAAGGACGGTGACCCGGCCAATCTTCGTGGCAAGGAGGACCTTGAGGCTGCCAACCAGGTGATGTTGGCTCCTGGCCGTGGCCGTGGCGAGGAACTTAAGAAGGCCATCGACTCTTTCCGTGAAAAGATTCTGAAAATGGTCAATGACACGGCACAGCAGAAAATCATTGCCAGCAACCTGACCACGCAGGTGCCTTCCCGCGTGCTTGGCAAGAACTGGCAGGAGTATATGTTCGAGGCCATGCCCGCTGCTGCTGCCGTCACACTGTTGTCGAAGCTGCAGAGCGATGTGCGCTACGCCGAGGGTGAGGTGCTGCACACGCTGGTGCAGAACATCGACGTGAAGGATATCCGTGTGAACGCTCTCGAGGCTTTCGTCATTCCCAACTCGCAGACCATCGTCCGTGGCGACCGTTTCTCGGCCCATATCGTTATGGCTGCCGTCGACACCACCCAGATTCCCGACATCTACATCGGTGGGCAGAAGATGAACCTCGTCAACAACCTCTACGAGACCATCTGCGGACGTACTGGCGACTTCTCGCTGAAAGGCTATATCGAGACCATCAACGGCAATGGCGACAAAATTCGCCGCGACTTCGAACAGAAGTACACCGTCGTCGACCCCTCGGCCACTGTTAGCGCCGACCTGATGAACATGCTCTATGCGGGCTATAACAACCCCATCAGCGTCTCCGTCCCCGGCGTGCCCCTGAACAAGATTCAGGCCACGATGACCGGTGGCACGCTAACCTCGACGGGCCCGGGCAAGTATATTGCCAAGCCGACCACTGTGGGTAAGGATGCTGTGATTACGGTCACATCGACCAATACCGGCAAGCCGCAGCAGATGGGACAGTTCACGTTCCGCGTGCGTAAGTTGCCCGATCCGTCGCCCTACATCCCGTTCAAGGACGCCCAGGGCAATGGTGACCGCTTCAAGGGTGGTAACATGACGAAGCAGCAGCTGATGACAGCTGACGGCATCGGTGCCGCCATCGACGATGGCATTCTCGACATTGGCTTTAAGGTGCTCTCATTCGAGACCGTCTTCTACGACAGTCGTGGTAACGCCGTGCCTCTGGCCGGTGAGGGGTCGCAGTTCTCCAGTCGCCAAAAGGAGACTTTCCGTAAGCTCACCCGTGGCCGCCGCTTCTATATCTCACGTGTTGTGGCCATCGGCCCTGATGGCATCCAGCGCCAGCTGAACGCTACGCTTGAGGTGATTGTGAAATGAGCAATCTTTGCCCTACTGAAGAAAGAATAAATATAAATGAGTAATGATAAGAGAACGGAATATGCAGAAGAAGTATAATGAAAGCAGGCGGTGGATGATGCTCATTGCGATAGTCGTCATTCATTGTTCACTATTCATGAGCGAAGTGCAGGCACAGCCCAAGCAGCGCCGTAACCAGCAGCAGACGCAGGCACAGCAGAAAGGGCAGAACACCACCCAGGGTGGCATGACACAGCGTGCACGTCTGATGTACCCTGTGGCTGCCGATATGCCCGAGGACGTGGTGTGGCGCCGCGACATCTACCGTGAGGTGGACCTCAACCAGGACATCAATGGCTCGCTCTATGCGCCCATCCAGCCCAAGGGTAAGCAGATGAACCTCTTTACCTACATCTTCAAACTGGCACAGAACGGCTACATCCCTATCTACGAGTACAGCCCCACCGAGAGCGAGGAGCGCTTCGAGGAGTCGGCAAAACGCCCGTTCAAGGATATGCTCGACGACCAGGGCATCTTCTACGAGGAGAAGGAGGGCAAGGTGGTTGTTGACAATAGTGACATCCCCTCCGAAGAGGTGCGCCGCTACTTCCTGAAAGAGAGCGCCTACTACGACCAGACCACGTCGTCGTTCCACCGAAAGGTCATCGCACTGTGTCCTGTCCGCATGAGTGCTTTCCCCGTAGACCCCAACGCTGCAAACAGCGGAGATGGTGGCGATGATGATGGCGATGACTTCTCGTTCGGTGGTGGTGACTTCGGCGATGAACCCCCTCGTCCCATGTTCTGGGTGAAGTATAGCGACTTGGAACCGTTCCTTAACCGTCAGTCCATCATGACCAGTGACTACAATGTTGTTCCTTCGATGACGATGGAAGACTTCTTCACGCTGAACAAGTACTCCGGCAAGATCTACAAGGTTACCAATATGCTTGGCCGTAACTTGGCCGACTACTGTAAGACCGACTCCGCCTTGGCCAAGGAACAGGCACGCATCGAGGCTGAGCTGGAGGGCTTCCGCAAGAACATCTTCGGCAATCCTGAGAAGAAAGATTCGCTCGACGCTGCCGCCGATGCTGCCACTTCGTCGAAGAAGTCGAAGAGCGAGAAGGCGGGCCGTAGCAGTGAGCCCAAGACTAAGACCGAGAAGGTGAAACGCGCGAAGAGCAGCTCGTCGAAGTCATCGGGCGGCGGGTCGCGTGTCTCTGTGCGTCGCGAGCGTCACTAAATCCAATAACCACAAAAACGTAAGTATTATGAAAAAGATGATCAGTTCACTCCTGCTCTTTGCCGCACTCATACTGTCGGTGCCCGCAATGGCACAGAGCGTCAGTTTCGGCGTAAAGGCCGGTCTTAACAACAATGAAATGAAGTTCGACGAGAGCGTTTTCGATTCCGACAACCGCTTCGGCTTCTTCGCCGGCCCTGTCCTCAAGGTGGCGTTGCCCGTTGGCGGCCTCGGCTTCGACATCGCCGCGCTCTACGACCAGCGCGACGCTAAAGTCAACGACGAGACCATCAAACAGAAGAGCATCCTTGTGCCTCTGAACGCCCGTCTGAATCTTGGTATCGGCAGTGCCGCCGGCATTTACGTGGCCGCCGGTCCGCAGTTTGGTTTCAACATTGGCGACGACCAGTTCACATGGAAATCCATCACCAAAGACACAGAGAATGCACGCAAGGAAGCTGAGAACACGTTCCAACTGAAGAAGTCCAATTTCAGTGTCAATCTCGGTGCCGGTGTCTATCTGTCGAAGAATCTGGAGTTCGGCTTTACCTACAACATCGCCATGGGCAAGACGGCCGACGCCACCTTTAAGGAGGCCGTCGAAACGGCCACCCATAAGGACGACGCCAAGGCAAAGGCTTGGACCATCTCCGCTGCCTACTACTTCTGATTAAGGCAGGGTCTTGACCACTTGATAGCTGCCACTGTCGTACTGCTTAGGCTCACTCTCGCCTGGCAATACGACGGTGGCAGTGGCATTTTCAGGAATGGTGAACTGCCACGTCCACTCATCACCATCGTAGCGCCAGCTGCTCTTGATGAGACCGGCTGGCGAGCGGAACTGTGCTTCCAGATGGCCCAGACGCTTGTCGGGCACGGGGCGCATCACGATGTGGCGGAAACCGGGCTGCGAGGTGTCGGTGGCAATGCCTGCTGCCCGCTCCCACAGCCACTGGCACACACAGCCGTAGGCATAGTGATTGAACGAGTTCATGCCCTGCGGTCCCAGTCCGCGGTCTAGCATGTAACTGTTCCAGCGTTCCCAGATGGTGGTGGCGCCATTGTCGACGGAGTAGAGCCAGCTGGGGTTGCGGCGCTGGAAAAGCAGGTCGTAGGCCACGTCCTGCATGCCGTTCTCAGTGAGTGTCTCCATAAGGATGGAGGTGCCTAAGAATCCTGTCTGCAGACAGCCGTCGTGGTCGGCAAAGTTCTGACGCAGGCGTGCCAGCATCTGTGTGCGTGCCTCGCCCTCCACCAGATTGTTCTTAAGTGCGAAGAGGGCAGGCGTCTGCATGGTGTTCATGATGTCGGTTTTGAAGGTACCGTCGGCATTCATGAACTTTTCTTTCAGATAGGTCCTTGCCCGTTCGGCCATCTCGTTGTAGTAGGCATCGTCACGCCCGGTGGCACGTGCCATGTCGGCCATCATCGCAGCGTCGATAGCCCAGTAGCAGCCTCCCAGGTAACTCCAGAGGGTGATGGCGTCGGGCACGGGCTTCCAGTCAACGAAACATTTGTTCAAGCAGGTCTCCAGAGGTTCGAAGCTCAGCCAGTCAGCCCACTGGTAGTTGCCGTTCTCGGCAGCGACGTTCACTTGGTCGAAGCGTGTCTCGTTGACGTGGGCTAAGTAGCGGTTCATAGCCTCCCAGTTCTCGTTGACGATGGCGGTGTCGGCATATTGTTTCCAGATGGTCCAAGGTACGATGATGCCCGCATCGGCCCATCCGAAGCGCATCATCTCGTTGCCATACTGCGCTTTTGGAGCCACGCCGGGGAAAGCACCTGTCTCGCTCTGTGAGTCGCGCACGTCGCGTGTCCATTTATGGAAGAACCGCCGTGTGTCGGCAAAGAAGGTGCCCGTCTCGGTGAACACCTGTGTGTCGGCCATCCATCCCAGTCTTTCGTTACGCTGCGGACAGTCGGTGGGTACCGACAGGTAGTTCGAGCGCTGGCCCCAAAGGGCGTTCGAAATGAGCTTGTTGACGAGGTCGTTGCCTGTGGTAATGGTGCCTGTCTCCAGTTCTTGGGCTATCGATGTGACGGGCACTGAACGGATGGAGCGGATGCTGACGTCGGCTGTAGCAGTAATGGCTACGAAGCGGTAACCGAAGAAGGTATGCGTAGGCTGATAGGTGGCGTAGGCGTCACCAGTGTCGGCGAAGATGTAGTCGATGCGCATGCTGTTGCCGCCACTGCGCAGGTTGTCGCGGTGAACGCTACCGCCAGGGCCGTCCATGCCTCGGCTGCGCTTGCCACCACTGTCGTTCAGCAGCTCTGCGGGCAGGCAGGTCAGGCAGGTGCCTTCGGCAGCCCGGAACTCAAAGGCTGGCACTGCGGAGGCGTTCTGCCCGAAGTCCACTACCAGCGTCTCGCCGGCAGCCACTGTCATCGGCTCACCCGGCGCATATTCGCGCAACTTCACCACATCGCCGAAGGTTTCGTCATCGGCCCCTTCCACATCTTTCCACACGTAGGCCTCCACGGGACTAAGGGCCAGGTCGTCGCGCAGGTACACCTCAGCACCGTCGCATGGCACGACGCTGCCCTGGAACTCGGCGTTCGTCTCAGGCGTTGTCAGCTTCTCGGGTGTGTCGTAGCCCGGTGCGATACGGGCATCGTAGGCCTCGCCGTCGAAGATACCTGCATGTGTGATGGGACCGGCGATGCCGGCCTGCCAGCTGAGGGTGTCGGTGCCGTAGTGACGCGTGGTGCCGTCGGCGTAGGTCAGTGCCAGCACGGCGCGGAAGGCACATTTGTGGCCCACCATGCCTTCGTGCCCCCAGGGCGTCACAATCTTGTCGGCCCACCAACCGGGTGTCACCTGTGCAGCCAGCACGTTCGTCTCACCCTGCCCCTTGTGCAGCGCGTCGGTGATGTCGTAGGTGTAGGCGAGCCTCGTCTTCTCTGGGTGGGTGAAGCCTGGCTTCAGTACCTCGCGGCCCACAACGTGGGTGTTAACGTAGAGGTCGTAGGTGCCCAATGCTGTGGTCATCCACTTGGCCGCTACCACCTTACCCTCGTTCGTCACGTTCGCCATAAACCAGCTGGCGCCGTCGGCGGCACGGTTGTTCGTGTTGTCGTCAATCTGCCCGCTGACTACAGGCGCATCGGCCACCGAAATCCACTGCGCATCGGCCCATGCCGAGGCGTCGAGGGCCTCGCAGCGCTCACCAACCCAGGCGCTCGTCGGACGACTGCACCCCGCCATCATTGCCAGGGCCATTGCCAGCCCTGCCATTGCAAAAAGTCTGTTGTTCATATTTTCTGTGTTTATTCTATTCCTGCCATAATGTTTGTGATGGTGACGATGTCGCCAATGCCCACCTCGGTATCGCCGTTCACATTGGCGCGGCTGATGATGTCAGGATTGGTCTCGATGCCTGCCATAACGTTTGTGATAGCCACAATGTCGCCGATGCCCACCTGGCCGTCACAGTTCACGTCGCCCTTTATGGTGCTTGATGTAAGATAGCCGGGATTGGCCGCGCCGCCGTCGATGTGGGCGTAGGCTACGTCGACGTGGTCGGCATCGTAGGTGGTGCCAGCCCCGCCAACAAGGCTGGTGCACTGGCGGAACATGCCATTCGACCGTTCCACCTGGTCCGTGTTCCAGCTATCGCTGACAATGATGGTGGTCAGGGCACTGCTGTTCGAGAACATGAAGGTCATGTTCGTCACGTTCTGGGTGTCGAAACTGCTCAGGTTGAGGCTCGTAAGGCCAGTACAGCTGTTGAACATATAACTCATGTTTGCCACGTTCTGGGTGTCGAAGCTGCTCAGGTCGAGGCTCGTAAGGCCACTACAGCCGTTGAACATGTTGGACATGTTAGCCACGTTCCGGGTGTCGAAGTTGCTCATGTCGATGCTTTTCAGCGTCTTGCTGCCGTTGAACATGTAGTACATGTTCTGTGAACATGTCCGCCATGGTGGTCACCTCACTTGTGTTGAGATTTTCCTTCATGCCAGTAATTGTTGTAAGATTACCCATTGATTCAAACCAATAAGCAGTCGTTGTGGGACGGGCGTTGCGGAACGAGGCGTCGAATACCACGTGGGTGACGTTACCATTCCGCCATTTCGGGTGGTCGTAACCACTGTTCATGTCGTATGTGTTGCCGGAGCGTTGGCTACGATTGTTGTCGTAATAGAACGTCAGCATCTCGTTCCCGTCGAAGTGGACGTAGGCCTCCTGTGCAATGGCCTTGCCAGAGGGCAGCATGCTGACGAGCAATGTCAGCAATAGTGCGCGTAAAAGAATAAGGTGCTTCATAACTATCTGTTGTTTATAGGTTTTTGTATGATTACGGCTACAAAGTTAATGCTTTTTCCTGAGTCCTGCAAATAAATAGCCCAAAAAGCATCGGATTTTTTTTGGCGGCTTCTCTTTTTTTTCGTAATTTTGCACCCTCAACCAAGACCTGCCGATGACCTACGCCGATGTGATATTGCCCGTGCCGCTCGACGGCTACTTCACCTATGCCGTGCCTTCCATACTGGAGGGCGCCACGAAGGTGGGCATGCGCGTGCTGGTGCCTTTCGGACGTTCGAAGCACTACGTAGGCATCGTTGCCCGTCTGCACGACCAGAAGCCTGAAGGCTATGCTGTGAAGACCATCGAACAGCTTCTGGACGACAGCCCCATACTGCTGCCCTCGCAGTTGCGGCAGTGGCAGTGGGTCAGCGACTATTACATGTCGCCTATTGGCGAGGTTTACAAGGCCGCACTGCCTGCTGGCTTGAAGGCTGAGGAGGGCTATAAGCCCCGCACCGAGACTTTTATCCGACTGACACGCCCGTTCCAGAGTGAACAGGCACTACACAGCGCCCTCGACATGCTGGCACGCGCTCCCAAGCAGCAGGCTGCTTTCATCGCCTACTTGCAGCTGTCGGGATGGGAGGAGGTAGGAGTGAGGAGTGAGGAGTTAGGAGTGAGGAGTGAGGAGTTAGGAGTTAGGAGTGAGGAGTTAGGAGTGAGGAGTGAGGAGTTAGGAGTTAGGAGTGAGGTTACTCGGGAGGAGCTGATGAACGCAAGTGGTGCGATGCTTGAGACCATCAGAGCCTTGCAGAAGCGTGGCTTCCTAGAGACCTACGAGGTGGAGGTGGGCCGCCTGAACCATGGCGGCGACCCACACCCCGAGAACATCAAGCAGCTGAGCCCTGCCCAGCAGGAGGCTTTCAACCAGATACGCTTCTCGTTCCTCCAGAAGCGGGTGACACTACTCCATGGTGTCACCTCCAGCGGCAAGACTGAGATTTACATCCACCTCATCCAGCACGAACTGTATCAGCACCGCCAGGTGCTCTTCCTCATGCCAGAGATTGCCCTTACGGTACAGATGATGGACCGTCTGCGTCGTGTCTTTGGCAACCGCCTCGGCATCTATCACTCGAAGTACAGCGATGCCGAGCGTGTGGAGATTTGGCAGAAGCAGCTCTCGCCAGTGCCTTATGACATCATTCTTGGTGCGCGCTCTGCCGTGTTCCTGCCCTTTCAGCGTCTCGGCCTCGTCATCGTCGACGAGGAACATGAGACCAGCTATAAGCAGCAGGACCCTGCCCCCCGCTATCATGCTCGCAGCGTGGCCATCATGATGGGGGCGCCCTCTGTTCTCTTAGGCACAGCCACGCCGTCGCTCGAGACCTACCATCATGCGCGTACGGGTAAGTACGGGCTGGTGGAGCTGACGGAGCGCTATCAGGGCATCGAACTGCCTGAGGTGCAGGTTGTCGATACGAAGGACTTACAGCATCGTAAGATGATGAACGGCCCCTTCTCACCACTATTATTAAATAAGGTACGCGAGGCTCTGGAGCGTGGCGAGCAGGCCATCCTTTTCCAGAACCGTCGCGGCTGGGCACCAATGGTGGAATGCAAGCAGTGTGGGTGGGTGCCTCGTTGTGAGCATTGCGACGTCTCATTGACCCTCCACCGCTCGCTTGGCCAGCTGACATGCCACTACTGCGGCAACACTTACCGCGTGCCTACGGAGTGTCCGGCCTGTGGTAGTCATGAGTTGCAAGGACGTGGCTACGGCACGGAAAAGATTGAAGACCAGATTCGCGACATCCTGCCCGAGGCGCGCATCGCTCGTATGGACCTCGACACCACCCGTACCCGCAATGCCTACGAGCGCATTATCACCGATTTTGCTGCCGGCCGCACCAACCTGCTCATCGGCACGCAGATGATTTCAAAGGGCCTCGACTTCGACCGTGTATCGGTCGTCGGCATTCTCAATGCCGATGCCATGCTTAATGTGCCCGACTTCCGTGCCTATGAGCACGCCTTCACGATGATGGCCCAGGTCAGTGGCCGGGCCGGTCGCAAGGGCAAGCGTGGACTGGTTATCCTGCAGACACACCAGCCCGACCTGCCCCTCATCCAGCAGGTGGTGCGTGGCGATTACGTGGCGTTCTATCGTGACCTCATCGCTGAGCGTCAGGCTTTTCGCTATCCTCCCTATTCCCGTCTTATCTACGTTTTTCTGAAACACAAGAGCGATGCACTGGTCGACACCGCAGGCCTAGAGATGGGCAGTCGTCTGCGCCAGTGGTTCGGTGCCCGCGTGCTGGGCCCCGACAAGCCTGCTGTGGCACGTGTGAAAACGCTCAGCATCCGCAAACTGGTGCTGAAGCTCGAGGGTGGCATCGACCTGAAGAAGGTGCGTCACTATCTGCACCTCGCTCAGCAGCAGATGCTGCAGGACAAACGCTACGCTTCCCTGCAAATCTATTTTGATGTCGACCCGTTGTAGCCATTGTGGAGCGATACTGGCTTTTTTCCACTGAAAAGTTTGGCGGTGTGGAAAAAACTTCGTACTTTTGCACTCGACCAATAGTTGACCCAAGTATGATGAAGAAGATATTTGTGATGCTGATGGCTCTGACAATGGGCTGTCCAGCACTAAAGGCCAGTTCACACTCGGCAGAACTCAAGCAGGCCCGTGTAAAACCGTGTAGAACCGTGGCCCGTGTAAAACCGTGTAGAACCGTGGCTCAACCAGTAGACAAGGCCCAAAAGAGCATCGTGATTCTTTACGAGAACGATGTCCATTGTGGCATCGATGGCTATACGCGGATGGCAGGCCTACGCGATGCCATTAACAGCACGGACACGGCCTTCGCCGCTGTCGTCTGCTGTGGCGACTTCCTGCAAGGCAACACCACGGGTGCCATCTCGAAGGGACAGTACATTGCCGACATTATGCGCCTGATGGACTATCATGCGCTGACACTGGGCAACCATGAGTTCGACTACGGTGTGCCCCGCATGCAGGAGCTGCTCGGAATGATAGGGGCGCCCGTCGTGTGCGCCAACCTCTTCGAGGCGGGCGAGCCCTGGCCTCTCTATGCCCCTTACGTCATTCACCAGTATGGCGACAAGCGGGTGGCATACATCGGCGCTTGTACGCCAGAGACAATGATTCTCGAGGGCTACTCGTTCTACGACACCAACGGCATCCTGCTCTATGACTTGAAAGCCGACACGTTCTATGAGCTCCTCCAGCGGGCAGTGGATGGCGCACGTGCTGATGGCGCCGACTACGTGGTGGTGCTCTCGCATGTAGGCGAGACGCCGCAGTCGATGGGCTTCAGCTCGCATCGGCTTGTGAACCATGTGAAGGGCATCGACGTGGTGCTCGACGGCCACTCGCATAACATCTTTGAAGATGCCAAGGCCACCGATCCCGACGGTCGGCAAGTGACCGTGACACAGACGGGTACACAGTTTGCCAATGTTGGCAAACTGCTCATCACCGCCGACGGACGCTTCATCACGAAGCTGATCAGGACGAGCGACATTGCCTACGAGAACACCCGTGTGACGGCTGTCACCGACAGCATCCATCAGATGGTGAAGGCCGTAACCTCTGCCGTGGTGGCCCACAGCGACTACCAGCTGGTGGTGAGCGACGAGAACGATCAGTGGATTGTGCGTGGCGAGGAGACCAATGCCGGCGACTTGGTAGCCGATGCCTACCGCTATGCCATGAAGTCCGACATTGCTTTCGAGAATGGTGGCGGCATACGCAACGACATTGCTGCTGGCGACATCACTTACGGCGACATTATTGGCATGCTGCCTTATGACAACACGTTGAGACGCATCATGGTAAGTGGCGAGCAGCTGAAGGAGATGCTGAGCCGTTGCACTGCCAATACGCCCTTGCTCGACGGCAATTTCCCCCAGTGCTCAGGCCTGCGGTTTACGATCCACACCAAGAGCCACACTGTCAGCGACATTGAGATCTTGCAGGAGGACGGTACCTATGCACCGCTCGACATGAAGCGTACCTACAGTGTGGCGCTGACCAACTACAACCATGAAGGCGGTGGCTTTTGCGATGTCTTCAAGAAGTGTCCCGTCTTGCAGGAGAGCTCTATCCGCTACTACGAGGCTTTGGCCGACTACCTGAAGAATGTGCTTGGCGGCAACACTGGCCAAACGTATGCAAAACCTCAGGGACGAATCAAAATCTGTGAGGAGTAAAGGAAATGAGCATCACCGAACTAAAGAGGACGTCACGCTACGTCACCAACAAGCACCTGCGCACCGTTTGGCTTCGCGCCTTTCGTATGTGGCAGCACCGGCCGCACGAGGTGGCACCACTCTCGGATGATTTTCATGAGTGCTCCTCATGTAAGACGTCCTTTCAGGGAAACTTCTGCCCGCGTTGTGGACAGTCGGCAGCCATCGCGCGTTTTTCCTTCAAGCGCAGTCTTATGCTCTTCCTCGATGTATGGGGCATTGGCAATCGGAGCATGTTCCGTAGCATCCGTGACTTGATGTTCCGCCCAGGCTATATGATTCGTGACTACCTCTCTGGCATGCAGTCGGCCTATTTCCCACCCTTCAAAATGTTTTTCCTGCTCACCGCTTTGTCGTTCGTTGTCGAGCATGGCTTTACCTTCGGACTTGACGAAAAAGACGCAGAGCGCGACAATACAAGGACTGAGCAGGTGGAAGGGCTGGCCGAGGATGCCACTGGCCGTCACTTGACAGTCAATGGCGAGAAGGTGGAGTCGCCCATGTACTATGCTGGTGTGAAGTTCGCTAAGACGATGAATATGTTCAGGAAGAAGAATCCCGCCATCTTCGCACTCTTCTCCCTTGTGTTTTTCTCTTTACCGCTCTACTTCTTCTTGCGTAAGTCGCCCACCATTCCTGACTTGCGCTTCTCTGAGTTCGTCATTGCACTTGTCTATACGGCCAACTGCTACAGCGTCTTTTCAATTACCGCTAAATTGCTCTCCTCTGACATTCTTGCAATCATCGCCTTCTTGATGGTCTTTGTGGCACTCAAGCAGTTCTCGGGCTACTCCAAGCTTCGCCTGCTGGGCTATTTAACGTTAACTGTCATCATCTCCCTCATCGCGCTGGCCGCCTTGATGGCTCTTGTCATCTTCATTATCTACCAGACTTCGTTAAGGCCAGCTTAACTATGCCGACTGGGCTAAGGACATGGTACAACCCTGCTCCTAGAAGTCCGGCAGTCCTCTCCTAGAAGTCCGGCAGTCCTCTCCTAGAAGTCCGGCAGTCTTCTCCTAGAAGTCTTGCGGTCCTCTCGGAGAGGACTACCGGTCCTCTGGGAGGCGACTATCAGTCCTTTCGAACTGCAAGTAATCAAACTGTCAGCTACTTTTGCGTGCTCCCTTATACAAAGGTAAGAAGTGTAACGATGGCAACGGCCATGACTTCGGCAATGAGGGCGATGCGGAGGCTGCGTTGCATGTCGGCTGTGGTGAGGGGACGTGGGGTGTCGCCGATATAAGGCTTCTCGACGGGCTGTCCGAAGTAGTCGTGGGTGCCACCGAAACGACAGTCGAGGCAGGCGGCAAGGGCGGCTTCAGGCCACCCGCTGTTGGGCGAGGCATGGCATGGGCCGTAGCGGAAGAGGGTAGAGAAGTGATGTGTAAGAAGTGAAAAGTGAGAAGCTGGACGGCAGATGGTGTTGGCGATGATGATGAGAAACGCCGTCAGACGGGCGGGGATGTAGTTGGCCACGTCGTCGATGCGAGCAGCCCATCGGCCGAAGTGCAGGTAGCGTTCGTTGCGGTAGCCTATCATCGAGTCGAGCGTGTTCACCATTTTGTAGGCCATCATGGCGGGCACGCCGCCGATGGCCAGCCAGAAGAGCGGGGCAATGACACCGTCGCTGAGGTTTTCGGCCAGCGTCTCAAGGGCAGCGGTGCGCACCTCCTGAGCCGACAGCCTTCCAGTGTCGCGCCCTACGATGCGGGCAACCTGGCGTCGACCGTCGTCAAGCGAGCGGTCGACAGCCTCGAACACCATGCGCACCTCACGTCGTAGCGTATGGCCGGCCAGACAATAAAAGATGAGCACCGCGCTGACCACAGCAGTCAATATGGAGACAATGCTATGAGGCAGAAAAGCCTCCCACAGTTGGGGGAGGATTAACAGCCACGTGAGCAGTGCCGTCAGGGCAATGCTGCCCACTGCCACGACAGCGCCTTTGGCTACGCGGTGATTGCCTTTGTTTAGTCGTTTCTCCCAGAAAGCTATCCAGCGCCCGAAGCCGACCACGGGGTGGGGGAGGCGGGCTGGATCGCCAAGTAGCAGGTCGAGCAGCCATCCGGAAAGTAAAATAGCAGGGTTTGTCATTCGCTTTGTTTTTATTGATAGAACTCAGTGGATTACGTGTCGTAACTCGGTGGATTTCGCGACATAACTCAATGGATTGCGTGTCGTAAATCAGTGGATTTTCAACAACTCCTCTGCAATGGCGTGCACAAGGCGGTCGTTTTCTTCACGTGTCTGGGCAGCAACACGGAAATGGCCGGGGGCAAGGCCTCGGAAATTGGAGGCATCGCGGATGAGCATGTGGTAGTGGCGGGCCAGGCGGTCTTTCAGGTCAGTGGCAGAACCACGACGCAGTTGACAGAGCATGAAGTTGGTCTCAGTGGGCAGCACGTGCAAGCCATCGATGGCACTGAGCAACCGCCAGAGACGCTGCGCCTCGTCGAGGTCGGGCCGCATGATGAGCTCGTCGTGCTCTATCAGGAAACGTCCGGCCTCGATGGCCAGCGCGTTTACAGACCAGGGGCGCATGTTGCGGCGCAGCACGGCGGTGATGGCACTGTCGGCCACCAAGTAGCCGAGACGCAGGCCGGGTATAGCGTAGGTCTTGGTGAGTGAGTGCAACTGAATGATGTTGCGGTGCTCAACGGCCTCGGCAGCAGTCATCAGTGTGTGGCGGGTGTAGAGCTCGTAGGCCTGGTCGATGATGAGCAGGCGGTGGTTGCGGGTCAGGCGGTCGAGCTCGTCAGGCTGGTAGACGCGTCCATCGGGGTTGCGGGGGTTACACACCCAGCATAGTCCGCCGGGGCCTTGCGCCAGATGAAACACGCGGCAGGCATCTTCGTACTCACTGAACGTTGGCTGCTCTACCTCGTAGGGCAGGTGGCTGAAGGTCTGGGCTATCAGATAGATGGCATCGGTGGCGCCACTTGTGACCACCACGCACTGTGGTGGCACACCAAGGTGGCGGGCCAAGAGCTGTTCCAGTGTCCAGGCTTCGGGCTCGGGGTAGTTGGCCACGAGGTCGAAGTGGGCATTGAGGTGGTAGCGCAGCAGCGTGTGGTCGGCGTGCTGGCTGATGTTGGTGCTGAAGTTCATGTCGATGCGGTCGTAGCGGAACGCATCGTCGCCGTGTCCGTTGAGCATAGATGATGGGAGTTAGGGATGGTCGCGGAGGATGGTGTAGAGCTTTTCCATGTCGAGGTGGTGGCGCACGTGGTCGGCAAGCAGGTCGTACTGGTGCTGGCGGTCGGCATCGATGTCCTCGGGGTGGGAGGGGGCGGAGATGGCACTGCCGGCAAATATGCCGGCCACACGACCAGCGGCGGGGGAGGTGGTGCTGAGCAGCCAGTCGATGACGGGGCGGTTGTCAAGGCAGCCGTGGATGTAAGTGCCGATGATGTGGCCGTCGGTGACAATGGGGTCGGTGGTGGAGCTGCGACCTTGGTGTATCTCGTAGCCGCGGCAACGGTGGCCGTGAAAGTTGAACTCCACTTGGCGAGTGGTCTTCTCTTGGGTCATCACGGTGTGCATGTCTAAGAGACCTAGGCCGGGCATTTCGCCGATGTCGCCCTCGATGCCGTCGGGGTCGCTGATGGTGTGGCCCAGCATCTGAAAGCCACCGCAGATGCCCATCACGGTCTTGCCATCGGCGTGCGCCTGCAGAATGGCGGAGGCCAGTCCGCTGCTGCGCAGGTAGTAGAGGTCGTCGAGAGTTGCCTTTGTGCCAGGAATGATGATGATGTCGGCCTGTGCAAGGTCTGCCGGCTCTTTGGTGTAGAAGAGGTGGACGCGCGGGTCGCGCTCCAGCACGTCGAAATCGGTGAAGTTCGACAGGTGGCGCAACAGCAGAACCGCGATTTTGGTTTGAGGCTTGTGGTTTCTTGTGTCTCTTTGGCAACAAGCGTCTCCTCTTCTCTCCAGCACCACGCTGTCTTCGGCATCGATATGGAGGTCGTTGACGTAGGGAATGACGCCAAGGACAGGAACACCGCAGTATTGTTCCAATAGGCGACGACCATCGTCGAAGAGGCGGAGGTCGCCTCGAAACTTGTTGACGATGATGCCACGGATGAGGCTCTGGTCTTCGGGCGACTGCAGCTTGATGCTGCCGTAGCACGAGGCAAATACACCACCGCGGTCGATGTCGGCCACGAGGACGACGGCTGCATCGGCATGGCGAGCCATCGGCAGATTCACCAGGTCGTGGTCGCGCAGGTTCATCTCGGAGATGCTGCCTGCACCCTCCATCACCACTGGGTTGTAGTGAGCGGCCAGACGGTCGAAAGCTGAGCAGACCTCATGGCGGAAGTCGAGGGTTTCTCCGCCTCCTCCCCAGAAATCATACGCATTGCGATTGCCGATGGGCTTGCCGTGGAGCACCACCTGGCTGGTGTGGTCGCTTGAGGGTTTCAGCAGCAGGGGGTTCATGTCGGTGTGTGGAGCCAGTCGGCAGGCCTCAGCCTGCACCGCTTGTGCGCGGCCTATCTCGTAGCCATCGGGGGTGGCGTAGGAGTTCAGTGCCATGTTTTGCGCTTTAAAAGGCGCGGGGCGGTAGCCGTCCTGCAGGAGGATGCGGCAGAGGGCTGTAGCCAGCACGCTCTTGCCCACATTGCTGCCGGTGCCGGCTAGCATGAGGGGTCTTAAATGTTCCATAGTCGGTCGATTGATGTGGCAGCCCAGTACCAGTGGGTGTAGCCGGCCACCACGTTCTTGTATCTGTAGATGGGGGTGTCAATGGGGACTTTCAAGGCCGAACGCTGTAGGCGCAGTTCGTGGACATCGGCAGAAGTCAGGTCATTGCAGACACGCGAATAGTGAAACTCATGGCCGCGCAGGGTTTCGCCGCCGATGGTCATCTGGCGGTAGCCTAAGTGCAGCCGGGCACCTTGCATGGTGGTATGAAGGGGCAGTACGCCGCACATCGTATGGCCGTCGATGTCGTGGCAGAGGTACATGAAGCCGCCACACTCGGCCAGCACGTGGCCACCAGCTTCAGCATAGGCTCGGATGGCACGGCGCATAGGCGTGTTGGCCTCTAACTGTGCAGCAAAGAGCTCGGGATAGCCGCCGGGAAGGTAGAGCAAGTCACAGGGAGGCAGCTCGCGGTCGCGAAGAGGCGAAAAGAAAGTCACTGTACCCATGCGTCGTAACGCGTCGATGTTGGCGCGGTAAGTGAAGTTGAAGGCCTCGTCGCGGGCGACGGAGAGCCTTAATTGAGAATTGAGAGTTGAGAATTGAGAGTTGAGAGTTGAGAATTGAGAATTGGGCTGCGCAGTCGTTCTGTTGTCACAAGCCTCTATGAGGCGCTCTATTTCCACGTGGGCTTCCACTTCGCGGGCGGCCTCAGTGATGAGCTGTTCGGTTTGCTGTCGCGTCTCGATGGTCAGGCCTAAGTGGCGACTGGGGATGACCAGGGCATCGTTGCGCCCCATGTAGCCCAGACACACTACGCCAGCATCGTGGCAGGCCTGTCGTAGCGTGGCATACTGCCGCTCGGAGGCGACAAAGTTGAATACTACACCGGCTAGGTGCAGCTGTGGGTTGAAATGGCGGAAACCATAGATGAGCGGTGCCACGCTGTAGGCCGTTGCCCGCGCACTGACCAGCAGCACCACCGGCACGTCGAGCAGCATGGCCACCTCGGCGGCACTGCCCCGAGGACCGTCGTAGCCGTCGAAGAGTCCCATGGCTCCCTCGACGACGCGTATGTCGGCATCGTGGCCGTAGTGTGTGAAGAGATGGTTGACGTGTTCTGGCGTGCCCATGAACGTGTCGAGGTTCACCGACTCCTGCCCTACCGCCTGCTGGTGGTAGAGCGGATCTATGTAGTCGGGACCACTCTTGAAGGGCTGTACCCGTAGACCACGGTTGCTGAGTGCCCGCAGCAGTCCCATGGTAAAGGTGGTCTTGCCGCTGCCCGAAGTTGTGGCGCCGATGAGTATGGCTTTATCCTTTTTCATGTTTGCGCAGTAATATCGTTAAGGCCACAGGGGCTCCAATAAGCGCTGTGACGGAATTGATGGGCAAAGCTCCCTCCATGCCCGGCAGTCGGGCGATGAGATTGCACACCAAGGCCAGCGAGGCACCAGCCAGTAGGGTGGCAGGTAGCAGCGTGCGGTGGTCGTCGGTTGCGAATAAACCCCTTGCGATGTGGGGCACGGCCAGTCCGAGAAACATGATGGGACCACAGTAGGCCGTGGTGACGGCCGTGAGGATGCCCGCTGACGCGATGATGAGCATACGGGCCCGCCTGATGTTCAGTCCAAGGTTGGCTGCATAGCGCTCGCCAAGGAGCATGGTGTTCAATGGCTTGGCCAACAGCATCGACAGCGGGCAGAGCACGGTCATGAGTGCAACGAAGACGTAGACCTGTCCGCCTGTGACACGTGCAAACGAGCCCAAGCCCCAGATGACGTAGGCACGAATATCCTCCTCGCTGCTGAAATACTTCAGCACACCGATGATGGCGCTGGCGATGTAACCGATGAGCACGCCCACGATGAGTAGTGTGGCACGTCCACGCACCCGCTGCGACAGCCACACGATGAGTGCCATGGCGGCCAAGGCACCGCCGATAGCTGCAGCGGTAAGTGCTGTGTTGCCCATCAGTCCGAAACGTGACATCAGACCGCCGCCGATGGTGCCGCTAAGCAGTACCACGAAGGCCACACCTAAGCTGGCTGCACTGCTGACGCCCAACACCGACGGACCTGCCAGTGGGTTGTGAAAGACGGTCTGCATCTCCAGACCGGCCAGCGAAAGCCCGGCTCCGCAGGCGATGGCCGTGAGCGTCTGTGGCAAGCGGGTGCGCAGCACGATGTTCGTGAAAACATCGCTGTCGGAACCGTTTCCGAGCAGGATGTCCGCCACTTCAGCCAACGGAATCGGCACTGAGCCGACCATCAGGTTAACCATGGCTAGCAGAGGGATGCTCAGAAAGAGAAGGAGAAGCTTATAATTCATAATGCGTTATTACTGTTCTAGGATGTTGATTTCAAGCGTACCGGTTGGAAAGACGGTGCGGCAATGCTGAATGCACAGGTCGTGCAGACGGGCAAAGAACGCAGGTGGCAGCAGCGCCCACAGTTCACGGGCCATGGTGACGGGAGCCAGCAGTTCCTCGGCATCAGCCACGCCGACCTGATGGGCTACATCGATGAGGAACGCCTTGTTCATCAATACTTTGTGAGAGTGGGTGTCCAAATGACCTTCGGCCAGCTTGACAGCCTTGCCAATCATGATGCCCAGCACTACGCGGGTGAAACCCTGTTCATGGGCCTGTCGCAGACTGTCGCCCACGAAATTGCCGTAGTGGATGACGCGTAGCGTAGGCTCACGTTCCAATAGGGCTGTCTCGCCGCGCTTGCCCGAAGCCAGTCCGATGGCGTTGCATCCCATGGCACGTGCCACCTGTAGCTCACGGCCAATGCTACGAATGAAGGCTTCGTTCGATAATGGCGACACGATGCCAGAGGTACCGATGATGCTGATGCCATCGACCACCCCCACACGACTGTTGAACGTGCGCTCGGCCAGCTCGCGGCCGCCTTCCACCGAGATGGTGATGTCGAGCGGCGTATCGGTCAGTGCCCGCACCTCAGCCTCCATCATCTGGCGTGGCACAGGGTTGATGGCAGGGCCACCCACGGGGATGCCCAGTCCGGGCAGCGTTACGCGGCCGACACCTGAACCTTGGAGAAAACGAAGGGAAGAAGCTCCCGAGGGGACTTCTAGGGCTTTGTTGGCAGAAGCGTCTATGGTGCCCTCCTCGAGGGGCGAGATGGGGGCAACTGTTGCAGTGATATGACAGCCTCGCGTCACGTCGGGGTCGTCGCTGAAATCCTTGGTAGCCGTAGCAACGGCAAAAGGCCGAACGCCGTCGCTCCCGACCTCTTGGTGGTCAATCGGTACATGGATGGTTTCACCATCGGGCAGATGCAGCTCCACCTCGTCTGTCGGTTCGCCAAGTAGCGCCAGCGTAGCGGCTTTCACGGCGGCAGTGGCTATGGCGCCAGTGGTCAGGCCAGTGCGTAGTGGGAAGTAGCCGGGCAACAGCTCCTCAATGGCACGGCGCAGGCCGTGGCGACCATTCACGGTGCGCAGCACGGCTTCATTGTTAAACAGCGCGCGATAGTTGGGAGCTGCCACCACGTAGAGCTGCAGGCCTAATGACAGTGCGGCCTCAACTTTAGCTTTGAATCCGCCGCTGTCGCCGCTCTCCTTGGTAATGATGGCATCGCAGCCAGTGCGTTGCATCAATTCTTTTTCCTGCTCTACGGTTGGTAGTGTGTCTTCGCTGTTGTAGTATACCAGTTGTTGCTCTGGGAAACCTTGTGCCTGTGCCTGCTGCAGGCTCTCTGGGCGTGGCAGGATGCGGAAGATGGTGTCGTGCTGCTGCCAATAGGGTTTCAGCTTCGCAATGGTGTTCACACCCGTCAGGGCTAGTAGGCGTTGTGGTGGATCCTCGTTTAGCTTAACAACGGCATCATCAAAGTCGTGGCAAATGGTCAATGGCGAATGGTCAATGGCCAATGGAAGACGTTCCACCCGAATGACGGGCATGCCCGATGCAGCAATGGCTTGGTGAAGTCCTTCGGCGAAAGGGTGCGAGGCATCGATGAGTAGCCGAACAGCGTTCTTCTGACAGAAGTGGCGAATGTCATCGGCAGTCATCGTGCCCACAAGGCGCTGGCCGTGGTGCAACACTATCTGTTGTCCACTGCTACGTGTGGAGTAATAAAATGGCTGACCAGCCTGTTCGCACACGTCGACGGCCATGCGGCCCTCAGTGGTGCCGCCGAAGATGAGTATCATGTGGTGCCTTTTCGGAAGAGGTGTGTGAAGTTGCGGTTGTAGAGTTCTGACAATCCGTGACGGTTGTCGATGGACTCACCTACGACAAGCATCGTAGTGAGGGTGAGATTGTTGTCGTGGACGATACGTGCAAGGTCTTTCAGTTGGCCACGGTAGATGCGTTGGTCGGCCCATGTCAGGTGGTAACAGGCGGCCACAGGGGTGTTCTCAGGATACTCCTGCAGCAGTTCGCGCTGCACGTCGTCGACGATGGCTGCACTGAGAAAGATGCACATGGTGCTCTGCGAGCGTGCCAGAAGGTGCAACTTCTCCTTGTCGGGCATGGGCGTGCGGCCCTCGCCACGGGTCAGGATGATGGTCTGTGTGCGCTCAGGGATAGTGAACTGGCTGCGAAGCTCGGCGGCAGCGGCAAGGAATGATGAGATGCCCGGCGTGATGTGGTACGACATCTGGTGCTCGTCGAAGAACGCCATCTGCTCCTGGATGGCACCGAAGATGCAGGGGTCGCCAGTGTGTAAGCGGACGATAAGCTTGCCTTGATCGTAGAACTCTTTCATCAGTGCGCACTGCTCCTCAAGTGCCATCGAGGCTGATGAGCGGACCACGGCGCCAGGCTTGTGGCACTCAGTGAGTTCGCGGGGTACCAGACTGCCTGCATAGAGAATGAGGTCGGCCTGTTCCAAGAAGCGGCGACCGCGCACCGATATCAAGTCGGGGTCGCCAGGGCCAGCACCAACAATCTCGATATGGGGGGCTGCTATATAGCAGCATAGGGTACTCTTTGGTGAGGTACCGCGCAGATGACGTCGGTCGATGGCCAGGGCAATGGTGTAGTTAGTGCCTTTCTCCTTAGGTAGCAGCAGTTGGCCCTTATCGGTGGCAAGGATGGCTGCAGCTTCGCAGACGCTGGGTGTGCCTACATGGCTGGCTACGATGTTGCTGGGGGTGGGCACCTCGATGGTGCAGAGCTCATCAGCAGTGAAGAAACGTACGGAATAGCCCTCCTGCTGCAATTGCTTGATGACAGGCTCGTCGGCCTTGATGTCGACGGTAGCGATGTCGCGGATGGCCGACGGGTCATAGCGATTGGTACGCAGGTCATTGTCGATGTTTCTTCTTACCTCATCTACGGGGCCGGCCTGTCGGGCCAGACCGAGGCCGAGTGTCAGCACTCGAGGAACGTATTGGATGGTCGGCACGTCCTTGATGGTTTCATAGCTTTTGGGCGATACGATGATGGCCAGTTTGAAACCATCAGGTGTAATGTCCTTGATGTTGTGTACCAGCGTGACATGAGATGGCAGTGTGCGCTCCAAGTAGTCGGTGCCCTCGTCGCGGATATCAAGAAGCAGCGCGGTGGGTTGACGGTCTACAAAGGCGAAAATGGCTTTCTGCATGTTGCCGTAAGGCTCGTTCCAGCCATAGCGCTGTGCCAGCATGTCAAGTGCCCACAAGTTCTGGTTGTCGCTCTGCGTGGTAATGATGGGTTCTACTCCGAGCGCTGCGGCCAAGTGGCGTGACAGGTCGTTGGCACCACCCACATGGCCGCTGAGCACCGAGATGACGTGGCGGCCGGTGCTGTCGATACAGACCACTGCAGGGTCGCTGTGCTTGTCTGCGACGTAGGGAGCAATGGTGCGCACACAGATGCCCATTGCACCGATGAACACAAAAGCGTCGAAGTCAGACCAGAGACGACCCACGTCGGCGCGGTCGATGGATTGGCCTTGTGTTTCTTGTTGGACGATACGGGCAACAGCATCGCCCGCTGCTGTGATGGTTATGATGGCAGTTCGCATTTCAGTATGTCGATAGGGTTGTGGTCGTTGAGAGTGATATGGATGGGCGGATGCTGTATGAGGTCCAACTCACGGCAGGCCTCGTCGAAGAGCTGGCGACTGCTGGGGCGGTCAGTGAGGCTGTCTACCACGGGCGAGCTGACGCTGTTCATTACTATGATGCCGCCCGGTTGCATGTAGCTTTTGGCTTTTGCCATGATGTCCTTGAGGTGGCCACCGTGTCCGCCGATGAAGATGGCATCTGGGGTTCCGTTTGTTGCGATACCATCGCAACATACTGAGCGGAAGTCGCCGATGTGGACGCCAATGCCGGGAGCACCGTGGCGTCGGGCGTTCTCGTGGATGATGGCCTCGCACTCTGGGCGCACTTCGAAAGCCTCAATGTGAAGATGAGGGAACAGCAAACGGGCCTCGATAGAGACGCTGCCCGTGCAGAAGCCGATGTCCCATAGCACATGGCGGCACGTCAGGTCGAGAGCTTGTAGCGTGAGCAGGCGGATCGGCATCTTGGTTATCATCTTCTCACGCCCGTTGAGTAAGGCAAAAGACGAATCGGAAAGGCCAAAAGGTCTATTCAGTGAATGGTAATGTGTGAAAAGCGAAACCTGTTCACTCTTTACTAAAATCACGCAGTTGGGTTGGGCAAAGTCGTGCTTGGCAGCTTCTTCAATCGTAAGCACGCTGACCTTTTCAAACGTGGGATTCCCCAGGTGCTCGCCAATGAATATTTTATAATAGGTATAGCCGTAGTCAATCATGCGGCGGGCAATGGTCGCAGGGGTATGCTCACGGTCGGTGAGAATGCCTATCTTCGGTGCATGTTCAATCAAGGCACGGTCGAAGTCTGGCCAAGGGCGACCTGTCAGCGAGACGATGCGCATATCGTGGTAAGGCAGCAGCAGCCTGTGGGCCAGCATCTGCAGGGAGTTGAAAGTGGGGAATACCTGCACCTCAGCCTCTGGCATTCGTTGGCGAATGGTGTTTGCAAAGCCGAAGAACAGCGGGTCGCCACTGGCAAAAACGATGATGGTCTGGGGGTTGAGGCTTCTTGCGTCCCTCTGGGGGCAAGCGTCCTCTGGCCATGCGGCGATTTGAGATTTGTATTTGTAGAAGACATCGTCGATGGGAACGGTGATGTCTATCCATTCCGCGTCAGCAGGTAAGAATGGCTTCATAATCTCATGATGGCGCTTGCCTCCCGAGAACACCCGTCCCTCCTTTATGATTGCCAATACTTCGGGCGGAAAGAACGGCTTTGGCGAATCAGTAATACCGATAACTACAAATCTAATCATAACTCTCAGTTCTCAACTCTCAGTTCTCACAGATCCCTTCCCGGTCGCAGTTGTGCCGCATCATCGAAGCAGAGGACTGCATTGCAGAGCGTCGCGGCCAGGTTGCTGCCACCCTTGCGCCCTTCGACAATGATCTTTGGAATGTTGCGAAACGTCTTAACCATGTATTTCGACTCGCAGACATGGACAAAACCGACGGGTGCAGCGATGATGCCGGTGGGGTGGGCCTTGCCTTTCCGAATGAGGTCGCACAGTTCCATCAGTGCCGTGGGAGCATTGCCGAAAGCAAACAGCGCGTCGGGATGCTCCTCCACGGCCAGACGGATGCCGGCCTGTGTGCGGGTAATGCCCTGCGACTGCGCCATCTCAGCCACGCGTGGGTCACTGAGGTAGCACTTCGCTTCGATGCCCAAACGCTGTAAAGCTCCTTTGCGGACACCGCTGGTCACCATCGTCACGTCGCTGATGATAGTCTTCAGACTGCCATCGGCCACCTTACCATAGAGCGTCTCTACGGCTTGCGGATCGGTATAGAGTATGTGTTCCATGTCGAAATCAGCCGTCGTATGGATGGCGTGCAGCAGTGCCCACTTGTGATCCAAGGGATAGTCATGGCGTTGTAGCTCGCTTTCGATGGTGCGGAAACTCTGCATCATGATCTGCTGGCCGACTGCCTCACCCCCGGCCCCTTTCCCAAGGAGAGAGGAGTGATGAGGCTTGTCGGCAGATGAACCATACACGTCGTTCTCCTCTGGAGAGAGAATGCCGGTGAGGTTGTACCCACGTGGCGTAATGAAATGCCCATTGTGCAGATACGACTGCGAGTTGCCGATGATGACAACGGTGAACATATCCACCTGCTCAGGGTCAAAACTGCCGAGCGTGGTGGTCACCACCGCTTGGTCGTCACGTCCTGCCTGGCGCACATAGCCCACGGGCGTATTGGCATTGCGGTGCTTGAGGAACAGTTCCTGCAGTCGATAGAGCTGCCAGTAGCGCCCGTGCGATTTCGGATTATAGATTGCCGTGACGAAATCGCCAATGGCAGCCGCTTCAATGCGCCGTTCGATGCGTGCCCACGGCGTCATTAAGTCCGACAGCGAGATGATGCACAGATCGTGCCCAATGGGTGCACCTAGGAGCGAGGCTGCTTTCTGGAAAGCCGATATGCCAGGAATGGTGACGATGTCTACTGGCTGTTGCCGTTCACGCTGCATCTCCCAGATGAGCGGTGCCATGCCGTAGATCCCTGCATCGCCGCTGCTGATGACGGCCACCACACGTCCCAGCATGGCCTGGTCGAAAGCCATGGCGGCGCGCTCACGCTCACGCTTCATGCCAGTGTCGATGCACTCGGCTCCTGGTTTCAGATAGGGCGTCACGAACTGGAAATAGTATTTGTAGCCCACCACGGCATCGCTCTGCCTGATGGCCTCGATGGCGGCGGGTGTGATGTCCTCGGGCGAGCCAGGACCGATGCCTACGACATAAATCTTCATAGAATGATAGCGCAAAAGATGATTTAATACTTCATGCGGAGGCTCACCACGAGCGAGCGTCCGGGGTTGATGGTCGAGAAGTTGGAGTTCCAAGGCGACGTGTCACGCTGGTTGAAGAGGTTCTCGATGCCGAGGCCTGGCTCCAGTGTGAAGTGGCGCAGAGCGATGGCGTGGCTAGTGGTAAGGTCCCACTGGCTGTAACCATCGGCATAGCCGTAAGTGCTGCTGTAGCGACGGCCTTGCAGATGCCCGTTCAGGCTGATGTTCAAGTGATAGTTACGCCATTGGTGGTCCCACTGCGCCAACACGCTGCCCACATGGCGCACGCTCTTGTCCACGTCGGTCGTCTCCGTGACGTACAGCTGCGTCTTTTTGTCGAGTGTCTGCGTCTCAGCCTCCGAGTCGGTGAAGGTATAGCCGCCGCCGAGCGTCAGTCCGCCTGGCAGCAACAACTTCACTGAGACGCTGACACCTCGTAGCGTGGCACGGTCGATATTGTCGCGCTGGCGGATGGTGGTCCACCCGTCGGCCTGCAAGGAGGTCAGGTAGGAGTCGGCATCAATTTCGGTCTGTGTCATCGTGCGGTAGTTGATCATGTCGCGTATCTTGTTCATAAAGCTGGTCACTGAGAGACTCATCCAATGGTTGCTGTACTCAGCGTTTAGATTGAAGAAATGGTTCTTCTCAGGGTTGAGCTGTGTGTTGAATAGCGTGTAACGGGCCGTGGTCTTGGCCTGGTCAGTGGCATAGAGCTGTGACAGCGTGGGCGTGCGATAGCCACCAGCATAGCTGGCGCGCAAGCGGAAGCCACCAAGGTGGTAGAACAGTCCCACGTTGGGCGTCAGTGCCGAGCCGAAATGCTCGTTATGGGTGTAGCGCAGACCGGCCACACCTTCCAGTCCCTGCACAATCTGCACCTCGTCCTGAGCAAAGACGTTGTAGGTGCCAGTGGTCTCGAAGTCGATGTTGTCGCTCTGGCTGCTGAGACTCTCCTGCACCAGTTCGATACCGGCCGACAGCTTGTTCCACGAGGCTAGTCGGAAGATGCCGCGCAGTGTCTCGTTGACATAATGGGTGCGCTTGCGTGTCTCGTCGTAGCTTTCGGCCTTGGCTGTCTGCCAATAGTCATACTTTGAGGCATAGTTGTCGCTGTAGACATCGAGGTAGACGTGCGTTTGGTTGTTGGGAGTCCAACGGGCACCGCCACCGTAGGTGTACGACTGATGGTGAAGGTCGTAGGTGTATGCCTGCCGCTCGCTGTACGTAAATGTCTTTTCGCCAGTGGTCTTGTCTGTGGCTTTCTTTTGTGTGAAGTAGGTAGCCGCCTGTGGACGTGCTGTCAGGTAGTCGTAGTAGGAACCACGCACATAGACCGACCAGTGGTCGTCGAAGCGCCATTCCATCTTTTCGCTGATGTTGTCGCTGCGGAAAGCGGCCGACATGGGACGCCCCGTGAGTTTCAGCACCTCAGTGCCATCCTCGTCGAAGGGCTGGTAGTGGTTCACTTGCCAGTTGTCAGCCTGTCGATGGGCATAGTTGGTGTGAGCAGAGAAACTGCCGCTGTTGACGTCGATGCTGATGTCCTGGCTCAGCCGTCCGTGACTCTTAAACTGGGTGTCTGACGTGGCTGCAACCGATGAGCGACTATCATCAGTGATGATGTTGATGACACCGGCTATGGCATCTGAGCCGTAGAGGGCCGATGCTGCCCCGCTGAAGATTTCGATGCGCTTCACGTTCGACAGGTTGAAGCGCTGCCAACGGTCGTCGCCACTAACGCGCCGTCCATTCTCAAGAATGACGATATAGTCGTCGCTGGCACCATTGAAGTTGATGAACTCTCCCATGCCGTTGGTATGGGTGGTGACATGGGTGGTCAGCCGTGCCAGTGCCTCCTGCAGTGTGCTCACCTTTGCGTTCTGTAGCTCTTTGGCGGTGATGACCTTCACGGCCACGGGCGAGTTGTCGGCACGGTGATAAGTGCCTGTACCAGTAATAACAACAGGGTTCAGCAGCTGTGAGCGCAACGAGTCGACAGGCTGCGCCACAATCTTTACAGAAGCTATAGAAACTATAGTTACTATAGAAACTATAGAAGCTATAGCATCTATCCCCCAGGTTGTTTTATTTGATGATTTCATAGTAATTAGGGTGATAGTCGGGCAATAGCTCAGGGTGGAACGCTTTTACGAAGTCGGCCAATAGTAGGTGGGGCTGCACGCCGGCCAACTCTCGATAGGGTTTGCGGGTTAGGTTACAGAAGAGCACGTGTTGCTCTTTCCATGCCCGCATTGAGGCATAACGTGGGTCTTCGTCAGCCAGTGTCTGCAGTGTGAACTCGCCATCGAAACTACCGTCGGTCTGCCAAAAGTCGGCATTGAGTCCACGGGCATAGACGGCCTCGAAGTCGAGCGTGGTGCCACCAGAGTCCTCGTTGTCGGCCATAATGTAGCGAGCACCGGCATCGTGGAACAACTGTGCCAGATAGCTACGACCACCGGCAATATACCAGCCATCGCGTATCTGCCGACCACTGATGACACTGGGCCGGCTGAGCGAGTCGAGACATGCCACTTCGTCGCGCAACGTCAGGTACTTGCGTTCGATGTCGGCAAAGACAGCATTGGCGCGGCGTGTCTCACCCGTAAGCAGTCCGATGAGCTTTATCCACTCGGCCTGGCCCAGCGGGTCCGTCTCTTTATATCCGTGGTGCGACAGCAGGGGGATGCCGCACTCCTTCAGTGCCTCGAAACCACCGTGCTTCGATGCCGACACGAAGATGTAGTCGGGGCGGGCAGCGATAACGGTTTCCAAGTCGAAGTTACCCTCTTTGCCGATGCGCACGGTGCGCCCGTCGGCCATCTGTGCCTTCACTTGCGGCGAAAAGAGGTTGCGCAGAGAGTTCATGCCCACGATGCGGTCCTCCAGGCCCAAGACCTCGAAGTTGCCAACCTGCAATGCCGTGGTGCAGATGAAGCGGCTGGCGGGCTTAGTCATTACAAAAGCCTCAACCCTGCCGCTCGCGGCGGCAGGGTCGGGGTTGCTGATGGCGATATGTATGCCGTCGGACTCATAGCTGACGCTGAGCCCTTTGGCATAGCGTATCTCGATGGTGTCACTGTAGTCGTCGGCGTGTTGCCAGACAGTGTCGTGGTGCAGGTAGAGCTCGTTGGCCGTCACTGTCTGTTCAGGCCTTCGTTCCTTTGTTCCACACGACAGCAGCAGCGCAGCAAGCAGCGACAGCCCTATTGCTGCATGTCTCATTTACTCCTCGGGATACATCGAGTGGTAGAAGTCAACCACCTCAGCCTGGCGGGTGTGGTTCTTATACAGGGCGCGGATGTTGCTGTACTCTAGCAGACCTTTCACCAGGGCGTCGTTGCCATTGTCCTTGTAGGTTCCGTTGGCTTCGGTCACATAGCCCATGTGCTCGAAGTACTTCTTCCAGCTGACGTCCTCAGCCTCGTCCTCGGTCTGAGTGGCCATCGAGGCTTCCCACTCGTCGTCGTCACCAGCCATGTCGTTATGGGCGTGGTCACCGGCAATCGACATCAGGGGAGCGCAATAGACATTACCGCTGGTCAGGCCGGCAGCCTTCATGCGGTTGCAGACTTGCACCTTGTAGTTGTCGGCCATGTCGACGGTACCCACGAAGTAGTTCTTATTAAGCTTCTGCAGCGCATTCTCCAGTTGAGTGTAGCGCACGTTGGCCTTGTAGGTGTCATACTCGTCGGGGTTGCCGTGACCCATGAAGCACATGGCGCCATTCTGCGTGTACTTCGAGAAGTTTTGGTGCAGTGAACCGGCCAGGGTGGCGGCATCAGCCACGGTGTACATCAGGGGCATGCCGAGCTTCAGGACGACCTTCGACATGTACTTGTCGTCGAGGTCGCCGTTCGAGTTGTTGCCGAAGTCCTTCATGGCGTTGACCACGCGGCTGAACTCCTCACCGGGGATAACCTGCATCGACTGCACGATGATCTCGCTGTACTGCACGCGGCCGAAGGCCTCCAGCCAGTACTTGGGCTCATAGAACGAACGGGCAGTGGTGTTCTCGGCTGCGCGGGCACGGTTGATGCAGATGGCACTTGAGAACGAGAGGTACACGTCGTAGCCGGCGAACTCCTTCTCATACTCTGAACGGGTCAGGTCGAAGGCATCATAGGCCTGCTGCCAGGTGCTACCGAAAGCCACGAGCAGGATGGCTTTCGAGTTCTTCTTCTGACTCTTTACTACCTGGTCCACCTCGCTCTGGTAGCGAGCCATGTTCTCACTGACGCTGTTGTTGTCGTCATCGTCGTCACTACAGGCCACGAAAGTCGTGGCGGTCATCATGGCCATCATGGCCAGCAGAAGGAATTTAATCTTCTTCATCTTGTTGTTTGTTTTTTAAGTTTGACTTAGTGTTATTTGTGAATTTGAGTTGTTTGCCTTGATGGAAGCGCACGGTGATTGTGGCATAGACGGTGCGGCCCGGTGTGGTGGTGCCCAGGTGTAGACCGTGAGGCGTGCGGTCGCAGTAGTTCAGGATGTTGTCGATGCCGGCCTCCACGCGCCAGTCGAACTGTTTCGAGTGACCGAGGTCGTGGCTCGTGCTGAGACGCCACATCTGCCAGCCCTTGCCATCGCCGTCGTTCTGATAATAGCGTTTCGTCGACATGCGTCCGTAGAGTCCTATACTCATACGGTAGAAAGGCGAGAAGGCGTGCTGCCATGTGACAAAGCAGTTGCCCTTATGACGGGCCATGCCGTCGATGGTTACAGGGACGAGGGTGCCGTGGCTGTCGTCGTAGACGTGGGCATCGGTGTCCAGATAGCTGTAGCCCAGTCCGCAGGTCAGGTCGCGCCAACTGTAGCGCATGTTGATGTCGATGCCGCAGGTGCGGGCGTCCTCCATGTTTTCATAGTGGCGCACCTTGCCCAGCATCTCGCCATACTGTTGCCGATAGTCGGCAGGCGCGTTGCTCACGGGGATGGTGACCAGTGTGATCATGTCGTCCAGTCGGTTGTAGTAGCCCGTCACCGACATGTTCAGCCGTCCCAGCGTGTACTCAGCACTCAGCGAGTAGTAGTTAGAGGTCTGCGGCTTCAGGTCGGCATTGCCCAGATAGAGCATCACTGTTGTCATTTCACGTAGGTAGCGGTAGTTGCGCTCTTTCAACGTGGGTGTCTTGAAACCCTGGCTCCATGAGGCCCGCAGGCGCAGGTCTCCCAAGGCCAGCATGGCCGACAGTTTCGGTGTCAGACGCAATCCAAACCCCTCGTTGCGGTTCAGACGCAAGCCAGGAGTGATGTGCAACAAGGTATGCTCCATGCCCAACCGTGTTGAACCGTGGCCTTTAGAAAAACCGATGCTCCACTCGTCCTGCACGTAGAGGGCCTCTGTATCATCTGTGGCAGTGCCTCCGGCAATACTGGTGGTAGCCTTCAGGTAGTCGTGACGTACTTCGATGCCCGCACTGAGGCGATGGGCTTCCGTCAGTGTGAACACGCCTTTCAGGTGTCCCATGATGCGCTGTTGGTCGGTCTGCAAAGTCCGTTGCCCTTCAAAGTAGGGGAAGTCGAGAATCAGTCGCCCCTGCTCATCGAAACCTTCGGCCAGTGTGGTCGATGTGAAGGCATGGTAGTAGGCGTGACGGTTCCAGTCTACGTCGAGGGTGACGGCGTCTGCGTCAGACCGAGTCAGACCGTGGCGCCACTTCCCGCCAACGGAGGCCGAGGCATTCTCGTAGTTCATGTCGAAAGTCTTCACGTCGTATTTCGGGTACTTGCCCTTCGGACGGTATATACCTTTTTTATATATAGAGCCACCGCCGTAAACTTCCAACGTTGGGCGTACGCTCCACGTGAGTTGTTCGCTGAGCTGCCAGTTGGTGTGGCGGTTCACGGTCTTGCTACGTGAGTCGGTGATGGGTGCTGCTGATGACGGTGTCCACTCGGTGGCCGTGTTCTGCCAGCCATCGCTGTGCTGCAGCTGAAAGTTGGTGTAGCTCTTGATCGGCCCCAGACCGATGCCAAGCCCGTTGTGCTGGCGAACGTCACCGTAGCTGCCCACGCGTGTGGTGTTCTCGACGAGCAGACCCTCGTTGTGCTTCTTCGAGATGATGTTCACCACACCGGCAATAGCATCGCTGCCGTAGAGCGCCGAGGCGGCTCCTTTTACAATCTCTATCTTTTCGATGTTGTGGGGGTCGATGAGGCTCAGGTCGTTCTCGCCACCTACGTCGCCGTGAAGGCGTTTGCCATCGACGAGCACCAAGATGTAGTTGTTGCCCAGACCGTTCATCTGCATCTGACTGCCCATGTCACCCTCGTTGAACGCAAACGAGGCAGACAGGCCACTGAGAATGTCTTCCAGCGAGCGACCACCGTACTGCCGCAGCTGGCGCCCGCTGATGACCTCGGTCTGTACGGGTGCCGTGCGCAGCAGGTGCTGCGTGCCAGTGCCTGTGACAACTACCTCGGGAAGTGAGTCGTTCATTTCCTGAGACCATAGGCACACACAGTACAATAGCGCCACAAGGACGCCCAGCATCGTTCTTTTTGCTTGCATTGATTTCCTGCCTTTATTCCTGAAGGCATTGTTTTTCTTTTCTTCGACGTGGCAGGTCTTCTGGCTCTCCGCACCGAACTGGCGTCTTCCCATCCCTATCATAGCGGGGACAGTGACTTGGTGCCAGTTCCTTAGAACGCGGATGACAGCTGCAGGTACAGCTCAGGATTTACACCTGATTCCCTTGCACCGTAGGGGCTTTTGCCTCACGGTTACCAAATCGGAGTGCAAAGGTACTGCTTTTGTGCCGTTCAGGCAAATTTTGCCTCAATTATTTCCGTTTTCGACACACTATTTAACAAATGCAATCTACAAAAAAGAAGCACGGACAAGAAACTTCCTGCCCGTGCTTCTTTTTTACCCTTTTACTTTTAGAGGTTCGGGTTGATCTTGTTCCACTCAGCGATGGGAGGAACGATGTTCAGCGTTACCAGCTCGTCGCGCATCTTGCAGAGGTGCTCATAGCTGGCGTCCAGCTTGGCATTCTCCTCGGCTGTGCCCTGAGGAACTTCGTACTTGGCTCCCTCGGCCGTCATGGTGGTCTTCATGGCCATCATGATGTGGTCGTACTTGTCGGTCTTCACGGATGTACCAACGGGGAAGCGGAAAGGCTCACCGCCCATAGCGGCGCGAATCATCTCAACAGAGAGATAAGCGGGGCTCTGGAATGAGCTGCGTCCACGAAGCTCGATGAT
>JAEEGL014509721.1_pt1 | contig 42925 bp, 30 predicted proteins | sample 9134231 | NCBI WGS metagenome assembly JAEEGL01 (sample SAMN16246548, study PRJNA631951) | gut metagenome | biome: gut microbiome; feature: rumen; material: fiber-attached | host: Bos | place: Iran: Karaj | collected 2018-10 | reverse complement strand
GAATACGCGGGGGCGTTTCCGGTCAATAACGAAAAACCCGGAGGGGCATCAATGCCTTCATCGTATTTCGAAATCCGCCATTCGGAATTCGGTCCGGCGGTCGGCCGCATCGACCTTACCGGCCTGGCCGGCGATTGGAAAGAGTACAGCACCCAAATCACGCAACCGGCCGGCGTACAGCCGATATATCTTGTATATCACGGGGAGAGCAAAGTGCAGTTACTAGAGATATTCTTTAGCTGATTATTTCGGGAAAAAGCATTGAAAACACTTTTATCAAGTGTTAATATAACAGTAGAGATGCACCCACTCCTTAGTGGATGCTCGCGATGGGTTTTAGCTCTCGAAAGAGCCGCCTCTCTCGCTGCAGACGAGAGAGGCATTTTTTTTGTGTGAATTTCAAGAAAATATGGCAACAAACCATAAGACGTAGTATAATAAACTATTATTCAGTAAGCGTGCGGAAAGCACCGAAAGCAACACATTTTAGAGGGATACCATGCCGGATATTACGGAAATCAACACAAAAGTGCAGAATGATTTCGTCATAGACGACGGCCGTATTGAGTCCATTGAGGAGTACCTTTCTCCCGACGAGCTCTTTGCGGATCTCATTTCGCGTGTCAAAAAGTACAATCCGGACGGTGTGGAGCAGATTACGAAAGCCTACGAAATGGCGAATGATGCGCACAAGGACCAGCTGCGTAAATCCGGCGAGCCTTATATCATTCATCCGCTGTACGTGGGCATTATTCTTGCCGATTTGCAGATGGACACGAGTACCGTCATTGCCGGCATTATGCATGACATTATCGAAGATACCGATATCACATACGATGACTTAAAGAATGCGTTCAATCAGGATGTTGCGGACATCGTGGAAGGCGTTACCAAGTTAAGCCGGATGGAAATCGGAAACCGCGATAAAATGGACGCGCAGGCAGAGAACTTAAGAAAGATGTTCCTTGCCATGGCAAAGGACATCCGCGTTATCGTGGTAAAACTGGCCGACCGCCTTCACAATATGCGTACCCTGAAGCATATGCCGCCCGAGAAGCAGATTGAGAAAGCGCGCGAAACGCTGGAGATTTTCTCTCCGATTGCGCAGCGTCTCGGTATTTCACGTATCAAGGTCGAACTTGATGACTTATCCTTAAAATACTTGGAACCCGAAGCATACTACGATCTGGTGGATAAAATCGCCACCCGCCGTGCGGAACGTGAAAAATACGTACAGGACATCGTAGTCGAAGTGGGACAGCACATCCGCAACGCCGGAATTCATGCGGAAATCGACGGACGTGTCAAGCATTTCTTCTCCATCTACAAGAAGATGAAGAATCAGAATAAAACACTCGATCAGATTTACGATCTCTTTGCCGTTCGTATCATCGTGGATACCATCCCCGACTGTTACGCGGCACTCGGCGTGGTACACGGCATCTACACACCGGTTCCCGAGCGAATCAAAGACTATATCTCTTCACCGAAGAGCAACATGTACCAGTCGCTTCATACGACCGTAATCGGTGAGTCCGGACAGCCTTTCGAAATCCAGATTCGTACGAAGGAAATGCATCAGATTGCTGAATACGGTATCGCTGCGCACTGGAAATACAAAGAAAATTCGGACGGCAGGAGCGTGGCGCTCGCGGATGAACAGAAATTCGCATGGCTGCGTCAGATTCTTGAGTGGCAGAAGGATTCCGAGGACAATGCGGAATTCATGAACCTGGTTAAGAACGGTCTGGATTTATTTACCGACGAAGTATACTGCTTTACCCCGAACGGAGAGTTAAAGCAGCTTCCGATGGGCTCCACGCCCGTCGATTTTGCATATTCAATTCACTCCGCGGTCGGCAACAAGATGATTGGAGCGAAAGTAAACGGCAAACTTGCAACCATCGATTATCAGATTCAGAACGGAGATAAAATCGAAATCCTGACATCCAACTCTTCCACCGGACCGAGTCGTGACTGGCTGAATTTCGTAAAATCCGCGCAGGCGAGAAACAAGATTAATCAGTGGTTCCGACACGAATTCAAAGACAATAACATTACCCGCGGCAAGGATTTGCTGGTTTCCTATTGCAAACCCCGCGGCATGGATTACGGTGAAATCGTTAAGACTCCGTACACCGATTACGTGATGCGTAAATACGGTTTCAAGGACTGGGATTCCGTTCTTGCGGCCATTGGTCACGGCGGCCTCAAAGAAGGTCAGGTCTACAACAAGATGATGGAGCTTTACGAGCGCGAGCACAAAAAGCCCGTTACGGACGACCAGATTCTCGATTCTATTTCGGATGCACAGGGCAGGAAACCTGTCAAGAAAGATTCCAAGGGCGGCATTGTTGTGGAAGGTGCCGATGATGTTGCGGTACGTTTCGGCAGATGCTGTAATCCGATTCCGGGCGACGATATCGTCGGATTCGTAACACGCGGACGCGGCGTATCGATTCACAGACGTGACTGCGTTAACATGAAGGCTTTGGTCGGCGAAGATGTAAACCGCATGATTGCCGCAAGCTGGAGTGCAGCGGCGCTTGAAGATACCAACGGGGAAAAATACTCGGCGAACGTTACCATTTATGCTAACAACCGAAACGGCCTTCTGGTGGATATCACAAGGACCCTTACGGAAAAAGATATTTCCATTCTCTCTCTTACCACGGCAACCAGTAAGAGAGGCGTTGCGACCATTCAGGTCTCCTTTGAGATTAAGAGCAAGGAAGAGCTGACTTATATCGTGGATAAACTCGGTGCGATTGAGAGTGTGCTGAATATCGAAAGAACAAGTAATTAACGGAGCAATAGCAATGTCAGAGTTGAAAGTCGGATGCATCGTTATGGGCATCCTCGAGAATAATGTTTATTTTGTGCATCGCGAAGGAGAATACGATGCAGTAATTATTGATCCGAATTCGCAGGGTGCAAACCTTTTTACGAAGCTTCGCGAAAAAGGACTGACCGTGAAAGGAATCCTTTTAACGCACGGTCATTTCGATCACATCATGGGCGTGAACGACTTGAAAGAAATCTCGGAAGCGACAATTTATGCTTCCGAAGATGAGGAAAATCTTTTGGGAGATCCTCAGTTAAACAGTTCTTACAAGGTCGGCAAAAGCTATACCGTAAAGCCTGACGTACTCTTAAAAGAGGGCGAAGTTGTCGAAGTCGGCAGCATGAAGTTTAAAATGATCAAAACGCCCGGTCACACCGAAGGCAGCTGCTGTTATTACTGCGAAGATGAAGGAATTCTTTTCAGCGGCGATACATTATTCTGCGAGGGAGCGGGAAGAACGGATTTTGAAACCGGCAATGCGGGACAGTTAAAGCAGTCCTTAAAGAAACTGATGGAGTTGCCCGAGAATGTAAAGGTTTATCCGGGACACGGCGAATTCACAACCATTGAGCATGAGCAGATGTACAATCCGTTTATTGGATTTTAACGAAAAGGAGCAGAGTGTTGAGATTAGTTTGTTCCAATGACAAATTCGAATACGATACCTATCTTTTGGTAAAAGAGTTTTGGCCGAAGGAAGAGATTAAGCGTCAGAATGTGGGTTCTGACGCTTTTTTGAAGGACTCTGCGGCGGGCGGACCGGAAGGTGATTCGTCCGGCGAGCCGTTCGGTGATGAAGTAGTGATCGAATGCTTGTACGACAAATGTAGGACGGTTATCACGCTTGCGGAGTCGGATGACAGCAAAGAATTCGCGGGGAAAATGCCATCGGCAAGTCCGGGCATAGAGCCCGGTAAAGCAGCCTGCGCAGGCTGTAAACGTTTCGAATATCCCGTGCCGGGCGGCCTTGACGAAAAAGAGTACAAGAAGGCACATATGCGTAATTTGTATCTCGGACTTTCGGAGATTACGGGCATACAGCTTCCATGGGGGAACTTAACCGGCGTTCGTCCGACCAAGCCTGCAAGACAGATGTATTTGGACGGTGCCACGGACGGGGAAGTTGCAAGGTTTTACAAAGAAACACGTTTTGTGAGCGATGAAAAGACAGCACTGGCATCGGAAATCGCAAAAAGAGAGGCGAAGATTCTTTCCGCAATCGACCCGATTAACGGATATTCTCTTTACATCGGAATTCCGTTCTGTCCGACCAGATGTGCATATTGTTCGTTTCTTTCCAACCCGATTGCAAAATGGCAGAGCAGAGTGGACGAATATCTGGGGTGCCTAAAGAAGGAACTCGATTTTACGAAGCAAGCTTTTGCAGGGAAGAAACTTGATACGATATACATCGGCGGCGGCACTCCGACCGCGCTTTCGGCAGACGAACTGAAGGTGCTCATGGAGATGCTAAATCCGACACCCGCGGGGCTCCTTGAGTTCACTGTCGAGGCGGGGCGTCCCGACAGCATCACTCGCGAGAAACTGCGCGTTTTAAAAGAGGCCGGCGTCAGCCGGATTTCCGTTAATCCGCAGACCATGAACGAAGAAACCCTGAAACGAATCGGACGTGCGCATACCGTGGAACAGACGCGCGAAGCATTTGCGCTCGCCAGGGAAGAAGGGTTTGACAACATCAATATGGACTTAATCCTCGGCCTTCCCGGGGAAGGCTTGCGTGAAGTGGAATATACGCTTTCCGAAGTGGAGAAGATGCGTCCGGATTCGCTTACCGTACACAGCCTTGCGATTAAGCGCAGTGCTCTGATGAAGGAATGGGAGAGAGGAACGGGGGATGAAGGTCACGCCACCCTTGCGAAACTGGCCTACGAAACAGCACAACGCCTGAACTTGAATCCATACTACCTCTACCGCCAGAAAAACATTGCGGGAAATCTGGAAAACGTCGGCTTTGCGAAGGAAGGTCTTTACGGCATTTACAACATTCTCATGATGGAAGAGGTGCAGTCCATCGTGGCACTCGGTGCCGGAACGGTCTCTAAACGCGTCCTTTCCGAGAAAGATATCAGCCGCTGCGACACAGCCAAGGACATCGGTCTTTATATGGACAACATTGACGAGATGATTGCCCGTAAAAAAGAGCTGTTTTGCTGACACGAAAACAGCATTTATTCGTGCAATCGAAGAGACTTTTATGGTATAATTATTCTGTATTTTTTTATAAAAACAATACATCGGTTTCAGAATAGATTTTCCCGAAAAGAAGGACGCTTTCGGGAGCGCTACGGGGGAACTCGAATGAAAAAGAAGAATAACGCAAAACGAATGCGACTCAAAGGAATTCTTGCGGGAATGCTTGCGCTGTCAATCTTTGCATTGCAGCTGGGCATTCCTTTGCCTGTTTTAGCGGACGAAGCGGGAGATATGACGGAAGAAATTACCGTGGATTTAACCGGCCAGGGCGAAGGTTATTCCGCGGTCCTTTACAATATCGAGAACGGACTTCCCACATCGGAAGCCAATGCCATTACCGGTACGCCGGAAGGCTTTATCTGGATCGGCGGCTACAGCGGACTTCTTCGTTATGACGGCAATTCTTTTGAACGAATTGATTCGGTCAGCACCGGAATTACCAGTGTGGTAAGCCTTTACGTGGACAGCAAAGAGCGTTTGTGGATCGGTACCAACGACAACGGCATCGTGAAAATGGAGAAAGGCACTTACACGCAGTACAACCGTACCGGCGGTATGAAATCCTCCTCCATCCGTTCCGTTACGGAAGCTCCGGACGGAACCATTTACATTGCAACGACTCACGGCATGGGTACCTATACGGACGACAACGGTGTGGAAGTTGTTTACGAGTCCCAGATTTATGATGAATACATTCGTGAACTGCGCACCGGCACGGACGGCGTGGTTTACGGCATTACGCAGAACGGTGCGATTTTTACTTTTGAAGACAACAGACTGACCGGCTTTTATGACAGCTCAAGACTCAATCTTTCCGGCGAAGGCATTAAATCCATCCTGCCGGACCCTGACAAACCGGGCAATTTATACATCGGTACCTCAACAGGTAAAATCGTTTACGGCAATTTAAAGGACGGAATGAAGAATCCGGAAATCATTAATGTCAGTCCTTTGCAGACCGTCAACTCGATTGAAAAAGTCGGAGATTCCATCTGGGTTTGCGCAGATACCGGAATCGGATTATATGAAAACGGCGAATTCAGCAAGGTGGAAAATGTTCCGATGAACAACTCCATCGACGAGATGTACGTTGACTACGAAGGCAATGTCTGGTTCACATCCTCCAGACAGGGTGTCATGAAGATTGTAGCCAACCGCTTTACGGATCTTTTCGAGCGTTACGGTCTGGAACGTACCGTTGTAAACTCGACCTGCGCATATAACGAATATCTTTTGATGGGAACCGATACCGGCCTGCTTGCACTTATGAAGGGCGGCCGGGTAGAGAGTATTCCGGTTACATCCATCGAAGGTCTTCCTGAAGGATTCGGCGAAAAAGCTTCCAAACAGGAAGAGAAAGGTTCGGAAGAAGAGAAGCAGGAAGGCGTTGAGGATGCTTCCGAAGCGGAAAAGACACCAGTTGAGGATGCCGCGGAAGAAGGTGCCGAAGACGATCCGATGATTCCGTATGACGGTCCGGCTTACGATAATCTCCTTGACCTCTTAAAAGGCTGCAGAATCCGTTCCATGATGAAGGATTCAAAGAACAGGGTATGGTTCTCCACTTACAGTTCCCTGGGCGCTGTAGTATACGATAACGGCAAAGTTAAATGCTATTCGACCGCAGACGGACTTCCTTCCAACCGTGTGCGTGTAACGTTTGAACGAAGCGACGGAGTCATTCTTGCGGCATGCACGGGCGGTCTGGCTTTCTTAAGCGATTCCGGTGTGGATGATGTTTACGATGAACAGTCCGGCTTAAACAATCCGGAGATCCTGACGATTGCGGAAGCGGAAAACGGCGATATTTTACTCGGTTCCGACGGTGACGGAATCTATGTTCTGACGGAACACGACGTAAAGAATATCGGCCTTGACGAGGGCTTAACTTCCGAAGTTGTTCTTCGAATCAAGAAAGACGTAAAGCGTGGAATGTTCTGGATTATCACCAGCAATTCCATCGGTTACATGAAAGAGGATTACAAGGTTACCACAATCGATCAGTTCCCGTATTCCAACAACTTCGATCTTGTGGAGAATTCCAGAGATGAAATCTGGATCTTAAGCAGTAACGGTATTCATGTGGTTCACGTGGACGATCTTTTGGCAAACGGCGAGATTAAGCCTGTTTATTTTAACCGTGACAGCGGTCTTCCCTGCGTAACGACAGCGAACTCCTACAGCTGCGTGGATTCGAACGGAAACCTGTATCTGTCCGGTACCACGGGCGTCGCGAAGGTCAATATCGAGGAACCGTTCGGAAATGTCGGTGAGATTAAAGCAGCCGTTCCGTATATTGATGCGGACACAACCAGGATTTATCCCGATGCAAACGGCAAATTCCAAATTCCGGCCGGCGTAAACAAGGTTACCATTTACGGATATGTATTCAACTACTCGTTAATGAATCCGCAGATTACATACGAACTGAAAGGATTCGACAAGCATGAAACAACCGTAAGCCGCAGCGATTTTGAACCGATTGTGTATACCAACTTAAAGGGCGGTAAATATAAATTCGTCATGACGCTTACCGACACGATGGTAAACGGTGCTTCCATGGTCAGTGTCGACATCGAGAAGGAAAAATCCATCTTTGAAAAACTCTGGTTCAAGGCTCTGGTTGTAATTACCGTGATTGCTCTTGCAACCGGTGTTGCCCTGATTATCGTTCGCAAGCGAATGGATGCACTTCTTGCAAGACACGAGAAGGATAAAATGTTCATCCGCGAGATGATTGAAGCGTTCGCAAAGACCATCGATATGAAGGACAAGTATACAAACGGTCATTCCACTCGTGTTGCGGAATATACGGTAATGCTTGCGAAGGAACTCGGATATGACGAGGAGACGGTGGAGAAGTATTACAATATCGCACTTTTGCACGATATCGGAAAAATCAGTATCCGTCCCGAAGTTTTGAATAAGAACGGTAAGCTGACCGATGAGGAATTCGCGGAAATCAAGTCCCACTCCGCAAAGGGATACAATGTTTTAAAAGACATCAGTATCATGCCGGAACTTGCAATCGGTGCCGGTGCGCATCATGAAAGACCGGACGGCAAGGGCTATCCCAAAGGCCTTAAGGGAGACGAGATTCCCAGAGTGGCACAGATTATTGCGGTTGCCGATACCTTCGATGCGATGTATTCCGACAGACCGTATCGTAAGCGTATGAACTTCGACAAAGCGGTTTCGATTATCAAGGAAGTGTCCGGAACGCAACTGCAGGCGGACGTTGTAGATGCATTCCTTCGACTGGTGGATAAGGGTGAATTCCGTGCACCGGATGATATCGGCGGCGGCTCGACCGAAGATATCAATAACATCCATAAGAAGCAGGATGAGGCGGAAGCATTTAAGAAGCAGGAAGAAGAGAAAAAAACTGCAGCGGAGGCGAAAGCGGAAGAAGAACCAAAGCCTGCAGAAGAACCGAAACCCGAGGAGAAGAATGAGTAATACCGTGTTTAACCGGGGAGCGGATGCAACCGTTTTTAACGATTTTGCACCGGTTTCGGAAAACAATTCCATAGCATCGATGAATGAGAATCAACAGGGGGGCAGCAATGCCCCCTTAGGTTGCGTTAATCTCGATGCGGGCAGCGTTCTTCCGGGCGATTATCATATCATTCGCAGAATCGGAGCCGCGAATGCGGGCGGCGAGGCAGACCTTTATTTAAGCGAGCATGACGGGGAACTCTATGCAGTGAAAATCTTCCGTCGTGCGATTCACGCAAAAGAGGATCTGTCTGCAAAATTAAAGAATACAAAATCGCCTTATGTGGCGAGAATCTATGAAACCGGCGAATTCGCGGGAAAGCGGTTTGAGGTCTATGACTATTTTAAAAAAGGCAGTTTTGCGGAACGCTTAAGCAAGGAGGGACCGTTCTCTTACGAGGACTTGAAAGGTTTTATTATTCCGGATTTAAACGAGGCACTGCATGATCTTCACGAAGCGGGAATCCTGCACCGGGACATCAAACCGGCCAACGTGATGTGGTCAAACGAGGGCACACACCCCGTATTAATCGATTTCGGCCTCTCTTCGGTGATTCGCGAATCAAAGTCCATTGTTGTATCCGAGGTGGGCTTTACGGCCTCGTACGCGGCTCCCGAGGTGCTTAGGAATGTATATTTTGACGAGTCGGATTATTATTCGCTCGGAATCCTGATTTATGAACTTTTCACGGGCAAAACCCCGTTCGGGGAAGAGAATGCCTATACGAATATCATTACCAAGCCGGCGGACATGCCGGAGGATTTGTATCAGTTGATTCTCGGTTTAACATATGCGGATTTGTCCTACCGGCACGATCTTTCCAATCCGAACCGGCGCTGGACATACGAAGAAGTCCGCAAGTGGATTGACGGTGTAAGCCAGCCGATTCCCGGACTCGGCGGGGGCGCATCCGAAGCGGAAGAGGACGGTTCGATACCGCCCGTCAGCTTTATGCACAAGCAGTATACGGACATGAATTCTTTAATGAGTGCTATCGGATGGAACTGGAAAGAAGGCAGGGATTTTATCTTAAGAAACCAGCTGACCGAGCATTTACGCCTCGGGAAAAATGTATCAAAAACGCGTCTTTATCATGCGTCGGTAATAGAGGACACTCTGGCGGACAGGAATCTCGATTCGGACGAAAAACTTGCGGTGATTCTTTATACGATTTCGCCGGATTTACCGTATCTGTTTTCGCCTGCGGGTGCATACGAAAGTATTGAGGATTTTGTGAATGCGATGTTTGAAGCGCTGTCCGGATATACCAACGATATTTTAAGAACCGGTATGGAATCGCTTGAAACTCTGATTCCTTCGGGTGTGATGATGAAATTTGCCGAAGCGAAGGGCGAAAGCGACGAACATAAGGAACTCATTCGTGAATTCGAAAACCGCATGAAAGACCGCATCGACTGGAGAAAACACAGGGAGAGTTACTGCTATGAATTCGCATACCGTTATACCGGCAGGGAGGAGTTAAATGTGAATCTTCCGGACGGAACGGTATTTCGAAATATTGAGGAAGTGAAAAAATATCTTACCGGAAAAAAGGGCGAGGGGTATATCGATTTATACCGGGTGACGGCGTGCTTTTTGGATGATGCGCATACGCTGAAACCTGCCGTTTACGGTTGGATGAAGGCAAAAGGATACAGTCTGGGGGAAGAGTTTGGACTATGAGCGGACCGAAAATGTCAGCAGCGGATATCAAACGGTTTCGTTTATTTGAGCAGGACAGAAGACGGTTCTGCCAGGACCTTGTGCGCTTAAACGACCTGCAGAAAAGAAGACTTCAGGCGATTGCCGCTTTGCAGGATCTTTGTATCGGTGTCATGGAAGAAGACGAGATCAAATTCCGGATGCAGAAACTTGATACCCTTTCTTCGGAAATCAAAGCTTCGACGCAGCGGATTGCAGCGGTTTTGGCGGAGCGAAACAATGAGGATATGAAGGAAGTTCTGCAGAATGTTTCCGCGAAGTTTGAAGGTGTGGAGAGTTTCTTTGAGGAGACGGAAATTCTTGTCAGAAAAACGAGGGATACATACTTTGAGCGGGTGGTTGCAGGTGCGAAGAATGCAGCAGGTATTGCAGGACACAGTATGGACGCAAATCCCGGACCGGAGTTTAAAAGTACGGAAGAACTTCGCAAAGAGCAGATTGCAGCCTTTGAAGAATTTGCAAAAGAAGAGGCTGCCAGAGTACTGCGTGTGCTGGGAGATTTAAAGACACGTGCGGCGATTACGGGGATGAAAGAGGCGGAATCCATGCGGTTATACGATGAAGTATCGGCGCTTTGTGCGGAGGGCAGGGATGCATTTTCTCTTTACGAAGAAGTGCACCGGCTGGATGTCATGAAAGTACGTCCGATACGAGATGCGATTGAGAAAGAAGAAAAACGACTGGATAATCTGGACGCAAGGCTCAGCATGGAACTTGCCAAGTACCACACACTTTGCAGTGAGTATGATGTTTTGCCAAAGAAGTTTTCGCTCGCGGAGGAAAGCATTGAGGCGATTCGCTATGAATGTGCGGCATTGATGGCAAAGCATTCCGAAACAGGCGATTTGAGAATTCTTATGAAAAATATCCGCAAAAGCCTGGTGGGACTCGGATATTCCTATCTGGGTGAACGCGAAGAGGACAGGGATTTTGCCAGGGAGATTTACAGAATCCATGATGATGTGATTCTGCATGTGATATACGATTCCACGGGAAGGGTAACGATGGAAGTGGCCGTGGAGGATACCACGGACCGCGCACCGCACCCGAGGGAAGTGGACAAACTTGTCAAAGAACAGGTGCTTTTCTGTGAGGAGTATGAAAAGATTTTTCATGCAATCAATCAAAGAGGTCTGGAGTTCCGGAAAGAGAATCTCTATCCCGTGAGCCCGGACTTTGCGCAGGTCATCAATACGACGGAATTTACGAAGGCGGGCGGTACAGGCAGCGTGACCGGCGCTTTGGGCGTCGCGGCAGGCGATGATTTCTACGAGTACTATGCTTCCAGAGAGAGCAAGTATCTTATGACAGGACAGAATTGAGGGTATCGATAAACAAAACGGATTTCGACGGCAGAGTCAGGAATGGTTCGGACAGGGGTGGTTGAGTCGTGAAAGGGAAAAAATGTCCCGCATGCGGGACCGTAAACAGAATCAGCAATATCGTGTGCTCGGCGTGCAGAGAAGATTTGCTGCGTGTGCCGGTGAGTGAATGCGGGGAAATGGTTCCGCAGAAAACAGAGACATCGGGTGTCGCCGGAAATCCTGTTGCAGGCGGGGTTCCCTCTGCGGGCAGTGAAAAAGAAGGCGCGGAGACGTTTGGCGGCTTTAAACGCAAGTGCCCCGATTGCGGGAAACTCTGGCCGTACAGCCGAAGCCGGTGTGATTGCGGAAGAAGTCTTTTGACGGTTGGCGTGTATAAGCCGGAGGAGGACAACGCATCGGACAAGCAAATAGATGCTCCGACGGAACAGCCTACAGATGTAGTACTAAGCAGATTTTACTTGCGCTCCGAGGACGGTAAATGCGAAATCCGTCTCCCGCTCGGAGAAGAAACCATTGTCGGGCGTAGCGGAGCGGGAGCCGACTATCTGGCGGAGAAAGCATTTGTCAGCTCCGGGCATGCGAAGTTTACGGCTTACGAAGAAGGCATTGTGATTGAACACATCGGACATACGAATCCGACGCAGGTAAATAATATCGAACTGGAAAGGAATATCCCGTACCGCATTGAGCCGGGGGACTTAATCGTGATGGGAGCAAGAGACAGGCAGGGATATCATCCGAGCATCGCATACTTCCGACTCGTGGAAGATGCAGAAACGGGGAATTAGTACAGAGATAATCTGCGAGAAGGTTACAAAGAGGGATTGCATATGGCAGAAAACATGATCGTGGCAAAATGGCATAAGGAACTTGAGATTTTTTACCGGATTAAGAGCTCGATTATTCTCGAAGGCAATATCTATGACAGTTTCCGGTTTCCGGAAGGGGAACTGAAAGGCGCATGGCTTACGCTGAATCAGTATCTGGAAGCATTCTTTGCGGAAAAAGGATATGAGAACGTCGTATTTTACAATCCGATTGACGGTTTTACCGCTTCCGAAGAAACGGCGCTTTCGAAGTTTGGCGAAATAGTCGGCATGAATGTCGAAGACGGTAAAATCGCAGCCAAATTCGATGCATCCGACACGGGGGCACCCGTGCTGATTAAAGAGGCACTTGCTAACGGCGAGAGTTCCACCGTTATCGTGATGGACATGGCATCGCGTTACATTATCGCGCCGGATCATCTGTATCCTGCGGATCTTCAGTGCTACACGATTCTGAAGCAGGCATTCCTTGGCGCGGCGGATGTGAATACGAAAGAGGGCAGAGTTGAAAACATGCTCGTCTTTATCACGGATAAGCAGAACGATTTGCCGTCGTGGATTTATTTTAACGTAAACCGGATTAAGGGCATTCAGATTGAATACCCGAATGCGGAGCAGCGAAAGAGCTTCCTTTTGCAGGATGATATGGTGAACTTCTTTGATTCCGAAATATTCAAAGAAGATTACGAAAACTATAAAGACAAACCGGAAGAACGTGAAAAACTGATTGACCAGTTTGTTGCACGTACGGAAGGACTGACGTTCTTTGAACTGATGCAGCTTCGAAAACTTGCCATTTCGGAGAAGGTTCATCTTTCCAAAATCTGTTCCGTTGTGGATCTTTACATCTACGGAATCAAAGAGAATCCATGGGAGAAAGAGGATTTGTCAAACCGCTTAACACGCGGCGAAGAGATTCTGAAGAAACGTGTCAAAGGACAGGACGAGGCAGTTTCCCAGTCCCTCGATGTTTTGAAACGTGCGGTCAGCGGCCTGTCAAAAGTTAAGAATAATGCTTCTCCGAAGGGAGTGTTATTCTTTGCGGGACCGACCGGTACCGGTAAAACGGAAACCGCGAAGACGCTTGCGGAGCTTGTGTTCGGCGATGAGAGTGCGTGCATCCGTTTTGATATGAGTGAGTATTCGCACGATAATTCCGACCAGAGATTATTCGGTGCGCCTCCGGGATATGTCGGATATGAGGCAGGCGGACAGCTTACGAATGCGGTCCGGAAGAACCCGTTTTCGATTCTGCTTTTTGATGAGATTGAGAAAGCATCGCCGACGATTCTCGATAAATTCCTTCAGATTCTTGAAGACGGCCGTATGACGGACGGACAGGGAAATACCGCATATTTTTCCGACTGTGTGATTATATTTACATCCAACCTTGGAATCTATACGAAGGATCAGTACGGAAACCGAAAAGAGAACGTGAACCGCTCGATGAGTCCGGATGAAGTTCGTACGAAAGTGACGACTGCCATTCAGGATCACTTTAAGCTTGAACTTGGCAGGCCGGAGATTTTAAACCGTATCGGAGAAAATATCGTCATCTTCCGTTACATCAACGAGGATGTTGCAAGAGAGATTTTAACGGCCCGCGTGGAAGGCATTGTGAAGATGATTGCACTTCAGAAAGAGATTCGCATCGATGTCAGTCCTGTATTCGAGAAACTGTACGGACTTGTATGCGAGAATCTCGATAACGGCGGACGCGGAATTAACAATATTGTGGAGAAGGCGTTGATCAATCCGCTTGCGAGACATATTTTTGATGATGCGATTCAGGCCGGCGAAGCACGCGTGGTAACGGATATCGTGAAGAAAGATTCCGGCTACGACCTGGTGCTGTCATGAGAGTCGGGCGGGTTCTCTATCCCATTAAGGCACTCGGTCCCGGAGAGCGGCTCGGAATCTGGCTGCAGGGATGCGACCGAAGATGCGAGGGCTGTGCCAATCCCGAACTCTGGGAGAAGGAAAAAGGCGAAATGCCGCTTCCCATGCTGGTCGCAATGTGCAAAGCGGCAATGGAAGATTACTCTTTGACAGGCATTACGATTTCCGGCGGAGAGCCGCTTTTGCAGGCGGAGGAGCTGGCCGGACTGCTGAGTGCGCTAAGAGCGGTATGCGATGATATCCTCTTATTTACGGGATATACGCTTAAAGACGGCGGCAGGATAGTTCACGACGGGGAACTCAATAACGATGCGGTCGAACGCGTACTTTCGCTCGTTGATGTCGTGGTGGACGGCGTATATATCCGTGACTTAAACTGTGGCGAGATTCTGAGGGGATCTTCCAATCAGGTGATTCATTATCTGAATGGCAACTCCGGGGAAGAAGCGCCCGGAACGCTTCGCACAAAGTACGAAGCATACATTGAAACAAACCGGAAACAAATCGATGAATTCATATCCCACGACGGAATCGTGGCGGTCGGAATTCATCCGGGAGAGTTTAAAAAGTGAGTAAGACACCGAACGGATTCGAAATAACGGATTTTCTGGAAGGCCTTACGCGGGTCGGAGAAAAAGACCCCGCGTATGATGCTTTCGTGCGCCGTTATTCGGCCCATCGTGCCATCGAAATCAAGAGAGAAGAAGCAGGCCTTACCAAAGAGGTTCTGATGCAGAACCGCAGAAATCTGGTAAAGGGCATTGCGACAACGCTTCTGGTCATCGCCTGGCTTGCATTTGCGGGAGTGATTTTTCTGGCGGTCGGAAAGTCGGTTTTGGATGCAAAGGCATTTCAGATGTCTTCGATTATATCTTCCATGACAACCGTGCGAATCCATATTCTTTCGGCGGTGGTGGTGGCATTCCTTTGCTTTGCGGGACATTTTCTGCATGCACCTTCCAGAATCTTTACGAATGTGGCAGGCGCAATCTGGTGCACGCTCGTAACCTTTATCCGTTTCCTTCATTCGGGTCCTTTTATGACGGAAGACAATGTGGCATGGAAAACACTTGGTGTTTTGCTGGTTACTTTCATTTTTGCCATTGTCCTCGGAACAAAGCTCGGCGACTGGTTGAACGACAAGCTTTGCAATATCGATTCGGATTACCGCTACCTAAAACCCGAAAAATACAAATTCGAAATCTTCGAGGCGGTCTGGCTGGTAGCGATGATTGTCACAAGCGGGATCTGCCTGATTTTCTTTATGTCGATGCCACTGTTTTTTAAGGCGGCCCTGACATGGCCGTTTCGCATTTTTTCCTGGATTTGTCCGCTTGTGTTCTTCGTGCTTTTCTGCATCCGGTCTTCGAGAAACATGGACGGCGACAGCGTAAACGCCTGGGTTTGTTCCTCACTGGTGACCTTTGATGCGTGTGCGATTCTGGAACTTTTTACCATGCAGAATATTACGAGGGCCATGATAATCTGGGCGGTTCTTCTGGTTGTATCGATTGGCGTGATGATTACCGTCGGAAAGATTCTGGATTCGGATATGTCGGTTTTGATGATTTTTATGATGATTCTGACGTTCTTGGTCAGCGCCGTCGTTGTGGTATATTCAACGGAGGCCGGCATCGATTCGATTAATATCAGCGCCCACTGGTGGATGGTGGCGCCGGCGTTTGTTACGGCGGGCGGTGCGGTTGCAAGCACGATACTGGAGATGCTGCAGCATAAACTTCTGTAGATACGAATCCACAGCAAAAGGTTGTAATTTGAGCACGAAAATAGTAAAATATATTGTTGCTCGTCAGGGAACAAACGAGACAACCGCGAGACAGCTAAACGAGTAAAACAGGGAGAGTACCATGGATTTAATCAAAAAACCCACAACAGGAATGAAGGACATTACACCGGACGAGATGGCGCTTCGTAATTACGTCATGGACGAGATTAAGAAGACGTACGCATCCTTCGGTTTTTCACAGATTGAAACCCCGGCAGTGGAGCATATCGAAAACCTTTGCTCAAAGCAGGGCGGTGAGAATGAAAAATTAATCTTTAAAATTCTCAAGCGCGGCGAAAAACTGAATCTGGAGACGGCACAGAACGAAGGAGACCTTGTGGATTCCGGTCTTCGTTATGATCTGACCGTTCCTCTTTCCCGTTTCTATGCAAACAATGCCGCAACGCTTCCGAAGCCGTTTAAGGCACTTCAGATGGGCAATGTATGGCGCGCGGACAGACCGCAGAAAGGCCGCTTCCGTCAGTTCATGCAGTGTGATATCGATATTCTCGGAGAGCCGTCTAATTTGGCGGAAATTGAATTGATTCTCGCAACCACGACACTTTTAGGACGCGTCGGATTCCGGGGATTCAAGGTTCATGTCAACGACCGCCGGATTTTAAAGGCCATGGCTTCCTATTCCGGATTTGCTCCCGAAGATTTCGACAATATCTTCATTGAACTCGATAAAATGGATAAAATCGGTCTCGACGGTGTTTGCGAATGCTTAACCGAAGACGGATTCTCCGCGGATGCGATTGCAAAATACCGCAAACTCTTCGAAGAGTTCAATACACAGGAGAACCGGATTGATTTCTTAAAAGCAACGCTCGGCGATTTTATCGAAGAGAACGCTGCGGATAACCTGATGGAAATCTTAAGCGCAGTGGAAGCATCCAAAGGAACGGATTGCGAAGTTGTATTCGATCCCACGCTTGTGCGCGGAATGAGCTATTACACCGGTACGATTTTTGAAATCGAAATGAAGGAATTAAACTGCTCCGTAGCGGGCGGCGGAAGATACGACAAGATGATCGGTAAGTTTACCGGTCAGGACACCCCGGCATGCGGATTCTCCATCGGATTCGAGAGAATCATCACGATTATGATGGAGCAGGGCAAAAAGGCACCGGGAACGACCGAGAAGACCGCGTTCTTAGTGGAAAAGGGAATCGACGGCGAACGCCTCGGAGAAATCATTGCAAAGGCACAGGCTCTTCGTGCGGAAGGAAAGACCGTGCTGGTTACGCGAATGAACAAAAACAAGAAGTTCCAGAAAGAGCAGCTTGAAGCGGACGGATATACCGAGTTTACGGATTTCTACCGTGAGGCACTCAGGAACTGAAAATATAAGTAAATTTCTTTACGGAGGATACTACAATGGCTGAGTCCATGAAAGGTTTGAAAAGAACACATCGCTGTACGGAGGTTTCCGAAGCGAATCTAGGCCAGACCGTGACCGTGATGGGATGGGTCGCAAAGAGCCGAAACAAGGGAGGCATTATTTTTACGGATTTACGTGACCGAAGCGGAATCCTGCAGATTATCTTTGAGCAGGGCGAGGGCGACGAGTTCGTGGATGCCGCGAATTTTGAAAAAGCATGCGCACTTCGTTCCGAATTCGTTATTGCGGTTGTCGGCAAGGTCGTTAAGCGAGGCGGTGCTGCAAACGAGAATTTAAAGACCGGTACGATTGAAATCCGTGCGAATTCCCTTCGCATTCTTTCCGAGGCATTAACGCCTCCGTTCCCTGTGGAAGCGGACTGCAAAACGAAAGAAGAGATTCGTTTAAAATACAGATATTTAGATCTTCGTCGTCCGGACATTCAGCATAATATCATTATGCGTTCCGAAGTGGTTCAGAGAATCCGCAATTTCTTATCCGAGGAAGGATTCCTTGAGATTGAAACTCCGATTCTTATGAAGTCCACACCGGAAGGTGCGAGAGATTATCTGGTACCGAGCCGCGTGCATCCCGGCAATTTTTACGCATTGCCGCAGTCTCCGCAGTTATTTAAGCAGCTTTTGATGTGCTCCGGTTACGACCGTTATTTCCAGGTTGCAAAATGCTTCCGTGACGAGGACCTTCGTGCGGACCGTCAGCCGGAATTCACGCAGGTCGACATGGAATTGTCCTTCGTGGATGTGGAAGATGTTCTGGATGTAAACGAAAGACTGATTGCAAAGGTATTCAAGGAGAGCATCGGCATCGACGTACCCCTTCCTTTGCAGAGAATGAAATGGATTGATGCGATGAACCGTTACGGTTCCGATAAGCCTGACACAAGATTCGGCATGGAACTTGTGGACGTATCCGAAGTGGTAAAAGGATGCGGTTTCGGCGTATTTACCGGCGCGCTTGATAACGGCGGTTCCGTAAGAGGCTTAAACGCAAAGGGCCAGGCGGAAATGCCGAGAAAGAAGATTGATGCACTGGTTGATTTTGCAAAAGATTACGGCGCAAAAGGTCTTGCTTATCTTGCGGTAAATGCGGACGGAACTTACAAGTCCTCCTTTGCAAAATTTATGACCGAAGAACAGCTTAAAGCGCTTGTGGATGCCATGGGCGGCGAACCGGGCGATTTGCTCTTGTTCGCAGCGGACAAAAATACGGTAGTCTGGGCGGTTCTCGGAGCACTTCGTTTGAAACTCGGCGAAGAGATGGGCTTAATCGATCATGACAAATACAATTTCCTTTGGGTAACGGAGTTCCCTCTCCTTGAGTGGAGCGAGGACGAGAACCGTTTCGTTGCGGTTCACCATCCGTTCACGATGCCCATGGATGAAGATATTCCTCTTCTTGATACCGATCCCGGTGCGGTTCGTGCCAAGGCTTACGATATCGTATTAAACGGTACCGAATTAGGCGGCGGTTCCGTCAGAATCCATCAGGGCGATATTCAGGAAAAAATGTTTGAGATGCTCGGTTTCACCAAAGAGCAGGCACAGGAACGTTTCGGATTCCTGCTTGATGCATTTAAGTACGGTGTACCGCCTCACGCAGGACTTGCATACGGCCTTGACCGTATGATTATGCTGATGGTGAAAGCGGACTCCATCCGTGACGTTATGGCCTTCCCGAAGGTTAAGGATGCATCGGATCTTATGAGCGAAGCTCCGAATGTGGTAGACGAAAAGCAGCTTGAGGAGCTGTGCATTAAAGTAGTACTTCCCGAGAAGGAAGAATCTGCCGAATAAAATTAAGACGGCGTGAACGGCCTATGATTTACGTATACACAGCAAATGTAAAATCGTTAAGCGAAAAAGTATCATCCGACGAGATGGCATTTCTTCGGATGCAATCCGTGCTGTGCGAAGAACGCCGCAAAAAAGTACAAAGTTTAAAACAACCTGCGGACAAGGTGCGAAGCCTTGGCGCAGGTTTGTTGCTTCAAAGCGCATTGTATGAATATCTTTCGTTAAGTGTCGGAAAACGCGACTGCGGGCACCGTGACGAAACCGGAATGCACTGTGTCGGTGAGATTAACGACGAAACACTTTCAAATGCGTCGAGAATGCGAAAACTGCAGATTGAATACGGAAAGCATGAAAAACCGTACCTGCCGGAATATCCGGGTGTCTTTTTCAACCTTTCCCATTCCGGTGATTATGTGGCGGTTGCAATCAGCTGCCATCCGGTCGGCATTGATATCCAGGAGAAAAAAACGCTGAGCGAAGCATTGCAGGATAAGTTCTTCAGTGAAGGAGAGCGGGGAAGCGGGAAGCCGGCGTTCTATATTTTCTCCGGAAAAGAAAGCTTCATTAAGCTGACCGGAGAGGGCATGAGCCGCTCGTTTGCCGATTTTGACGTGGATCTGCGGGGCAGGACCGTGCGCGATGCACAAAGCGGGGAAATCCTCGCCTATGTCCGCTACAAGGAACTTGACGACGGCAATTACATTCTTTGTGTCTGCGATAAATGCCGGGATATTATACGATGGTGACATGAATCCAAAAACCCCCGTCCGTACGGACGGGGGCTTTTTTTCGCGTAAGCGTTATTTTACTGATGAATGGATAACAGATAAATAAGCGGCGAATTCCAGTAAATCGTAATCTCGTTGGTTGAGTAACTGGAATCGTTGTCGATGTAGCAAAGACCACCCTTCTTGCCTGCAAGAACCGCTTTTGCGTATGGATCTTCGAGATAGCAGTCGGGACCGCCGACGAGCATACCGGGCATTGCCGTTCCCATGCTCTGGGAAGGTCTGTGGTGAGGATGTTTCGGTGAATGTGTACCGTAGCCTGTTACGTAACAGTAGCCTGCGGGGTTCATACCGAAGAGATTATCCAGTGCATGGTCGGAATAGTATTCATATACTCCGTTGCCGGTCAGCGTATACATCATGTGATAGAAGATGCCGTTGTCCGCAATGCCCATGTTGGAACCCCAGTAATAGTTATCCTTCAAGGATACAAAGTAAGGATCTTTTTCAAGGACATTTAAATCGTTTTCACCGAGCTTGTTTAAGCGGTTCATGAAGTTCAGCTGCAGACGGTCGCTTCCTTCTCCGCCGTTCTTCATATAAAGCAGATAATCGTATGCGGGATAGGTTCCCATGCTTGCCCAGCCGAGACCTAAGGAGTATCCGCTTTCTTCGATTTCAATTGCTTTCTGCAAATACTGATTGTCGCCGGTTGCGAGGAAGAGTTCTACGGCTGCCCATAAGAACTCGTCTTTATTAGATGCATCGGGATATTCGCCGGTGTTGATTCCTTCGGGATTCTTGAATCCGGTTACATCATCCGCTGCGTATTTTACCATATAGTCATATGCTTTCTTGGAAGCCTCGAGACACTCATTTGCGAAGTCCGCATCGATTGCCTTGTAAATAACGGATGCCTCTGCCATAACTGCCGCAAAATCACCGGTTGCGGTCGTGGAAATCGGGCATACCACGAGTTTTTCGTTTTCTTCCTGCGGCATTACGACGCCGGGGAAGTTTTCGCAGGTAACTTTATGATATACACCGCCGTTGGAAGCCTGCATCTTTAAGAAGAATTCAAGTTCCCAGCGGGCCTCGTCCAGAATATCGGGAACACCGTTTCCGCTTTCGGGGATGCCGAAATCATCGCCGTGTGCGGCTTCATTCTCATTGTATACGAGGAAGAGATCCTTTATGGTCTTGGCTCCCGCAACCACGTAACGGCCGTAGTCGCCGGCATCGTGCCAGCCGCCGGATACGTCGATTGTTTCTTCGGTTCCGTAAATGGTGGCTTCACCCATATGACATGCGCGGTGATAGAAGTCGCCCGCAATTTCTTTTTCGAGTTTCGTACCGCAGCGCTGTAAGGTCAGCATCTTTACGGTATCCTTGTATACATCTGAGTAGAGATTGTCGCCGATTACGAACGGATAGGAATCCTCATATCCTTCCACGGAAATGACATAGGTTCCGGGTTCTTTCAGCTCACTGAAATCACCGTGGCGTTGTGATCCGTCGCCGGAGTAGGAGTGGAGTTTATCGCCCGTAAAGGTACCGGTGTAAACCACTTCGCCGGTATCCGCCAGTTTTACGGTGAATTCCGAAACGTTTTCATCATAAGGAGCAACAAAGAGTTTATCCGAACCGGTTAAGTAACCGATCTGGTTAACCTTGATTGCAATGGGATCCGCAAGTTCTTCGGGAACAATTGCGTTCGAGCCGTCTTTTACAATCAGTTTTACATTGTCGAGATATACTTTATGCTCGTTTTCGCCTTCCAGACCGCCCTGAGCACCTAAGTTAAAGCAAAGACGCGGAGCGGGATCGGATGCATCCTCCATTGTAAAATCAACGGCAATATGCTTCGTTTCCGGTCCGATTTGAACGTCCTTTTCCACGTAGTACGCATGGTAGTCGCCGCCGTTAATCTGGTGACGCCACTCGAGCGTTCTTTCGATATCGCTGCGGATGTCGAATTCCATGGTATAAACACACTGTTCGCTTAACGGATAACCGTCCTTATATACCTGACAGGCATATTCCACGGTTCCGAGGGACTTAATGTCGATCACAAGCTCGCCGTCTTCCACACCGATTTTAAACGAACCGCCGCTCTGGGAGTAGGTTCCCCAGCCTGCGTATTTGCCGTCGTCGAAATTATCGTCGATGACAACGCTTCCGTCTACCAGTCCTTTCTTTTCCTCAGGCTGTTCGGAAGGTACCTCGCTGGTCTCGGAAGAGGGGTTGTTCGGATCGATTTCCTTACGATTGCATGCGCCGGCGGACAGAAGTCCTGCGGTCATGGCCAGAATTAAGGCGATGGATACGTATTTCTTTGCTTTCATAATTCATTTCCTCCAATGGGTAAAATTACACCATACACACTCATTTTACTATCCGGGAGTCCAAAAGAAAATGAAAAAAATATCCCGAAAATAGAAAAAATATATCAATAAAGAAAAAACTCCCATTTTGCCTGATTATGTGGTATAATAATCAAACCCTTGATTTACAAGGAGAAGGAGAGAAAAATGAAAAAAATCTTATCACATCTGATTCTTGCGATTGTGCTTGTAACCGGTGTATTTGCTATCGGAGCATTCAAGTCAAACGCGGCGCCTTTGTCCATGCCGGACGGAACCGTATTCGATCCGGTTTATTATGCGGATACCTATGCGGATTTAAAGGCAGCCTTCGGCTACAACGGCGGACTTTTATGGAAGCATTATCAGGAATTCGGAAAGAAGGAGGGAAGAACTCCCACATCACTTACCGAGCCTGTCGGCAGCGTAAAGGTAATGAAGGGCAATGTGCTTTTTGATTCCAAGTTCTATTCCGATACCTATTCCGATCTAAAATCGGCATTCGGTGAGAACGAAAAGCTTCTGTGGAACCATTATCAGAAGTTCGGAAAGAACGAAGGGCGTCAGGCATACTTCGGTGAAGTGGTGGTTTCGGCGACCGCTCCGGTTTCCGGTCTTCAGGCGCAGGAGAATTTACAGAATGTGAACCGTTCCACGGGACTTCCTTTCTACATTAAGGTAAACCGTGCGGCATGCACCGTTACCGTTTACGGTATGGATGCAGCCGGCAATTATACGCTTCCCTGTGCGGCGTTCATCTGCTCGCCCGGTGTTTCCACCCCGATTGGAGTATTCCGTTCTTCTCAGAATGCAAGATGGCTTGCTTTTGACGGAGGACAGTACGGACAGTATGCAAAGCGCATCACCGGACATTTCTGGTTCCACTCAGTAATGTATAACGGCAGAAACGAAGGAAACCTCGACTGGCCGGCATTTAATAATCTCGGAACCGTTTGTTCCCACGGTTGCGTACGTTTGCAGGCAGGTGATGCAAAGTGGATTTACGACAACTGCCCGGTAGGAACGACGGTTGAGATTTATGACGATGCAAGCAATCCCGGACCTCTGGGAAGACCGAGTGCACCGAAGATCAGCGGAAGCGACCCGCGTCGCGGATGGGATCCGACCGATCCGAATCCAGCAAATCCCTGGTGGAACTAAGAATTGCAAATCTTTTGTGTAAACAATACGTAAAAAGGGGAGAAAAGTATTGTTAGAGAAAGTAAAACAGTTGCTGGATGAGTCGAAGAGAGTGGTCTGCATTATGGGACCGGAAGCCATGATTGAATGTGGCGGCATCGATCTTTGGTCACCCGACAATTTGTTTCGAATTGAAAAAACATACGGTAAGAGCCCGGAAGAGATGCTTTCCGCGGGTGAAATTACAACGCGGAAAGTGTATTTCTATGATTTTTACAAAAAAGAGGTCATTAAGAATCTTCCGAAGCCCGGACCGGCATACGAAGCCATCCGCACCCTGCAGGATGCGGGAATTATCCACGAGGTCATCACATTCAATATTTACGGACTCGAATATCATTCGAATATCCACAATGTGATTGAACTTGCCGGAAGCGTCTATGTCAATTACTGTCCGGTCTGCAAGAAACTGTATCCGGTGGATTATGTGCAACAGTCGAAAGGTGTGCCTCTCTGCGAAGAATGTAAGGCGCCGATTCGTCCGAATATCCGCCTTCACAGCGAGAAAGTACAGAACAATCTGTATACGCAGGCATCCCTGGCCTGCAAGAATGCGGATATGATTCTGGTTCTCGGCATGACGCTGTCGGGAAATAAAATCCGCTACTGCACCGGCCACTATGAAGGCGACAGGCTTGTTGTTGTGCATAAGGAGCCCCATTATACGGATAAATATGCCGATTATGCCTTAAATATGCCTGTAACGGATGTTATGACATATCTTGCGAATGAGTAACAAAGGAGTTTATTTTGCCAAATCCGATAATTATAGGACAGGGGATAGCAATTGTCATTCTGCTGATCCTGTCCGCATTTTTTTCTTCCTGTGAGACTGCGTTTTCCTCGGCAAACCAGTTGCGTCTTCGGACACTTTCCGAAGAGGGTAGCAAAAAGGCCGACCGGGCGCTTCGTATCCTGGAAAAATATCCGAAATTCTTAAGTACCATTCTGATCGGAAATAACCTGGTCAATATTTCCGCATCCGCACTGGTAACCACGCTTGCGCTTTCCACGGGGTATCCCTGGGCAGTCAGTGTCGCGACAGGCGTTCTTACGTTCATCGTGCTTTTATTCGGCGAGATTATCCCCAAAACATGGGCCAATCTGTATGCGGAGAACATTGTGCTTTTCTATGCACCCGCCGTGCAGGTTCTGATGATTCTGTTAACGCCGTTTATTATCGTTACGGAGGCAATTGCGACGGTATTCTTAAAAATCTTCGGCATCAATCCGAAGAAAAAGAAAACCGTGATTACCGAAAACGAGCTCAGAACGATTGTGGAAGCAAGCCACGAAGAAGGTGTCATCGAGGAAAAAGAGCGCGAGATGATTAATAACGTGGTGGATTTCGGCGATGCGTGCGCAAGGGATATCATGATTCCGAGAATCGATCTTGTTATGGTACCCGATACAGCAACCTACGATGAGGTTCGTAAGGTCTTTAAGAAGAATCTGTATACAAGAATTCCGGTCTACCGCGATTCTAACGACAACGTGGTCGGAATCCTGAATATCAAGGAGTTTCTGCTCTTAGACGAACAGGACAAAGCGAATTTTAAACCCGAAGATTTAATGCGTGAGCCGTATTACACCTACGAGTACAAAAAGACTTCGGAACTGATGATGGAACTTCGTGCGGCAACGAATTCCGCAGCCATCGTCCTAAACGAATACGGTGCCGCGGAAGGCATGGTGACCATGGAGGACCTGCTTGAAGAGATTGTCGGGGAAATCCGTGACGAGTTCGATGAGGAAGAGGATCACCTGATTCAGAAAAAGGCCGAGAATGTGTACCTGCTTCCGGGAAACATGAAACTCGACGATATCAACAATTCCTTGGGATGCGACTTGCAAAGCGAGGATTACGACTCCATCGGCGGCCTCATGATTGAACTTTTGGACGACCGGTTGCCGGACAGGGGCGAAATGGTCGAACTTCCGGACGGAAACACGCTGACGGCCAAGAGAATCGGCGGAAACCGCGTTACGGAAGTCATACTGAAACTGAAAAAGAAAGAAGAAGAGGGAGAATAAGATTTGCTTTTATTTTCCCCTTTTTTATGGTACAATGTAATTTGGTTTTGTGTGGCAAAACCGCAAAAAAGTATGTAACAAACCTTAAGGGAGGATGAAATGGAAAAGAAGGAGAATAAAATCGGCAGAATACTTGCAATGGTACTGATTCTTTGCATTACTGCCGCACTCGGATATACTGCGATTGTGGGCTGGGGCGATAAGAGAATCGGCTCCGCTTACAATGTTAAGCAGGGCCTGGATCTGGCAGGCGGTGTCAGCATCACCTATCAGATTGTGGGAGATGAGGCACCCACCCAGGAAGATATCAACGATACCATTTACAAGTTAAAGATGAAGGCGGAGTCCTACTCCACCGAAGCACAGGTTTATCAGGAAGGTACCGACCGTATTACCATTGAAATTCCGGGTGTTACGGACGCGGATGCGATTTTAAAAGACCTCGGAAGACCCGGCAGCCTTTATTTTATCGCGCAGACCGATAAGGAAGGCAATCAGAACTATTCCATCAAGACCACTGAGGACGGCAATCCGGTTTATTTCGACGAGAATAACGTGGAATTCATCTATGTAACGCAGGATGAAGCGGTTTTATACGATGAAGAAACGAATGCGGCCAAAGTGGACGAGAACGGAAACGTAATTCCGTATTCCCTTAAGAATTCCAATGATATCAATATTCAGTACAGACTGAACAAAACGATTGATGAGCTCCGCGCGGACGGCTCCATCATTCTCGAAGGTTCCGACGTGGTATCCGCAAAGGCAGCTACCATTCAGGAGCAGCAGAACGGCTTACAGAAGCACGTTGTAAATCTTTCCTTTAACGAAAACGGAAAGAAGTCCTTCGCGGATGCAACCGCCAAGGCAGTTCTTAGCGGCGAGACCATCGCAATTTATTATGACGGAAACTTCATTTCCGTACCGACCGTAAACGATTCCATCAATTCCGGTGAAGCAGTGGTTTCCGGTATGGGAAGCTATGAAGAAGCGGACAGACTTGCCGCAAAGATTCGTATCGGTGCACTGAAGTTAACCCTTCAGGAAATCCGTTCCAACATCGTAGGTGCACAGCTCGGTTCCGATGCCATCCGTACCAGTTTGCTGGCAGGTATCATCGGATTTGCAATTGTAGCGATTATCATGATTGCAATTTATTTCCTGCCCGGTTTTGCGGCAGTACTTGCACTCGTGCTTTACACCTTCTTAATTGTTTCATGCTTATCCGTATTCAACGAATACTTTACATTAACCCTTCCCGGTATTGCCGGTATCATTCTTTCCATCGGTATGGCCGTGGATGCGAACGTAATTATTTTCGCCAGAATCCGTGAGGAGCTGGCAACCGGTAAGACCCTTCAGACTGCAGTGGACATCGGTTTCAAGAAAGCGTTGTCCGCAATTCTTGACGGTAACATTACGACCTTAATCGCAGCAGTAGTGCTTATGTTTATGGGTACCGGTTCCGTGCGCGGATTCGCGCAGACTCTTGCACTCGGTATTGTGCTTTCCATGATTACGGCACTGTTTATTACGAGAATTCTGTTAAACGGTTTGATTTCACTTGGACTGAACAACATCAAACTCTTCGGTGTTGCAAAGAAGAAGAAAGTATTCGATGTTGTTTCCAAGGGCAAGATTTTTGCAATCGTTTCCGCAGGACTGATTCTCATCGGTATCATTACGATGGTGGCATTCCAGATTAAAGACGGCAACGCACTTGCATACAGCCTTGAGTTCTTGGGCGGTTCTTCCACAACCGCAACCTTAAACGAGAACATGTCCATCGAACAGATTGATGCGAACATTACTCCTTTGATTGAAAAAATCACCGGCGACGGTAACGTTCAGGTTACCAAGGTGGAAGGCAGCAACGAAATCATCGTAAAGACGAGAACCTTAAACGAGGACGAGCGTAAAGAATTAAGCGATCTCTTTACCGGACAGTTCGGTGTGGACGAGGCAACCATTACTTCGGAAACCATTTCCGCAACCGTTTCGGGCGAGATGAGAAGAAATGCAATCGTCTCCGTAACCATCGCGGTTATCTGTATGTTAATCTATATCTGGTTACGATTCAGCGATTACCGTTTCGGTGTATCCTCGGTACTTGCGCTTTTGCACGACGTTTTGATTGTACTTGCATTCTATGCGGTGGCAAGGGTGTCCGTAAGCTCGACATTCATTGCCTGTATGCTGACCATAGTCGGTTACTCGATTAACGCGACCATCGTTATCTTTGACCGTATCCGTGAAAACAAGAAAGATGCAAGCGAGAAGCTTCGCATCTCTTCCGCAAAGAAGCGTTCGAAGAAAACCGGCGATACCGCTTCGAAGGGTGTAACTTTGAAGGATATCGTAAACGAAAGTATTGCGCAGACCTTATCCAGAAGTATCTTTACTTCCTTAACGACCTTCGTTATGGTATTGATGCTTTACATCCTGGGCGTTACTTCAATCCGTGAATTCGCACTTCCTTTGATGATCGGTATCGGATGCGGATGTTATTCTTCCGTATTCCTTGCAGGTTTCTTCTGGTACTTCTTAAGAACCAAAATCGGCAAGAAGGACGGCCTCGAAGAGGACGACGATCCGGACAAGAATTACGTATAAAATGCGCTTTGCGTAAAAGAATAAATTCCCCCGGGACTACTCGGGGGAATTTGTGTAGATGCGAGCAACCGCATATAAAATAGACAATGTTGGGAGACTGTGATGCGTAAAAAATGGGTTCTGAAAAGAATACCTGCGGATTATGCGGGACTGGCCGAAGAGTTCGGCCTCGATCCGGTTGTGATTCGCGTACTTGTCAATCGCGGTCTGACTACGAAAGAAGGCATCCGTGAGTTCTTCGATTCGTCCGATGCGTTGTTTGACAATGCCGCGGGACTGCCGGATCTGGAGAAAGCACTTGAGGTAATCCGGCATTTTAAGCAGGATCAGGTCCCGGTACGAATCATCGGCGATTACGATATCGACGGTGTCTGTGCGACCGGAATTCTGTTAAAAGGACTTCGGACTTACGGATTAAACGTGGACTCCGTAATCCCGCACCGTGTACTCGACGGATACGGCATGAACGATTCCCTGATCCGGAATGCTTATGAAGAGGGTATCCGCGGAATCATTACCTGCGATAACGGAATATCCGCAAAGGATTCGGTTGAACTGGCCAACAGTCTGGGAATGGAAGTGGTGGTCACGGACCATCACGAGATTCCGAAGGAACTGCCGGATGCACTGGCTCTCGTGGACCCGAAACGCGAGGAAAGCACTTATCCGCATCCTGAAATCTGCGGAGCATATGTGGCTTATAAAGTGGTGGCACAGCTGCTTTCCGGTAATTTTGACAGGGAACTTCGCAAAGAACTTCTGATTCTTGCGGGATTTGCGACGGTCGGCGATGTCATGCCCTTATCGAGCGAAAACCGTTCCCTGGTAAAATATGCACTCGCACATATTAAGGAAGGTTCCAATACCGGTTTAAGCGCATTGATCCGACAGACCGGACTTGAGGAAAAAGAGATTACCTCGTATTCGTTCGGATTCATTTTAGGTCCCTGCATTAATGCGACAGGGCGTCTGGATTCCGCGGCAAATGCGTTAAACCTGATTATGAGCGAGGACGAAGAAGAAGCGGCGAAGCTTGCCGAGCTCCTTCACCGGATGAACGAAGAGCGAAAGGATATTACCGCAAAAGGGCAGGAGGATGCGATTGAATTAATTCAGAGCGAAGGCATGAACGATTCCGTTCTGGTGATTTATCTTCCGAATGTGCACGAGAGCATTGCAGGCATTATTGCGGGACGCGTGAAAGAAACATTTTACCGTCCGTCCTTTGTCTTTACGGATACCGAAGACGGAATGATAAAGGGGTCCGGACGAAGCATTGAAGCATATGACATGTTTGCGCATTTAAACGAGTGCGCGGAGCTCTTTACCAAGTTCGGCGGGCATCCGATGGCAGCAGGCATTACGATGCCGAAGGAAAATCTGGAAGCCATGCGGAAGTTCTTAAACGAGCATTCCGGGCTTTCCGAAGAAGATCGGATTCCCACGGTTACCATTGATGCGGATATGCCGCTGTCGTATGTAACCGTAAAGGTGGTTGAAGATCTGGCTTTGCTTGAACCGTACGGAACGGGAAACGAAAAGCCGCATTTTGCAAGAAAAGAAGTGATTTTCACCGGCGGAAGGATAGTCGGAAAGAATAAGGATGTCGGAATCTATACGGTCAAAGAGCCGGGTTCGGACAGAACCTTTACGATGAAACTTTTCCGCGGAGTGACGGAATTCCACAATTATATCGATGAAACTTACGGTGCGGGAAGTGCCGAAGGAATCTACAACGGCAGGGAAGTAAAACTGAAGGTTGCGTATTATCCGGATCTGAACGATTTCCGGGGAACCGTAAATGTGGAATTTATCATGACGGATTATGAGTAAACGCCGCAAACGTGCGGCAATGAATAGGAGTTTATATGTTCGCAGACGTTATCGTGGACATTTCCCATAAAAATGTGGACCGGCCGTTTTGCTACCGGGTGCCGGATGCGATTTTACCCGATATTCACATCGGCAGCAAAGTCGAGATGCCGTTTGGACAGGGCGACAGGGTTCGTACCGGTTATGTGATCGGATTAAACGAAAACCCGACGGATGAAATCGAGGAAAGCCGGATTAAGGATTTGCGCGGTGTGGTAAAAGGAAGTGTGAGCGCAGAGGAGAATCTGATTGCGCTGGCGGCCTTTATTAAGGAGCAGTACGGTTCCACCATGATTCACGCCCTGCAGACGGTTCTGCCCGTAAAACGAGAGATTAAGACGCGTGAGGAACGCATGATTCATGCCAGTGTTCCGGAACTGACCCTGCAGCAGGGCGCGCTGGAAGCGCTGAAGAAAAAGCAGAAAGCCAAAGCAAGGCTTTTGGAGGAACTGGTAACGAGCAGCCGGATTAATTACAGCCTCGTGACCGGAAAACTCAATGTTCCCGCGCAGACTGTCAAATCGCTTGAAAAAGCCGGATTTCTGACCATTGAGGTGGTAAAGACCGAGGAACTGCCGTTTACGTTTCGCAGGGAATACACAAGACCGAATGCATTAAGCGATGAACAGCAGCATATTCTGGATACCGTAAAGCGTGACCGCGAAAACGGAGAGATTAAGAATTATTATATCTACGGCATTACCGGAAGCGGGAAAACGGAAGTTTACATGGGGTTGATTGAGGAATGCTTAAAAGAAGGAAAACAGGCAATTCTGTTAATTCCCGAAATCTCATTAACCTACCAGAACCTGCAGCGCTTCTATCACCGGTTCGGGAATAAAGTCTCCGTTGTTCATTCGAAACTGACGGACGGGGAAAAATACAGACAGATTAAGCGTGCGATGGACGGGGAAATCTCCATCATGATCGGACCGAGATCGGCGCTTTTTACGCCGTTTCGGAATCTCGGCTTAATTATTATCGACGAAGAACATGAACCCTCGTATAAAAGCGAGAGTATGCCGAAATACCATGCAAGGGAAGTGGCAATCAAACTCGGGGAACTTACCGGCGCCAACGTGGTGATGGGTTCCGCAACACCGTCCGTGGATGCATTTTACAGAATTCAGAACGGGGAACTTCCGATGTTTCGCTTAAGCCGGCGCTTAACGGGCGGAGAACTTGCGAAGGTCCATGTCGTGGACATGAAGGAAGAACTCGCAAACGGAAATAAATCGGTTTTTTCCGAAATTTTAAAATCCATGATTACCAAACGCCTCGAGGACGGGGAACAGACAATGCTGTTTTTAAACCGTCGCGGGTATGCGGGCAGCGTGGTCTGCCGTGAGTGCGGAGAGGTTATCAAGTGTCCGCATTGCGATATTTCCCTCTCCCAGCACATGGGAGGAAAGCTCGTCTGCCACTATTGCGGATACGAGACCGAGTCGGTCAAAAAATGTCCGAAGTGCGGCTCCGTGCGGATTGCGGGCTTCAGGGCCGGCACCGAACAGATTGAGGAGCAGATTCATAAAACATTTCCGCAGGCGGTGGTGCTTCGTATGGATGCGGATACCACAAAGAAGGCGGAGGACTACGAAAGTATTCTTTCGAAGTTTGCATCCGGAGAAGCGGATATTTTGCTCGGGACGCAGATGATTGTAAAAGGACATGATTTCCGGAATGTGACCTTAATGGGTGTGCTTTTGGCAGATATGTCCCTGAATGGAAGTGATTACCGCTCGGCAGAGCGTACATTCCAGCTGCTGACCCAGGCGGTCGGAAGAGCGGGACGCGGGGAACTTGCCTCGGACGCGGTCATCCAGACCTATCAGCCGGAGCATTATGCGGTAACCTTTGCGGCGGCACAGGATTATGAAGGATTCTACGAAGAGGAAATCGCTTACCGCGAGTTTCTGGATTACCCTCCCGCAGGGCATATGCTTTCGGTACAGTTCTTCGGACCGGACTGGAAGAGATTGTCGCAGCTGTCTTTGGGAATCTGCAGGGAAATCGAACCGATGCTTGTTGAGAAAGCATCCGTCAGCCAGATTGGCCCCGGCAAGGCAGCGCTCGGAAAGAAGAAGGATATCTACCGTCAGGTGGTATACTATAAATGCAAGGATATCGGCAGATTAATTGCCGTCAAAGATTATATTGAGAAGCGCATCGGGTCGCTTTCCCTAAACGGAGAGCAGATACAGTTCGATATGGATCCGATGAATTCATTTTAAAGGAGGTACGACATGGCAGTCAGAAACATCCGCACGCTCGGGGAAGAAGTACTCCGCGGGGTTGCAAAGGAAGTAACGGAGATTACTCCGAGAATCAGAGAATTAATTGAAGATATGTTTGATACCATGTATGAAGCCAACGGCGTCGGTCTTGCGGCTCCGCAGGTGGGAATCCGCAAGCGTATCGTTGTTGTGGATGTCACCGGCGAGGATCCCGTGGTATTGATTAATCCGGTAATCCTTCAGGCGGACGGCGAGCAGACCGGATATGAAGGATGTCTTTCCGTACCGGGAAAAACCGGTATTGTAACACGCGCAAACCATGTCATTGTCGAAGCATACGATATGGACATGAAGAAGTTCCGGATTGAAGCGGAAGAGCTGATGGCAAGAGCTCTGCAGCATGAAATCGACCATCTGGACGGCATAATGTATGTTGATAAGGTCAAAGAGGGCGAACTTTACAATAACGAAGACCTGAAGGATGAATAAGTCAGGGAGGGATTTGCCTTGAAGATTGTATTTATGGGAACACCCGACTTTGCGGTGGGAGCATTGCGCTCTCTTCACGAAGCAGGACATGAAATCACACTTGTTGTAACACAGCCGGACAAGCCGAAAGGACGGGGTAAGGAGATGGCGTTTTCTCCCGTTAAAATTGCCGCCGAAGAGCTTGGAATTCCGGTCTTCCAGCCTGTGAAAATCCGTCTGCCGGAATCCGTGGAGTATTTAAAATCTGTGGAAGCGGATGTTTTTGTCGTTGCAGCTTTCGGACAGATTCTGACAAAAGAGATTCTGGAGATGCCGAAGTACGGCTGCATTAATATCCATGCATCGCTGCTTCCGATGTACCGCGGGGCCGCACCGATTCAATGGGTCATTTTAAACGGTGAAAAAGAGGCCGGTGTTACGATTATGCAGATGGACGAGGGGCTCGATACGGGCGATATGCTCTTATCCGACAAGATAACACTTGCCGAGGACGAAACAGGGGATTCCCTGCACGATAAATTAAGCGAAATGGGCGCAAGGCTGATTGTGGAGGCACTTGCAAAACTCGAAGCAGGTACTCTTGAGCGTAGACCCCAGCCCGAAGGACCTCTTTTCTATGCAAAAATGCTGAAAAAAGAGATGGGCAATCTGGATTTTACCAGGAGTGCGGAAGAATTGGAACGCACCGTAAGAGGCCTTTATTCCTGGCCCGGAGCGTATACGTATTACCACGGGAAAGTGTTGAAGGTGATTAAAGCGGAGATTGCCGAAGGGGAAGAACTTGCGGCTGCAGACGGCGCGACGGTTGATAAAAACGTGCAGTGCGGTGCGATTGTGCTGGTTACGAAAGAAGCCTTTTTCGTGAAATGTGCGGACGGGTTCCTTAAGATTACCGGGGTAAAACCCGAGGGCAAGAAGGCCATGAACGTGCACGATTTTCTGCTTGGAAACCGCGTAACGGCGGGAGAGGTACTCGGAGTCTTATAAAAGTTGATTTATAAATTCCGGTTATAAGAAAGATATGAGTGAGAAACAGGATTTACAGGTTCGGGAAATATGTCTGGAAGTGCTCCTGCCCGTTTTCCGGGGAGAAGAGTTTTCGCATGTCCTGATTAAGGGAGTCCTGGATAAAAACGACGACTGGGAAGGTGCAAAAAAGGCATTCTTCAAGAAACTGACGATGGGCGTGATTGAGCGTAAAATCGAGCTTGATTACTGCATCGGCCGATTCTGCAGCCATCCCGTTAATAAACTGAAACCTGTGATTCGTGCCATTCTCGAGATGGGCGCGTATCAGATTCTGTACATGGATCAGGTTTACGATACCAAAGCCTGCAATTTAAGCGTGGAACTGGCAAAAAAGAAGGGATTTAAAAACCTTGCGGGATTCGTAAACGGTGTACTTCGTTCGCTTGCCAGAGAGAAGGAGCATATCGTTTATCCCGATTCGGCAAAAGAACCGGTTAGGTATCTGTCGGTGCGTTATTCGATGCCGGAAAACATCGTGGGGATTTTGCTTTCACAGTACGGATTTGAAGCTTGCGAGAGCATGTTTGCGGCAGCGCTGAAAGAGAATGCACTCAGCATTCGCGTCAGAAAGCAGGGAAATTGCCTCGCAGATGCGGAGAAAACGGGAATAAACGAAAAAAAGACCGCGAGGGAGACATACGAAGATGTTGTGCGCAGATTACGTGACGCCGGCGCTGAGGTTACATCGTACGGCTTCCTGCCGGATGCTTACGCAATCCGCCATGCACAGGGTGTAAACGACCTGCCTGGATTCGAGGAAGGGCTCTTTACGGTGCAGGACCCCGCATCCCAGCTGGTGGGATATCTGGCACCGCTGGCGGAAATTGTTGAGAACGGACAGGCTGCGAAGGATGCAGAGTCGGAAGCATTTCCTTTCATCATGGATGTTTGTGCCGCACCGGGCGGAAAGAGCATTCATGTCGCAGACCGACTGCGCAAATTAATGCGTGTGCCTGATTTAGACAGTATATCTGCGACGGAAGAGCTCGCGAAAGGGACGGGAGTCGTTTACTCCTTCGACGTATCCGAGAAAAAAGCCGCGAAGATTCGCGAAAACGTCGAAAGAATGCACGTATCCAACGTAGTCGTAAATGTGCAGGATGCCACGGTTTATAACGAAGAATACAAAGAAAAGGCGGATTTGGTGATTGCCGACGTTCCCTGCTCGGGGCTCGGTGTAATCGGCAAAAAGCCGGATTTAAAATACAGACTGACGGATGAGGACCTTAATTCCGTCGTAAAACTGCAAAAAGAGATTATAAGCAATGTGGTCCGTTACGTAAAACCGGGCGGATACCTGCTTTACAGTACCTGTACGGTGAACCGCGCAGAGAATATAGAAGCGGTCGACTGGATGGAACAAAACCTTCCGCTTCGGCTGACGGCTTTCGAAAACCTTCCCGAAGAGCTGAAAGGGGACCTCGTGCGCGACGGTGCACTGCAGCTTTTGCCGGGCTCGCATGGCTGCGACGGGTTCTTTATAGCACTGTTAAGACGCCCGTAAAGAACAGGAATTTTATGGACTTAAAATCACTTACTTACGAAGAACTTCAGACAGAAATGAAACGGCTCGGGGAGAGTGCGTTCCGCGCAGGCCAGATTTACGACTGGATGCATAAAAAGGGCGCGGAAAGCATCGATGAAATGAGCAATCTTTCGAAGTCGCTTCGCGAGAAACTGAAAAACGAATACGAATATACCGCATTAAGCTGTGAACGCCTGCAGGAATCCGCGATTGACGGTACGAAGAAGTTCCTTTTCCGCCTCGCGGACGGCAACTTCGTTGAAAGTGTGTGGATGAGCTATCATCACGGCAACAGCGTCTGCATTTCCTCACAGGTCGGCTGCCGCATGGGATGCAAATTCTGCGCCTCCACGCTGGACGGCCTTGAGAGAAACCTTCTGCCGGGCGAAATGCTCGATCAGATTTACCGCATCACGAAGCTGACGGGGGAGAGAGTCTCCAATGTCGTGGTAATGGGAACCGGCGAGCCACTCGACAATTACGACAATCTTTTAAAATTCATCCGCATGTTAAGCGATGAACGGGGATTAAACATCTCGCAGCGCAACATTACGGTCTCCACCTGCGGAATCGTACCGCGCATTTATGACCTTGCAAAGGAGGATTTGCAGATTACGCTTGCGATTTCCCTGCACGCGCCGACCGATGAAAAGCGCAGAGCTTTAATGCCGATTGCCAATTCGTATTCCCTGCGGGAAGTGATGGATGCCTGTCGTGACTATTTTACACGCACGGGAAGGCGGATTTCCTTTGAATATGCGCTTGTTTCGGGCGTAAATGACCGCGATGAGGAGGTTTCGGAACTGACCGGGCTTTTGGGCGGAATGAACTGCCATATCAACCTGATTCCCGTGAACCCCATAAAGGAGCGCAACTTCAAGTCCACAGAGCATTCGCGGGTTTTGGCGTTTAAAAATAAACTTGAAAAAAACGGAATAAATGTTACTATTAGAAGGGAAATGGGCAGGGACATCGACGGTGCCTGCGGACAGCTTCGAAGACGGCATATGAACGAAGATTCGAAGCAAGATCAGACCATTTAAGAGGAGTTCGTGGTGGTAAAAGCGTTTTCCATAACGGATATAGGAAAAAGGCGACAACTGAATCAGGACTTTGTCTTTACCAGCGTTCTTCCCCTGGGGAACCTTCCGAACCTGTTTGTGGTAGCGGACGGAATGGGAGGCCATAAGGCGGGAGACTATGCTTCCAAATGCACGGTGGAAACCATCGTGGAGGAAGTGGCGAAGTCAAAGAAAACCGAACCGGTACAGATTCTGGACGATGCCATTCAGTGTGCGAACCGGCTGATCCGCAAAAAGTCCTTAGAGGACGAGAGCATGGACGGTATGGGCACAACGGTAGTGGCATCCACGTATGTGGACGGTACATTGTATGTGGCAAATGTCGGCGACAGCAGACTGTATGTCATTGACGATACCGTAACCATTACGCAGATTACCAGAGACCACTCCCTGGTGGAGGAAATGGTCCGAATGGGCGGAATCGACCGAGAAGCGGCAAGAAATCATCCGGATAAAAATATCATTACAAGGGCGGTGGGTGCTTCGGGCTCCGTAAACGTGGATTTCTTCGAGGTTCCCATGAAAGATACGGACACGGTGCTGATGTGTTCGGACGGACTGACGAATATGATTGAAGATCCGGATATTTTACGGCTTCTGAATTCGGAAACGGAATTGAAAGCCAAAGCGGAACTGTTAATCAAAACCGCGAACGATAACGGCGGAAAAGACAATATTGCGGTGCTTTTGATGCAACCGCGTTAAGCAATAAACGGTGCCGGCAGGGCACAGGCAGTAAGAGGAGTTTTGATTTATGATTAAAATCGGTATGGTCATCGGCGATCGATATGAGATTCTCGAATCCATCGGCGCAGGCGGAATGTCCGATGTATATAAGGCAAAGGACAACAAACTGAATCGATTTGTCGCACTGAAGGTCTTAAAGAAGGAATTCAGTGAGAATAAGGAATTTGTATCCAAATTCCGTACGGAAGCACAGGCGGCAGCAGGACTGGAACACCAGAACATCGTAAACGTATACGACGTTGGCGAGGAAGACGGTGTTTACTACATCGTTATGGAGCTTGTCGAGGGTATTACATTAAAGCGTTACATCGAGAAGAAGCAGCGCCTCTCCGTAAAGGAATCCGTCAGCATCGCCATTCAGATTTCCATGGGTCTTGAAGCAGCGCACAACAATCAGATTGTACACCGCGACATCAAACCCCAGAACATCATGATCAGCAAGGACGGCAAGGTAAAAGTTACCGACTTCGGTATCGCGAAGGCTACGAGTTCGAACACCATTACGTCCAATGTTATGGGCAGCGTGCATTATGCATCTCCCGAGCAGGCAAGAGGAGGCTTCTCCGATGCCAAGAGCGATATTTATTCGCTCGGTATCACTTTATTCGAAATGTTAACGGGACGTGTGCCGTTTAACGGCGAAACCGCAGTGGCAATCGCCATCATGCAGATTCAGAATGAAATGCCGTCCCCGAGAAAATACGTACCGGAAATTCCCGTCAGCGTGGAGCAGATTGTTTTAAAATGCTGCCAGAAGAGTCCGGACCGTAGATACCAGACCATGGGAGAACTGGTGGAAGACTTAAAGAAGTCTTTGATCAGCCCCGATGAGAATTTTGTTAAAATCGATTCCATCGAATCCAAGTCTGCGACCAGAAACGTTACCGAAAAGGAACGTGAACTGATTAAGCGCCGTGCGACCGGCCAGGGATATTCCGCGGAAGCCATTGCCAGCGCAAGCGCGGTGGGGCGGGAACTGACCGATACGGAGAAAATGTCTCCGAGAAAGAAACCGGATGAGGCAAATCGTCCTTCGAAATCCGGCAACGGAAACAAATCTTCCAAACCGAAGAGTTCACAGAGCAGTAATTCTTCCAAGAGTCGTCAGATGTCTGCGGAAGCGCAGAGAAAGGCTAAGCAGAACAATGCAAAGCGTGCGGCGGCAAGAGACGATGACGATGATGACGATATCGTTGAAAAATTAAAGACCGTAGTCATTGTGGTCATTGCGGTAGTCATCGGACTGATCATTCTGTACTTTGCGGGACTTGCAATGGGTATTTTCGGAAACGGCGGAAGAAAGTTAAATTTCACCAGCGAAAAGGTCGAAGAGGTTACGGTTCCGAGCGTTGTCGGCTATTCCTTAACGGAAGCCATCAATGTATTGAATAAACAGGGTTTAAGCTACGATACGGTATATGAGAAATCCGCAACCGTGGAAAGTAACCATATTATATCCACGAAACCCGCAGCAAATGAAAAAATCGATGCGAAAGGCAAAGTGGTTTTATATGTTTCGATGGAAGGCGAAGGAGTTCAGGTTCCGAGCGTAATCGGAGCATCCAAAGCGGAAGCGGTATCCATCCTTCGTGCGGAAGGTTTTACCGTAGTCGAGCAGGAAGAGTATAACTCCGGAATGATTAAGGGGAACGTTATTTCCCAGTCACCCGAAGCAGGCACTTTAATCGGACGTGACGGTACCGTTACCATTGTCATCAGTCTGGGTGCCGATAAATCCTCGGAAATCAAAATGCCGAGTTTAAAAGGCATGACCGAAGAGAATGCGAGAAAGACATTAAACGACATGGGGCTGATTTGCTCCAAGGTGACAGAAGTATATTCCGACACCGTGGCAGCAGGACTGGTGTGCGAACAGAGCATCTCTCCCGAAACAATCGTCAAAGCGGGAGACCAGGTTGAAATCAAATTAAGCAAGGGACAGGAGAAGAAGTACTACGATTGTAGTATCGATGTATCCCAGCCTCCGAAATATCAGGGCGGAAACGCAAAAGTATTCTTACTTGCACCGGACGGAACGGAATTGTTCCAGGCTTCCGTTGACAGTTTCCCGACACCGATTAATTTAAGCCGTATTTACGGAGTGTCCCGCGGTAAAGTCGTTGTAACGTATATCATTTTATTCGAAGAAGAGTATACGGATGAGAACGGCAATCCTGCAACAAGACAGTCGACGGCGGAAGACCGCTATGAATACGAAGTAGAATTTAAAGAGAGTAATGGCTGACAAACAGGGTAAAATCATTAAGGGAATCGGAGGATTCTACTACGTATACGTAACCGGCGAGGGCGTTTATGAATGCAAGGCAAAGGGCGCCTTTCGAAAGAGCAATGAAAAACCGCTGGTCGGAGACGAGTGTGTACTTGTTCCGGGAGCAGATTCCACACCGGAAAAACTCATCGGAAACATCGAACAGATTAAGGCAAGAAAGAATACATTAATCCGGCCCGAGGTGGCAAATGTGGATCAGGCGTTAATCATTTTTGCCCTGACTAAACCGAAGCCGAATTATAACCTTCTGGACCGCTTCTTAATCCATATGGAAAGCCGGGACATTCCGTGCATTATCTGTATGAATAAAGAGGATCTGGCGGGAGAGAAGGAAAAGGACGAGATTTTAAACGCATACCGTGCAAGCGGTGTGAAAGTAGTCATTATTTCCGCGACGAAGAAAACCGGAATTCCGGCGCTGAAGAAACTTTTGTCCGGAAAAACCACCACGGTGGCGGGGCCGAGCGGAGTCGGCAAATCCTCGTTAATCAACGAGCTTTTGGGGTTCGAACGAATGGAAACCGGCACCATCAGCGAGCGAATCGACCGCGGCAAACATACGACAAGACACAGTGAAATCTTTTATACCGAGATGTATGACAAACCCACGTTTTTATTCGATACGCCCGGGTTCTCGTCACTGGATTTGCCGAATCTTGAGTTGAAGCCGCTTTCCGCATTTTACCATGAGTTCGACGAGTATGAACCGAACTGCAGATTTGCGGGATGTTCGCATATCGGGGAGAAGGAATGCGGAGTGAAGGCCGCATTGAAGGAAGGAAAGATTTCCAAACTCCGGTATGAAAACTATGTGCAACTTTACGATGAAGTGAAGCGGATGAAGAAGTATTAGGGGTAAGAGTTAAAGCTTATTCGGGGTAGGCGTTAAAACTTATTCGGGGGAAATAACAAAAGGAAAACAGGACGGAAGTATGAGAGAAAGAATTCTTGCGCCGAGTATTCTGTCGGCAGATTTTAACCACTTGGGAGATGATATCAAAGCAGCGATGGGCGCGGGCGGAAAATACCTGCACATCGATGTAATGGACGGACTGTTCGTTCCCAACATTTCCTTCGGAATGCCCGTCATCGAATCCATTCGCAAAAATACGGATGCGTTCTTTGATCTGCATTTAATGATTACAAAGCCGGAGCGCTACATCAGGGTTTTCAAAGACCTTGGCGCGAACATGATTACGGTTCATGTGGAGACTCTGGAGAATCCCGTGGAAACACTGAATGAGATTCATGCGCTTGGTGCAAAAGCCGGTATCGCAATCGAACCGGAAACACCTGTTGAGAGAATCTTCCCCTATCTGGGACTGGTGGACATGGTACTTGTCATGACCGTACGTCCCGGAATCGGCGGACAGAAATACATTCACGAATGCACGGGCAAAATCGCCGCAGTTCAGCTGGAACTTACCAAACTGCAGTTGCAGGATAAAGTCGACATCGAGGTAGACGGCGGACTCTGCGCGGATAATGTGGAAGAAGCGCTGATTGCGGGTGCAAACATAATTGTGGCAGGTACTTCGATTTTTAAAGGCGATATCGAGGCAAACGTAAAAGCGATTATGGAGCATTTCTAAGATAAAAGTACTAAGTAACATTCAAGGAAGGATGAACGCATATGAAATCCTATGCACAAATGGACAAAAACGAACTCCTTACGGCGAAGGCTGCCTTGGAGGAAAAGTATAAAGAGGAGCAGGCCAAGGGACTGAAACTGAACATGGCCAGAGGTAAGCCGGGTGCTTCCCAGCTGGATTTGGCAATGGGAATGCTTGACGTTGTGAATTCCGAGTCCGACATGCGCACCATCCTCGGAAACGATACGAGAAATTACGGTGATATCGACGGCATCGGCGAAAGCAGACGCTTAATGGCCGATATGCTTGAGGTAGAAAAGGACAATGTCATTGTATACGGCAACTCTTCGCTGAATATTATGTATGACCGTGTATCGCACGCCATGACGCACGGCGTGAACGGCTGCGAACCGTTCTGCAGGCAGGAAGGAATTAAATTCCTCTGCCCGGTACCCGGATATGACAGGCATTTCCGAATCACCGAATACTTCGGCATCGAAATGATTAATATTCCGATGAACGAAGACGGACCGGATATGGATCTGGTGGAGCAGTACGTCAACAACGATCCGACCGTAAAGGGAATCTGGTGCGTACCGAAATACTCCAATCCGACCGGTATTTCCTATTCGGACGAAACCGTACGCCGCTTTGCAAATCTGCATCCCGCGGCAAAGGATTTCATGATTTACTGGGACAACGCATACTGCATTCATCATTTGTATGACAATCAGCAGGATGAGATTCTGAACATTCTTACCGAGTGCGAGAAGGCAGGCAATCCGGATATGGTTTACATGTTCGGTTCCACATCGAAGATTACCTTCCCCGGCGCAGGAATCTCCGCACTGGCAACTTCGTTTAAGAATGTTGAGGTGATTAAGAAACAGCTTTCCGTTCAGACTATCGGACATGATAAAATCAATCAGCTGCGTCATGCAAGATTCTTCGGAAACATCGATAATCTGAAGGAACACATGAAAAAGCATGCAGAGCTGCTTCGTCCGAAATTTGAAGCGGTACTTGATGCATTTGACAGGGATCTGGCAGGCATGGACTGCGGCAACTGGATAAAACCGAGAGGCGGATATTTTATCTCCTTTGATGCGTTGCCCGGATGTGCAAAAAAAATCGTGGCAATGTGCAAGGATGCGGGCGTGGTATTAACCGGCGCCGGAGCAACCTATCCGTACGGAAAGGATCCGCTGGATTCCAATATTCGTATTGCTCCGTCCTTCCCGACACCGGAAGAGATGCAGCAGGCGGCAGACATCTTCACACTGTGCGTAAGAATCGCAAGCATCGATTACTATCTTGAGAAGCAGGGCTGAGGCCGCAACGAGCCCGCAGGCAATGCGTGCGGACATGGCGAAAAGAACAATAATAACAATAATAACCTCGGGATTTCCCGGGGTTTTATATTTTTATAAAAAAAATGTTGACAAGTTAGTCATAACTAACTATAATACAATTGAAGCACGAAAGAAGTGCCGGAAGGTCGTACGAAAGAAGTAAGACCTGAGTAAACGGAAAGGAGGAAAAATATATGCTTGAATTTTTGACGGCGAATATCGGAACAATCCTGATTGGATTACTGGTTGCGGGAATCATCGCACTTATCATTTTAAGCATGGTTCTTGACAAGAAGAAAGGTAAATCCTCCTGTGGTTGCGGATGCGCAAACTGCGCAATGAAAGGCAGCTGCCATTCCGGGAAATAAGAAGTGCCGCAGGGGCACGTAAAGCAGTCATCCAAATTCTCATTAATACATACACTAAAACGTAGCAGGTCAAAAGGCACGCCGCCCGGCGT
>JAEEGL013138707.1_pt1 | contig 42927 bp, 42 predicted proteins | sample 9134231 | NCBI WGS metagenome assembly JAEEGL01 (sample SAMN16246548, study PRJNA631951) | gut metagenome | biome: gut microbiome; feature: rumen; material: fiber-attached | host: Bos | place: Iran: Karaj | collected 2018-10 | reverse complement strand
CTCCTCCCTTCCGGGGCCACACTCAGCTGGCTTCTTCCGTGCATACTGTTCCACCTCCATCCATACCGGAGGTAATAGGGGTTCCGGCCCACCACGTGCAATCCCGCAGGCACCGGACACTCCATCGTGTCGCACGGCGGGATATAGTTCCACCCCGTCGTGTCCAGTATCGGGAACAATATGGGTTTGAGCGGCCACAACCGTTCTGTCCATTCCCCATCTTCAGTATGATGGGTGAACGGGGTGATATTTCTATAAGCCGCACGCTGAAGTGGCTTGCAATGCATGTCATGATCATTAAAAGAGTTCAACCAATATCTTTGATTTCGGCACCATATTTCCGGTACGCCTTGTTCCTGGTATATGGTACTAGCATACCCCACCCAGAACTCCCCACTCACCACTATGGGCTTTTCAAAATACACTTCGTATACGGGTATTACAAAATCCGAATCGGATGTACTGACACTAGTAAAACAGTTATATGCGTCATAAATAGCAATGTTCACATGCGCTCCCGCAGTGTTATACCATTTGGCTACGTCCTCGATATAGAATTTCCCTCTGCCCAACAACTCAAAATGACCCCGGCTATCTTTTTTGTATATTGATATATATGAGTGCAGGCCGGTCAGTGTGTTATGGTCATAAATGCCAGATTCGTCATAAGAAAAAGTAAATGCCCCGGCCAAGCCTTTCAGCGTCAGCGGTTCTTCCGTATACATCCTGTATATATCCTCCGCTCCAAAACTGCCACTGACTATTTTGGGCTCACAGGGCAGCAGCAAATTTGTATCCATCCAGTCGTAATAAAAATACGTTATCTCTCTACCGTACATTGTGTCGGCTGACGGCAATGACAATCCCTGGCCGTTTGCCCATCCTGCTGCCATCAGCCCAAGGCATAGTGTTGCAAAAAACTTCTTTTTCATCTTTTCAATTGTTTTATTCGTTATTATTCTAGTCATTGTTTTATTATTGACGCTACTGGCATACCACTTCTATCTCATGGCTCTGGGTGGTAAAATATTGAAACAATATATTCTCACTGGTCGTACTGGGGGCTATCGGATAGTCCAGTGGGGTAAACGCTGATGGTAATTTCTGCACGGGACGAAGTATAGGAAAAAAACAGCTGTTCGAATTCAGTGGACTATAGAACAATGAATAGTTCGACGCCCATGATGATTGTCCGCAAGTCACATAATTATTGCTCATTTTATAATAATTGTCCATTGAGTGGTAAAAGTATCCATCGGGCAAAGCCCCTCCGTGAATCATAATATGGGTTATATCTGTTGGGTCAAAAGACAGAATGCAGCTTGTAGGCCGCGCCGGTATAGCAAAGGTGTCCTCCAACATCAGGAATGTCTTTATACTTGCCTCATATTGCAAGTCCTTAAGTCGGCTTTCTTTGCTATAAGGGTTTCCTTGGTGCAGGAATATATCCGTCACACACGTAAATGTGTTTGTGTTCACCAACTTCATCGTCACGCCGTATTTCCCCGTCACGGCACTGTCTGTCAGGCAGGCTATGCCCACACAATCATCTTCCGAATGTGTCACAAACACTGGCGTTTTTATATTTATCACGTTCCTAACATCGGTAGGACCATTATAAAGGTATACAGTGTCGTATATATAGGGGGTCGCACTATTGAAGATTGTATTGTTGAGTAATGAGACATCAGTGTTAGTCGGTCTCTCAAATTTCCGCATAAGAAGGATCCCTGTCCCAGGCTTCTGTCCGGAAGTCACCACATAACTGTCGGTCACTGTTATGTCGTCGAACAGCTCGAAACCGTCCGACAAATAATAAGTTATCCACCATCTCACCGTCTCTGTGTTCCGCCGGAATACATCGGCCACAAATCCGTATTCCATGCCGTCCGTTCCATAATGACTACCCACCATCATCACATGCAATCCGTCCGATACCCGGAGCAACTCCATCCTTCTCGGATACGTCTCTGTTGCCGGAGTATACCGAACATATCTAATCGTTACACTTCCTGCTAACATTTCGTTCAGTGAAAAATATCCAATCACAGGGAAATTGGCATAGCAGTTTGCTATAAAAAACACACTGTCGTCAAGTATTACAAAATCCTTGACATATCCATCTCTTGCATTAAGCCCTATGCTGGACACGGCTCCCGTGGTGTTATTTACAATATAAAAATGATAGCTGTTAACATTTTCGAGAGTGTAAACCACTGTGTAGTTATTTCCCCATTCGCGCACTATTGCCGTGTCCACGTCCGGACTCTCCAACCAGTTCATTATTTCAATTCTGTGTTGTGCGCTCACCACCAAGGCCGGCAATATGGCAATAAGCAATATGATTATTTTTTTCATAACATGTTAGTTTTTATTGTGATTGTTCTATTTTTTATTACTTGTGTATCCTCCGGCAAAGATTTCCTTTTCTTCAGCTTTCCGTATTCACTTGTGAATCGGGCTCGCTTCTTCACCTCGCCGTGGATGCTTTTGCTTGCACCTCGGGCCATCACGTTCAGCGACGTTTTTTTTACCGTCTGCCGCTGAAGGCACCCTCATTTTCCTGCCCCGCACAGCGGCGCAACTCTTTCCTGTGCGGGGCTTTGTTTTCTCTTTTTCATATTGTTTTATTGTTTAAGTGCGGCAGTGTAATCCCTCCCGCTGGTTGTTACAATTATTTGGTTGCGATACAAAGGTAAATACCCGTTTTTTCATCATAAATAATAATGGTTTCGTAACCAGCCTTGTTCATTTGTTCACACCACTCTTTGGCATCTTGTTCGTTTGTGGTGGAATGGGTGACCTGCTCCTTGGAGGCAACAGAAACACGGACTACATCATTTCTCCAAAACCGAACCTCATGCCCTTCCTTTGCCAAGGCAAACATCTGGTCATAAAACGCTGCCCACTCATCCTCATTTCTCGGGTTTGCTGAGTGTCGTTTTCCGTCCACAATATATGTGGCCGTCTGTTTCTCCGCCATAGAACGGACATTTTCAATTGTTTCTTCCTTTGTACATCCTTCAGCAGTGAAAGCAAGTACTGTAGCCAATGCAATAATCTTGATAATTTTTTTCATAATACATTTTTTTAGTTGATAATTTATTTATTTTGTTTCACATCAAATACTACCCGAAGTGTTACTTTGCTTGTTATTCTTCATCATGTCATTATAAATCCGGTCCGTTACCCCATGGTATTCCAACTGGTTGTTTGTCTGGAAAATGCATATCTCATGTCTGTCGAAACGGGCCACAACTACCATGGGTTCATAATCGGCGCTGTCGGCATTTGTCGGCTTTGTTTCGGGGAAATCCCCCCGCAGGTTCACGTATGGAATCCTGAACTGGACAAAGTGTATTGTTTCTCTCAAGTCCAACAACTCCTGGCTCACATGGAAATCGCCCAGCAGATTATACCACGATGCCGAGTCGGTGGCGCGAATCAGGGTCACATCCACCGCCACACTGTCGTTTACCGGGTAGTCCTTCAGAAATGAGGCGTCCAAGCCCTCCCTTCCCGCATACCTTCGGTACGCTTCGCTGCATTCCGACGCTGGCAACGGACGCTCACAACTCTTCCAACAAACCACCCCACCGGTCCCACACAGCAGCATAAACAGCAGTATCCACCACTTGTGCTGTAAAAAAACCGTATCCTTCATACCTTACTATTATTTATGGTCCCTAATATAGTCTCCACTCTGAGCCCAGCTTCGGCCACCGTCAGTTGATTGGTCCTGGCGTTGGAATATCGTTGGGGCAAGACCGTAGACAACACCAGCATCCCCATCAGCGTTACCGCTACAAACGCCACAGTATAATGCCGTCTCGTCCTTCGTCCGTTTTCCACCGCCCACTCGTCAAAACCCTCGAGCATCCCGGCAGCAAGCTGGCTTTTCCCCTCGGCAACGGTGCGTATCAGGTCATACCTCTCACCTTGCCACTTCTGTTTTTCTTGATTCTGTCTCATTTTCATATTTCCTCCTTGTCGATTAATTCCTTTATCAATTTTAGTTTGTTTATTATCCTTTCCATCCGCCCATTCAGCGTACTGGTTTTCAGTCCGAGAAACCCGGCCATCTCATTCCGTCGGTAGCCCTTCAGTTCCAGCCCTATCAAATACTGGTCCTCGGCATCGAGGTGTTCCAACATCTCCTTCAACATCTCCGCATCCGCGTCCGCCTCCTCCGTCAGGCTCTCCTCCAGCATCTGGTCTATCTCCTGCATCGTCGGCCTCCTTCTCCGGTGTAAGTTATGCAGCACGCTGTGCGTAACCAGCATCAGCCATGCATACTGCTCCTCCGGCCGGGCTTCGACCCGCAGGCGGTCAAACCGCAACCACAACACGAGGCACACCTCCTGCACCAAATCCTTGCTTTTGGCCACATCGCCATTGGCATAGTTGAAACACACTCGCCACACCGCTTCACGGTATTTCAACACAAAGTGCGTGTAGGCTTCATATAGTTCTTCCGTCTGCATATTCAAATAATCTTCGTTTCATTTAAAAAATCATTTTCGTGTTTTTTCTTGCATATATAATATTCACTTTTTTGCCAAAAAAACAACCGAACCCTCATTTTTAACAAAGTTTAATATTTTCCAAAATCGCAATACTTTGTACATCAAATAAGTACAAATTTGCCCTTCAAAAAATCCATTAACATTTGTTAACACTATTTACCCACTATTTCAACGCAAAAAAAGCACTTGAAGCAAATTTTCTCTCCCATAATAGAGGACTTTTGTCCGCCACCGCGAGTCCCCTCTTTTAGAGGGGTACGGCGAAGCCGGGGGGTATGTATCCGGAATCAAATACCAAAAGTCCTTTTAAGCGGAATCCACATTCCTGCTGGCTCCGCCAGCGGTATACATACCCCGCCACTGTCGTGGCACCCCTTTCAAAAGGGGACGCTGCCGCCGTGACGCTTGCATCCACACACAGCATCCATAGCGAGAGACCGACGCACCGCCACCGCGAGTCCCCTCTTTTAGAGGGGTACGGCGAAGCCGGGGGGTATGTATCCAAAAAAATATTCCAAAAGTCCTTATAAGCGGAATCCACATTCGCGCTGGCTCCGCCAGCAGTATACATACCCCGCCACTGTCGTGGCACCCCTTTCAAAAGGGGACGCTGCCACATTCCGTATGCATCCACATTCATCATTCTTAGCACACACCCCGGCCCTTTTCGGGCTAATTCTTTTCCAATTCGCACCCCAATGGCATCAACAACGCAATGATTTCGGCGGCTGGTGTCAACGTCAGCGGCGGATTGAGTGCGGTGGTGAAAGAGTGCTTGGCCAGCACATTGCCCCTCTGCTGCAGCTTGTTGACACAAATGCCGTTCTGAACCACCTGCCAATAAGGATCGCGTGTCCGGCCCAAGGAATCCACCCCCCGGCCTCCCGAAGTGGTTATCAGCGGTTCGCACCTGTATCGTCCCTTCCTCACCCTCCGGCCTCTCGTCACCACATCGTATGGCACATCATATCGCAACGTGCCGTACATCATCGCTATCCAAAACGCCAACACCTTCTTGTCCGAATAAAACATCAGCGGCCGAGCCAGTCCGGGGTCCCGCCCCTTCCGGCGCTTCACGCCGAAAAAGCTCTTATAATCCTCTATATCGCCCGCTTGCAGATGTCCTAATACCGACATACCATCAAGCATCACGCCCCATGCATCGGCATCTTTGCCCGCGCCGAACGGTGTAAGACTGAAACGCTCAATCGGTCTCCTCACCCCCGGTTCCGGCCCGCTGGTCCGCCCCTGCGTAGCAGGGGTCGCCATTACGTCATGCAGAGGTACTTTCTCCTCCGCCAGCAGCGAACGCCCCTCTTCCAGCATCTGCTTCACCTCCTTGGCATGCAACAGCAACTGCCGCGCAAACTGGATGTTATAGCACTGCCCCAACACCTTTCCCGCCAGTTCCAATTGCTGCGTCATGCTGATTCGGTTTTCCGAACAAAAATGTTTAAATTCCTCAATATCTGACATTCCGACAATATTGGCACACACGTCCCTTTCCTGCTTTTCCTGCCTGTTTTCAGCATCCGCAGCGGTGTCCACAATACTATATCCAACGTCGGATTTCATTAATATTCAGTATATTGAGCCAGTGATTGAAATAAGTTGGTTTATATTGTTTTCTGCAAAGATACATAATTTTTCGCAAATATGACATAAAAATTACATCCTCATGACATTAACCATACCTCCAACACCCGTTCGCCCCGCCTCCACCCCACCTTGCCATTACGTCATTCAACTTCCGCCAACCATAACCAAAAAGCACGCTACTTTTGCATCCGAAATCAATCACAAAACATATAGCAATATGACACACACCCCATTCCTCTCCCCTCCAAATCCCGCCCCGCCGCCTGCCGTCTCCGTTTCCTCTTCACCCCTTAGCAACGTCATTTTAAGCTTGTCTAAAGCAGGGGAGTTGAAAAAACGTTCCTAAAGGGTGGGTTACGGGTGGAAGGGTAGCGAAGACGGAAGGGACGAACGAGGAGCCGTGAATACAGCTGGAGTCAATATGTCGGGAGCGGAAAAGAAAGGGGACGGTTGGCGCAATTTGAGAATCGGCACCGGAATAAGCAATGTATTTTTGCAACCGGTAAAAGAGCATTATGGACAGAAAACAATAAAAAACACAATAAAATTATGGCAACATTAGACTCGAGAATCTTAGCGTTAAAAGGCATGATAGACGACCTAAGCATCTATCAGCGCAAAGGAAAAACAGTGGTTCGGTACCGCTACAATGTGCGCAAAAAGCGCAAACCGTCACCGGAACAGATGCGGACCCGGCTGGCATGGGCCAACGTGTACGCGCTGTGGCGTGCATTTCCCGAAGGGCGGAAACCCCTGTTTCAAGGCCGGCGGCCGGGCACTACCGACCAGAACATGTTTGTGTCGCACAACATGCACAACGAAGCGGTATACCTTACACGTCCGCAATTGCAGAGCGGCGGAAGTGTGGTGACAACGCTGGCGGTGTCGGACGGCACGCTGCGCCCCATAAAGCTGAGACTGGCCGACGGAAGGGTGACAACCAATATCAAAACAGGCGGTTGGGAGCCCACGGATGGCAGCACCGTTGGCGAGATGGCGGCGGCAATACTGGAACACAACGAAGCATTCCAACCCTGCGACATATTGCGGCACTATGTGGCCAAACAGTATTGGGATGTAGTCAACCAGATGCCCCGCACCCGTGTGGAATGCACCGATTTGGCGCTTGACCCGCACGACGAACGGCTGCTGGCCGATGCCGTAGGGAATTGCTGCGGGTTTGGCGTAGCCGACGGGCACATCGCCGCCACCAGCGAGGTGGAAGGAGGCATGGCGTGGGTACACATGAGCAAAAAGGAAGAAACAACCCTGGTGTCGCCCCAACGCCTGCTTTGCACCAACGCCTATATGGCACAATATGGGAGCGAAGAGGCATTTGAGGCTGCATGCCTGTCGTATGGGGTGAAAAGAAATGACATTGAAAACCTTTAAAAGCACAAGACAATGATAGTGATAATAGAAAGACGGATGATGAGCCTGTTGATCAAGAAAGACGACGGGATGTTGACCCGGCAAGTGTTTGCCGAGATGGACGACAAGCGGGCATTGGGGCTGATAAAAGAATACGGCTACCGGCAGGAACAAGTGTACGGAATTGTGCACGAGACCATTGCCCTTCGCCACGAAGTGGACGACCAACTGGTGGAAGAGGTGTTGCAACGTATGCCCTACCGCGAATGCCACAGCGCGGAAGCGATGCTGTGGGCAGTGCGGTGCATTGTGCCACAAGCCACGAGGATAGTGACACGGCACCGCGGAAACACCATTGGAGACATAATAACAACCTTAAAACCCAAACAATAGCATGGAAAAACAATTTATTATACGGCCCTATGGCAAACGGGAACTGGCAATGGCCTACACCCGAGGCACCATGTCGGCACACGCCTCGCTGAACTGGCTGAACAACGAAATAGCATTATACCCGGGACTGCTGGAGCAGTTGCAGGCGTTGGGATACCGGAGCGGGCAGAGAATCATCACCATAGCCCAACTGCGTGCCATAGTGGGTGCCATAGGTGAACCCTGAAAAGACCCGGTTGCCGCAACGGGAAAGGCGAAGGGGGTCAGCAGACCACATGGATGTTGCGCACAATGGCCCGATAGTATTGCTTGAGGTTTTCGGGCAAGAGGGCATAGGGCGTGATGTCCTTGTCGACAAAGAGCATGCACTTGGAGTATTTGGACTGGATGGTGGCCTCCTCGCGCTCGGAGTTGTCGGCGGACTGGAGGGCGGAATTGAGCCGTGCGCGCTGGTCGGCGGGCATGGCGGAATAGCCAGCCAAGAGGCAGGCCATATTGCGGCGGGCGTGGTCCACGGCGGCAAAACTCTCGACCAAAGCATCGTCGGACAGGTGGTCGGCCAGCGTGGTGCGTGAGAGGCCGAAACTGCGAATAAACGTATTGGTGGCATTGGCGGCGAGGAGAGCCGCTGTTTTCTCGGCCGAGGAGAGCTGTCGCCACAACTCGTTGAGAAGGGCTTCGTCGGCGGGCATGGAAGTGAACACCTTGCCGCTGTTCTCCTTCTGATAGAGATAGTTTATGCGTTTGGCGGCGGCAATGCGGAGGGAGTGCAGCGGGTCGAAACCCTTTGCGCTGAAGCCGAACGGGACAACGTTGTGGAAACGCAGCACCTCGTTCTGGACAGTCTGCACCAAGGACGAGTCGTCGGGCTGGTAGACATAGACCACCGGAGTGAGAGGCGAGGAATTGTTGCTGTCGGGAAGCGGATAGAGCTGACGGGGCAGACGGTAGGCCTCGGCAAGGTTGCGGGCGGAGTCGCCGCCACAAAGGGCAACAGAGAGCACCTGACGGCTGTCGGCAGCACAGGCGGAGAGCATGTCGCGAATCCACTCGGACGAGATGTTGCCTTTGACAAACTGCCACTCCACATCGACAAAATCGCCCAGAGAGCGTTGGGGCACCCCTTGGAGCCAAGCACCGGGCTGCTCAATATAGCGGACATGCGAGAGGTCGAAGATGCCGGGATAGGAGGCTTTGAAACAATCCATCAACTCGTTGGCGCGGGGGTCGACAAAGGTGATGCGGGTGCGGATGGGACGGGGTGCGGACTCGTCGAAATTGGGGAAGTGGCACAACTGGGCAGCGGTGGCGGCGAAGGCATAGCCCATGGGGGTCATGCCGACAACCACAAGATGCACAAAACGGTCGCTGCCGACGGTGACAAGACCGCGGTCGAGGGTGAGGGTGTCGTTGTGGTAGATGTCGCCCACCAAGAGTTGCTGGGCGAGCGATTCGTAAGAATTGATAATGGTGGTTTCGAGGCTGTTGTGCGCCTCCTGCTGAAGGGAGTGGAAGAGGAAGGTGGAAGTGGAGGAACGGAGCATGAGATAGCACTGGGCCAGCTGGTTGCACTGGGCGCGGAGCTGACGCACCTGCTGCCAACAACTGACATTGAGAGAGTCGTGAGCGGGCTCATCGTCCTCGCCAAGAATGAAGATGTGGGAGGCGGAGTCGACCTGACAGGTGCGGAGCGTGTCGGCACAGGTGCGGCTGCCCCGATAGAGCGTGACAGGAGACTGAACGCCGAGGGACTGGAGGCGGGTGCGGAGCAATTGGAGCAGCGAAGGGCAGTCGGAATCGGCCAGAACGACCACGGGGAGCATTTTGAGAGCATCGTGAGCGGCAATGGCCCTGAGCAAGGGCAGGAGTTCACGGCTGCCGCCCAGAATGAGGATATGCTGTTTGAAGCTATAGCGGGTAAAGCCGTCATGACCACAGATGATGGGGCTGCGGCTGAAGAGTTTGGCCAATTGCCACAAGAAGTGCTTCCAGATACGAATCATGTTGGGTTGAAATTGAAATTGTTGGTGTGAAAAACTGGCTCCGGGAGAAGTTTTGACAGAAACCGCACCCGGAGCCGGGAGTATTAGAGACGGAGGCCCACAGAGGCAAAGAAGAAGTCGGAATCGGGACGGAACTGCATACGGTTCATGCCTTTGCGATAGCCCACATCAACCAGGAGGAAGCCCAGGAGGTCGAGGCCCACACCTGCAGAGAGGCTGTAGCGGGGCAGGGTGGACTGGAAAGTGCCATCGCTAATGACAAAGTCGAACACCGGGGCGATGTAGGCACGGGCGGCAAAGAGATCGGCGGGTTCCCAGCGGCAGCCTATGTGGAAAGGCACTTGAAGGATGCTGGCATTGCGGTTTTTGAAGGCATAGGCCATCTGTGAGAAGAACCCGGTCTGGACAGCAGCCTCTTCCCAATTGGTGGAGAGGCCGTAGAGTACCTCGGGTTGAACGTAAATGAAACGCCAGACAGGGATGCGGAGGGCAACACCGATGGAGCTATGGCGAAAGACCCCTGGAGCTTTGGCGAAGGCTATATCGCCACGGATATCCTCAACGAAATTGACGTTGTGGTGGGAATAGTCAAATTGGATAGAAAACCAAGCCTTCTGTTTGTGGTAGCGCTTGATGTACTTGACCTCTTCCTGGCCGAAAGCCTGAGAGAAAAGGGAAACAAGGATGAGTAGGAGGAGTGTGTGTTTTACGTTCATGACAAGTGTTTTTAATGTCTCGTGGCGCGCCGACCGGGGGGAGGAGGGCCGGGAGCGGTTGATTGACAGATTAAAGTATTATTATTCGTTGTACATAGGGATTTCTAAAAGGCGGGAGACTTCGAGGAAATAGAAAGTGGCTGTCATCTGGGTGTAGTTGAGCACTTGCGGGAGGACGGCATCGGGGTGCTGGGCGATGAGTTCGGCTTTGCGGGCCTCGATTTGTTCGGCAATAGGGAGTTGCTTGTTGAGTCGGATTTGGAGTGCCTGGGTGACGGACTTGAGATGGAGGGGAACGATATCGGAATAGTATTGAAGCAGAATCTTGTTGCGCTCCTTACCCTGAGCGGAGGCGAGGGCGGAGGCATATTTCTTAAAGACAGATTTACATTCGGAATCGGCGGAGGAGTAGAGATTATCAATCTCTTTGCCCACAGCATCCCACTGGTCGATAAGTGGCTGGAGAGGTTCGAAAACGGAGGTGAGGGCCTGGGCCTCGCGAGTGGTGGCCTGAGAGGCGGCGGCAGGATTGTAGTGGGCCTGGATGTAGGCTTGCTGCTGGTCGTCGGGGAGGGTGGAAAGATATTCGAGCTGCTCGCGTGTGAGGCCGGTGGAGAGTTCGGCCGAGCGATAGGCGGAATTGACGATGGTGGCACTGTCGAGGTTGCTATAAGCGAGTGCCGACACCTGAGAGGAGAGGTTTAACACTTTGGCCTGAAAAGAAGTGACCGGACTGATTACGAGTTTGAAAGCCTGTTCGTTGAGTTCGGCCTCCTTGTAGGATACCAACTGCTTGGCGGTGGGCAGTTCGGGCATTTGGGACATGAGCGACGCCACAGTGGCCTCTGGTGCCGAAGGAGATTGGGACTGAACAGAATCGAGGGATTGATTGACCGACTCGGTGGCAGCATCGACTGCCTTGTCGACCATCTTGGAGGTTACTTTTTGTGCGGCACGTTTGGCAGCACGGTTAAGAACATCGCCCAGTTGAGCCTGGGATGCAAAAGTGACGCCAATAAGGCAGGCGGCAAATAATAATATTTTTTTCCTCATAGCAATAATATTTTATAGGGTGATATAGTGTTAACGCATGAGCACCCATTTTATTGTATGAGGGAGGAAAAAAGGGTCAGTCTTTGGAAGGCAAGGGTTTTTGGCTTACACCACGGAGCATGGTTTTGCCAGGTTTGAAGACAGGGAGACGGCGTTCGGGATGCAGGCTGTATGTATCCTGGTTGATATTGTAGACACGTTTGGCTGCATAGCGCCTGACATAGAAAGAGCCGAAACCACGGAGATAGATGTTATGCCCTTGAGCCATGTTGGACTTGATAGCCTTCATAAATTCATCGACAATTATTTTAACAGCAGGACTCTGGATGCCGGTCTTGGCATGAATTTTTCGTACAATACTCGCTTTAGTCATAGATTTTTGCAGCAATAGTTGATAAAAGGGTTAAAATAAGAGATTTTTAAACAAATAAATGATATTTAATGGCAAGAACGAATTAGTGTTGAAAACCGCGAGACGCCCGTCAGACCGAAATGCGTGTGAAAAGGAAACAACGGCAGGCCTACTCGCGGTAAGTAGTAATTTAGTTGAGAACTGACCAACAAATATTAACGTATCTATTCCTTTCGACTGCATTTATGGCAACTTTAGTTCATTGTTTTTATAGTACAAAGATACTAAAAAAATGAATACGTGGCAACCGAAACAATTATATTATAGAAAAAAATTATTAACAAACGGGTGAAGGTGGACGATAGAGAGCCTATCGAGGGCAAGTTAGACAGTAATAAAAAAGAGGTAACAATTGCAGAAAACGGCATAGATAAAAGTTTGCAGGGGGATTGGATAGGAATTGAACAGGGAAGGAAAAGGTCAGGAAAAGAAGCCAATAGGGAAAAAAAGTGTATATTTGCATACCCAAAAACGGGAACAAGACACTAAAAAACATTAATAGAATATTAACTAACAACAAAATACACAAAAATGGACAAACTTAGTTATGCGCTGGGAATGAACATAGGCCAGCAACTGAACGGAATGGGAATGAACGGGAAACTGGTGGTGGAAGACTATTGCAACGCAATAGCCGATGTGCTGAGCGGTAGAGAACCGAAGATGAGCTACGAAGAGGCCCACGGACTGCTTTCGGCTTTTTTTGACCAGCTGGAGAAAGAACAACGGGCCGCTGAAGCCGAAAAAGGCAAGGCCGCCAAGCTGGAAGGAGAAAAATTCCTGGCAGAAAATGCCAAACGCAAAGAGGTCACGGTGACCGCCAGCGGACTGCAATACGAAGTGCTGAACGAAGGACAAGGCCGCAGACCGAAAGCCACAGACGTGGTGAGATGCCACTACCATGGAACCTTGATTGACGGCACCGTTTTCGACAGTTCGTACCAACGCAACCAACCGGCCGACTTCGGGCTGAACCAAGTGATAGCCGGATGGACGGAAGGCGTGCAGCTGATGAAAGAGGGTGCAAAATACCGTTTCTATATTCCCTACAATCTGGCATACGGCGAACATGGTGCCGGCGGAAGCATTCCACCCTATGCCGCACTGGTGTTCGATGTTGAGCTGATTAAGGTGCTTTGAGCCCCAATCGGCCATTAGGGTTTATCATGTCCGCCAGACACAAATGGAACGCACGAAAGACGCTTTTTGTGACAGCGGAACTGGCCTAAGAAAACAAAAAAAGCTCCGGGAAGAGGTCCCGGAGCTTTCTTTATTGAAGCCTAACCCAAAGGGAGGGCAGGGCTATTGGGGGGACAGGGCAATTGCATTCGAGGCCCTGTCGAGAAAATACATGATTATTTGCAGCGTTCGATGAACTCCTTGGAGGAGACTTTCTCGACCTCGGGGTTGACCTTTTCCTTGAAGAGGGCGAAAGTCTTCTCGGCGTAGAGCTTGTCGACAATCTGCTGGACGTTCTGGCGGTCCTGGGCAATGGTGCGGGCAGCCTGATCGAGACGCTCCTCTACCTGCTTCTCGTCCTCACCCTCGTTGGGAGTATCCCTGCGGCGAAGAATAATCTTCACCTCGTCGACCACCTCGTTTTGAGTGGGCTCGATGGGCTGAATCTTGTTAAGAGCGCCATCGAGGAATTCCCATTTGAGAGAAGGAAGATAGGTTTCGGCCCACTGTTCTTCGAGTTTTTCGGCGGTGAGTTTCTTATCGTCGCTGCGCGAAAGAATCCAGCGTTTGAGGAAAGCCTCGGGCATAGGAGCTGTGAAATTGTCGAGAAGCTGTTTGCGGACCTGATTGACGAAGAGAATTTGGCACTGTTCGTCGTTGGCCTTTTCGAGTTCGGCGGAGAGAGCCTTACGGAACTTGTCGACATCCTTGATACCCTGACCGGGGAATACCTTTTCGAAGAGTTCCTCGTTGAGTTCGGCAGGGGTGATGTGGGAGCTGCCACTGAGGGTGAAAGCAACGTCTGCCTTGAACTTCTTAGCTGCAGCGGAATCGAGACGGAACACCTTCTCGACCTGAGAGGGAGTGAAAGCTTTGGCAACATTGAAGACCACCTTCTCGTCGGCTTTCTTGCCCACAATCATAGCGGTGATTTCGGGGTCTTTGATATCGGAAAGGGGGAATGAACAGAAGACATTGACACCGCCTTCTTTCTCCTCGCCCTCTTTGGTGAGCTCTACTGCCTTGCCGTAGACGTGGTCGCCTTCACCAACAGTTTTGGGGGATTCGAATTTGCCATAACGATCGGTGATGTCCTTAACCTGAGCATCAATATCCTTGGCAGCGACCTTGATAGAGCAAAGTTTAGCATCGACTTTGTCCCACTCGATATTGATTTCGGGAGCCAATGCAGCATCGAAATAGAAAGTGAAATCGGTTTCTTTGGCAAAGTCGTGGGTACCGGTCTTCTCATCGTTGGACAAGGGGAAACCAACGATATCGAGTTTTTCGTCTTCGATATATTTGAGGAGAGACTCACTCAGGAGATCCTGCACTGCATCGGCAACACATGCGGGCTTGTACATACGTTGAATCAAACCAAAAGGTGCGTTCCCCTTGCGGAAGCCGGGGACAGTAGCTTTGTGCTGGTAGTCTTTCAACTGCTTGGTAACCTTGTCTGCATAGTCACTCTCGACCACATCAATCTTGATTAGAAGGTCCAAATCTCCTAAATTTTCTCTGGAAATGTTCATCTTTTTTATATAATTAATTGATAATACGTATGTTTGTTATTTCAAATGAAAATGCAAAGATACAAATAATTTCTGATATATAATATTTTTATTACAAAAAAGGGGAAAGAGTATCCAAAACCGGATGCGAAACAACGATGCAGAGAAAGTGGGCAATGGGCAAAAATGAAAAAAGCCCCCCACGACAAAAACATCGGGGGGGGCTGTAACAGAAAGTGTTTAACTACTTGGCCGGAGTGAAATTGCCATAGAATCCGACTCCAAGATTGTAGAGTTGTGAGGGCAGATAGCCTTCTTTGCCAGTGGAGTCGCAAGCAACACGGGTAATAATATGGCTGCGCCGGGAGCCAAACACACCCACACCGCCTTCGATATTGGTGTAGGGCTGGTATTCCTGTCCGCCAAGAGATGAGCTGTTGAGCGAAGTGATATATGCGTTGAGGTCCTCGTTGCAGGCATAAATGAGGATGTCGACATAATTGACATTGAAGAGAGAGTCGGTGTTATCGGAAAGAGCATTTTTAATGATGGAGAGGAAACGGGTCTGTGAGGGGTTGGAAGTAGTGAGTTCCGGATAGTTGTACTCGTTTCTGATGTTATCGCCAGAGGGGATGTCGACAGAGAGAGTGTCTGTGCCTTTGCGGTAGAAGAAACGCACCAGGGGTTGATAGAGCCTGCCGCGAGGCAAGGTTTGCCATCTGATTTTTCCATGGTTGCTGGTGACAAAACCATAGCACTTGGGGTAGCCATTAGGTTCGATGAGGACTTCCTCGATGGTGTCGCGTTGACGAATAGTAGGACGGATGAAGCCCACCATGGTGGTATATGCCTGGGCAATAGTATCGCCAGTAGAGGTTTTCACCACCACCAACTGGAAGACACAGTCGGTATCTTTGACCAGTCTTTTGCCAGGCACACAATAGTATACCGGTTGTCCCCCTGAAGGGAAATCGCCTTCGGGCTTACCCTCACGGATAGTGTAGGAGAGTTTCCACCGGTCGACCAACTGATTGGAAGGCGTGTATGAGAAGTAGGGACCCGAGATGCCTTTCCAGGCAAGAAGATAGACCTCGATGTCGTCCTTTCCATAATAGTTGGAATCGGAGATTTGGGAATAATCATAAATATTGCCTTCGCTAAGATAGGCGTGCTGGACACGGGCCCAAACAGTATCTTCCTGTGGGTCGAGAACGCAATAGACCACAGGCACATCGCGCCAAGGGGCATTGGGGCTGAATTCGACCTTGCAAGCGGAAAGACAAAGGGCAAGGATGGCTAAAAAGGGAATGATTTTTTTCATTGGATACTGCGATTAATGATTATACTGATTACCTCGGCCGCGATGTGGCATCCGAAAAGAGGAGGGAGGTAGGAGATGGTGCCAAGAGTGGTGAGATGATTGGTAGAAGGGTCTTGAATCATGGCATCGGGAGAGACCTTCTCGGTGGAGAAAACCACACGAATACCCTCGTGGACACCCAGACGGTGAAGCCGTTTGCGCACCATGGCGGCCAACGGGCATGTGTTACTTTTGGAGATGTCGGTGGCTTTGATTTGTGAGGGATCCATTTTCCCGCCACTCCCCATACTGCTTACCACCGGCAGGCCAAGTTGATGTGAATGATAGAGAAGAAACACTTTGGGAGCAAGGGTGTCGATGCAATCAACCACACAATCGTAAGGAGCAGCATTGAGGAGCTCAATAAGACGGTCGTCCCGGATAAACTCCTGTACAGCATTTACCTGACACAAGGGATTGATATCATGGAAACGAGCTCTGAAAAGCTCGGCTTTGGGCTTTCCGATAGTGGAATGAAGAGCGATAATCTGGCGGTTGATGTTGCTTTCGGCCACTACGTCGCCATCGACAAGGGTGAGAGTTCCTATACCGGCACGACACAACTGTTCGGCTGCATAGCCCCCTACCCCACCGAGACCGACCACGAGAACATGGGCGGACTTAAGGGCATTGAGGGAACTGCATCCAAGTAGCAGCTCGGTGCGGCTATAGAAAGCGTCACTCATTTGGTAAGAACCTCCTCTATTTCGATTTCGTCAATCATCATCCATGGATTCAAGCCCTTGGCTCTGTGCCAATCGGGGATACGTTTGATGGGTTTAGCAATGATGCGTACAAACCGTATATTGTCTTGGTTGACAGGAACCTTGATTGCTTGAAGCTGAGTAGTGTTCATCGAGGGGTCGGAGGCATTGAAGGTGATAAGAGCCGGTATGGGTTCACTGTAGTTATTGCCATCGGAAGACACCGAGACAGACACCTCGGCAGGTGCGAATACCCAAGCGTCGGGCACATGGGCAAAACGCAAAAGGACATTGCTCAAATTGATGTTGGTGCCCAGCTCCAAGTCCACTTTTATGTCGTGGCCGGAGAAGCCGAGCCAACCATGGGAAAGGTCGTTGACATCACCAAATTCGCCATCGAAAAGCGCACGTGATGCATTTTTATTGTAAGGAGTGTTGGGCTTATGACCGAAAGTGCAAGAAACAATATAATCGAATATAAACTGCTGGGAAGCAACGAACGAGGGAGCTTCACCTTTCTTAAAAGCACGGGCACGAACCATGACACTCTTTTGTATTGTGAATGGCTTAGTGTAGAGAGGAGACTTCTCGTTGGGGACCGAGCCGTCGAGAGTATAATGAATTTGCGCTTTGGGGGTGGGGCAATGTATAGACACCTGCATGGGGCCGTCAAAACGATCGCGGTTCTTCGTTATAACAGGCATTTCGATAATACCCGACACAACACGGGGATAAGTGATGCGGCGAAAATCCTGTGCATTGTATTCCATACAATCAAAGGGGCGGAGATGAACAACAAACTGATAGTGCCGGTCTTTAACAAGCATAGACTCGTCCAGATTCATCCCACCTTTGGCGCCACCGACTCCAGTGATGCGGTAGTCGACATGGAGAGTGTCGCTCGTTATGGAAAAATGGCAAAATGTGTCGATGATATCAGCATATAATCCCACCTCTGCATTTCGTACCGCAAGCCAACGAGTTTCAGTGTGGTTGTCCCAATGCTGGTTGTCATTAGACCGATAAGAAGCAGATTTGACAGGCACAGACTGTTGAGAGATGCGGCCTGCCGAGCAACGGTCTGGATAGCTCTCAATATTTCTACCAAACCACTCTAATGTGTCTAAGGTTGGTGACAATGGCACTTCTACTCCTACGCGGGCGACTGTCTTTACCATCTCGGACAATGTAATATCATTACTCAATAAGACATCGCCAGAATGGAGTACAAGATAGGTTTGGCGAACATCCAACAGATTGTCGTCTTTATCATTACCATAACGGAACAGGACATCGATGCCAATTGTGTATTGGTCTATTTTGCGAATATTGGTGGCCACAACCTCGCCCTGCAGGCGATCAAGACCATTGCGCTGCCATTGGCGGAAACCATTGGGATCGTCTAAATCATTGAGTGATGGGCGGCGCATGAAACTGAGACGGAGAGGTTGATTAAATAGCGTGCTGCCACGATAAGACATGCCGGTAATGGTGCCCAAACTATCATTGAACAGCAAAGAGAAATCATTATTGTAAATCTTAACGATATGGGCAGTATCGCGGTCTATCTGAATGGGCTGACGATTGGCCTCGGACAATGCCTGCTTGGGCATATTGTCCGAAGGCAGTTGGAATTGGGTGGAATAAAGAATAGTGTTCTTGGGGATGGAATTAGTATTATTACGCTGACGAAGAGTAAATTGGATAAATAGTTCCTCTCCAGCATAAAGAGTCAACTTTGGGATTTTAAGTTTGAAATCCTTGGTCTCTCCTGGTTTGAGAGACATGGTTATGTCGCCAGAGACAATATTGGACTTAAGGTTGGTACAAATAACATAGTCCATACGATAGTCCGACAAAGAGTGGAAGTCACAAAGGTTAGATATTTCAAACTCAGCTGCATCAGCACTTGTTGAAGTGAGTCGGACATCGTAAGGGCGATATAGTTGTTTCAGCTCCGGTAAATATGGTTTTTGGGCCAATTCCGACCACGATACACAATCAATGAAACCTCCCTGCAAAACCGTATGGTCGAGAACCATTTGCCATAAGGGCTGCATACCACCAAAACTATTGCCATCTGTATTTCCATAAGATAGCATAACCAAGGAACGCGTTTGTTGTTTGGCAAGGTGCTGCCGCAGCAAATCCATATTGGCATTCAACGGTACTATCAGATCCGTGTTCTCTGCATACTGGGCTCCAGAATAAATAACGGGACGGGATTCATCAAGCTGTTTCAACGCCCTGTATGCCGACATCATGCAAACGCCATTGTCTGGGCTCTGGCCAAGCGACCAAGCCACAATAGATGTATGGTTCTTATATTGCTCATACAGGGAGCGCACATGACTTACAAAAAGATCGGAGTACTCATTGTCGGTCGCTACAACCTGGCCCATACTGGAACGGGGAAACAAATTGGCTTCGCAAAACACATAAAAGCCCAATTCATCGCAGAGCTCATAAAACTTGGCATCCTCGGGGCCATGTCCCCGCGTTCTGATGGCATTTATATTGTTGCATTTCATTTGCGCCATCTGACCGCGAAGCATTTTCACATCCCCAGCCGACAAAGGAGATGGTAAGTCGTTTAGGATTATACCCTTTATTGTAATGGCTTTCCCGTTCACGGTAAGTCCATTACCATTTGTTATTGTGCGGAACCCAAAGCGTGTGCCAACCACATCCTGTAGATTCTTGCCTTCATCGTACAAGCGGATTACCGCAGTGTAGAGGCGTGGTGTCTCAGCACTCCATGGCAATACATCGGCTAAAGTTCCGCTAATTGTTGTATTGATTTCATTGCGCTGATCGAAGAAGCACCATTTGCCAACTTTGTCCACTTGGTGGCCCTTCGTATCCCATAGCTCTATTTCAAGGTAACTCTTACCCTTTTTCTTAAAATTGAATAGGTTGGCATCAAGAGAATAGCTGCCTGTTGAACTCTGAGGGTCGTAACCTGTGACAAGAGTGAAATCCTGTACATTCAGATTGGGTTTGATGAGAATGGAGCAATCGCCTGTCAACCCTTTATCTCCACATTCTAAAAGGGAGCCTTCGTCATCACCGACAAACCGGAGACTCAAACGATTATCCTTGCCAAAACGCAAAAGGTCCGTGATGTCGAATTCGGTTATTGCTCTACCATCATGGCTCACTCCGACCATTTTGTCTCCCACAAAGAGACCATATCCCGGGGATGCCATAAAACGGAAAAACACACGGAAAGCCTTCCAATCTCTCGGAAATTCAAACTCTTGGGAATAAGATGTACCATTAACCCCTCGTTCCTCTTCCCAATCGCCCATCAGAGACACGTAGTAGGGCGATTCGTCATAACGTAAATGCTCTATGGCGTTCTCATCGTCATAGGTTATCACGTTGGTCCGTGGGGCCATACGGAGTTCCTCAATGCCCTCGGGCTGCTGTGCGTATGAAATAACACAGCACAGCAGCATCACAACGGGCAGAAAAATTCTCTTCATACTTAGAAATTAAAGCCGACACCTGCTTTGAGGTTGTGCAGCAACAAAGGACCATTATTGGCCAAAAGGCCTTCGAATTTACGTTCCACGCTACCCATGAAGATACCTTGATAACCCACAAAGGCACTCACGGCAAAAGTGCGTGTAATGGCATAGCGGGCACCAACATTCACTCCCCATATTGCACCTCCTCTTTTTATCTTGATGGCATTCTCTCCTCCACTGGATGAACCCAGGGGAATAGAATAACCAACGGATACAGAAGTATAGGGCGTGAGCTGGCTACGGAGATAATGACTACGTAATTCTATAAATACAGGCAATTGATTGAAAGCCCCTGTCGGGTCTTTCAAAAACTCAACACCCAATCCGACACCCGATTCTTTCCGGATTTGCCATCCGCCTATGGCATAAACGCCATGGAAAGTCGCCTTATCCTCAAAACGGGTCTTGTTGATGTTGGTCGAGAAGTCGTAGCCTGCAACACCGTACCAACGGTGCCATTTAAACTCAACATGGCGTTGAGCCTGTGCTGTCATCATTGCAAATACTGCAACAGCCAGCAGAATGACTTTTTTCATAGTATTGAATAATTTGAGGTATTACTACTTCATTTCTTTCAGTTCGGGAGAGATAATCAGAGTAGCCTCGGTGGCTGCCTGGACCTGCTCAACCGTGAACTCGGGGTTGATTTCGGTGAGAACGATACCCTTGGGAGTAATTTCCATTACACCCATCTCGGTGATAATCATGTTCACCTGACCCTTTGCGGTAAGAGGAAGTGTGCACTTCTTCAAAATCTTGGGGTTGCCCTTGGCAGTATGTTCCATGGCCAGAATAACTTTCTTGGCACCTACCAGCAAGTCCATAGCACCACCCATTCCAGGAGTCTTTTTCCCAGGAATCATCCAGTTAGCCAAGTCACCTTCTTCGTCCACCTGCATGGCACCAAGAACCGACACATTGACATGACCACCACGGATAATACCAAAAGAAGTGGCGCTGTCGAATGTGCTGGCCCCATCGGTATAGGTGATAAATCCACCACCGGCATTGATCAGCCAAGGATCCTCTTTACCCTCCTCGGGAGTGGGACCCATACCAATCATACCATTCTCAGACTGAAGAATGACGTGCACACCTTCGGGAAGATAGTTGGGAATAAGGGTCGGAAGGCCAATACCGAGATTGACTACATCACCGTCTTTCAGCTCTTTGGCTGCACGACGGGCGATAAAGGGTTTAATTTCGCTTTTTTCCATAGTTATTATTATTTATAAGTTGTACATTATTCTTTTGAACGATAAAAGGCTACAAACCAAAGGTCTTCACTCCGCGTTTCACCATTTCTTCGGCAATATAGGATGCCTCGTCGTCGGCAAAAGTATTCATGCCGAAACCAGCATCGTAGCCCAACTCTTTGGCCAACTCGTGGCTGATACGGGGACCACCACAAATAAGGATAATCTTGTCGCGCAAGCCTTCGGCTTCCAGCATCTCAACCAGTTCTGTCAGGTTCTTGATATGGACATCTTTCTGTGTGACTGTCTGGCTAACGATTAATGCATCTGCATGGAGCTCTATACCCTTGGCTATAAATTCCTCATTAGGCACCTGACTACCCAAATTATAGGCGTCTATCATGTCATAACGTTCCAAACCATAGTGACCGGCATAACCTTTCATATTCATGATGGCGTCTATGCCCACAGTATGGGCATCCGTGCCGGTGCTGGCACCCACAATAACGATTTTTCGTCCAATATGCTCACGGATATACTCATCGCACTCGTGCATATCCATCTTGCTGGATTCCACCTTGGGAACATGTATTGTTGAGTAATCTACCGTATGTGTGCAGCTACCGTAGCAGTTGAAAAATGTGAATCCTTCGGTCAGCTCCTTACTGTAAACCACCAACGGGTTTTCAAAACCCATTTTCTTCATCAGCTGCTTAGCGGCTTCTATAGCCTCATCGCCTGCTGGCACTGGCAGTGTGAAACTCAACTGGGTTTTTCCGTCATTCATTGTGTCGCCATAAGGCTTTATTTTGGTAAGGTCTAAGGTTTTGTCGTAATCCTTAGCCTCCATCGAATACAATCCTTCACTCATTGTTGTGTGTTTTTGGGGTTTTACTTCTTACCTTTCATTATTTCGACAAACGGATTGAAATAGTTATCCGCCTTCAGCGTAACGCCATCCAAGCCCTTACCGCCGTTCTTCGGACGTTTCACATCGGCAAAGATACCCTTTTCCAGTGCGGTGAACAGGCCTTCACTCTCCATAGCCTCCAGCAGTTTGGTGGCATCGTCCAGAACCTTCTTGGCACGGTTACGCACAATTCCATTCTCCTTGAACTCCACCTCTTCTCCTATATCCTTCATATTATTGAAGATATATTTGGCATTCTCAATACTGAGGTAGCGGTCGCTCATAAACGGAGTGTGGATAGCTTCTGTGGGCATACCCAGAAGCTGCAATCCCTGATGGGTCCATTGTCCGATAATGTTGAACAATGCATCCTGTATATGTCCACGGAAAATATTACCTGTCATAAACTTGGTAGGAGGCATATATTTCAGCGGAGCCTTGGGGAATATTTCACGCAACATCTGAGCCTGTGCTAGCTCATAAAGGAATCCATTCTCAAGCATCGGGTCCATCTCAAATGCATGGCCCAAACCCTGCTGTTCTTCGGGCAATCCGGCCAACAGGGCCAACTGCTCATTGATGAAGTCTGATGCCAGCACTGTGTGGGCTTCTTCAAAAGCATCGGCAGTGGTCAGGTAGTTGTCCTCACCGGTATTGATAATCACACCGGCAAATCCATTGATAATACGACTGAAATACTGGTCTATCAGCGTTCTCTGCATATTGATGTCACGGAACAGGATTCCGTACAATGCATCATTCAGCATCACGTCCAGTCCTTCCAATGCACCCATGGCTGCAATTTCTGGCATACACAAACCCGAGCAATAGTTACACAGCCGGATATAACGCCCAACCTCTTCGCCTACTTCATCCAGAGCCTTACGCATAATGCGGAAGTTCTCCTGCGTGGCAAAGGTACCGCCGAATCCCTCGGTGGTGGCACCGTATGGCACATAGTCCAGCAAACTCTGACCGGTGGTGCGGATAACGGCGATAATATCGGCACCCTGACGGGCACCTGCCTGTGCCTGAACAACGTCTTCATATATGTTACCAGTTGCAACAATGATATAAAGATAGGGTTTACTTCCCTCACCGATAGTTTCGATATAATGCTCACGGCGTTTGCGACGCGAACGGATTCGTTCTATATTGGCATCAATAAAAGGCCGCAATGCAGCTTTGATGTCATCGGCCTTATGCACCGCCATCTGGGTAATATCCATACTCCCTTGGCTTATCGCCTCGGCAATCTCCTGAGGTGTCTTGCCTGTTTCCAGTACGGCGTTGCCAATAAAAAAGCAAACACCCTGCCCGAGCAGACCTTTACTTTTCAGTTCATCTACCACAACATTCGGTAGCGGCACCTCATTACTGTCTATACCATCAATGCCCAACAAACGGCAAATGGTACGTTCCACAGCAACCGTTGTGTAGTTGCCGACAAAATCCTGCACCTGATTGGCAATTTTCCTTGCCACACCCCGTGCATGCTCTACTTTTTCAAAATCGAGACCAACTTTACTTTCTCGCATAATAATATTATTTATTTCACTAATCAATTACTGTCCAACAACTAACAACACCCACTACCCCACTCTTACGCAGGTGTAAGTGCATAATTTCAGACATGCAAAGTTAATATTTTTTTTGCATTCTGAAAGTTTTTTCTTCACAAAAAGTTTTAAACCGTCTTTAACAGGTGCAAAACATAACAATTGTTTCACCTTTAGCGATGCATTTTTCAGCTCATTTTACAACGGAAGTAACCTATCCAACATATAGCCTCTGCAGTATATGTCAGGCATCTTTCACCCGTCAGTTTTTTATCAGCCTCATCCCACTTGTTTCGCGGTGTCTACTGCCTGTTGGGCTGTATCCGGTTTCTTGTTTTTTGTGGCGGATTCCTTCTTCGATACTTTTTTGGGCATTCTGATATCATTCAACCCACGTTTTTTGTGAAAACGGTTCAAATCCACATCACCTGCTATTCCCGGTATCCTCCCCTTATTGCTATGCTGCCACAGCGTATATCTCACCGCTGGAGTCCCCCGGTAATTGGCTATAAAAATATGATATGCGCGATATCGCTTACCTTGAAAATGCTCCTGATACACCTGCTCGCTGGTATATATCATCGGCTTTACCCCATACTCCCGCTCCATCAACTCCAACAGTTTGTTCACCCTGGCCATATCAAGCCTTCCGCTGTGGTGTCCTTCTATGTCCAGCACTGGTATCAAATCCTGCTTTTTCTTCGAAACCACCGCCTTGAAATTGGCGAACTGCTGATAGGCTGTCGTTTTGCTGCTATACACGTGATAGCTGCCCACCAGCACTTTATGCTTCCGTGCCGAATCCACATTGGCTTTATAGTATGCATCTCTTATTGTCGTACCCTCTGTGGCTCGCACATACACAAACTTCACCTTCTTGCTTTTCGACACTTTTGCCCAGTCAATTTCGCCCTGGAATTTCGACACATCAATGCCATGCGTTTGTGCTTGCAAACAGCCTACAAGCACAAACACAAGCATTATTCCTGCCAACAGCAAATGTGGTCTAAAGAGCGATTTCATCGCCTGCGGCATTGAAGAATTTGTAATTCAGTAGTCCGTACGACTCAGAAGACTTGATTTTAATAATAATTCGGTATTTGCGCATCCACTGCAGCCTGATACTGGGGAAACCCTTGGTCAAATATGCATACACGTATGGATGAGCCACAATAGTGAGTTTCTTCTCGTTTTGTGAGGATGTAAGGTATCTCAGGTTCGACTCTATCTCGTCCACCACCACAAGGCTGGATTTTATCGTACCCGTCCCGTCACAGAATGGGCATTTCTCCTGCACATTCACCTCCACAGCTGGGCGCACACGTTGACGTGTTATCTGCATCAATCCGAACTTGCTAAGCGGCAGAATAGTGTGCCGGGCCTTATCCCGCGACATCTCTTCGCACATCACCTCATACAGTTTCTTCCGGTTGTCGGCCTTCTGCATGTCGACAAAATCTATAATTACGATGCCGCCCATATCGCGAAGCCTCAACTGACGTGCTATCTCTTTCGCCGATTCTATATTCACCTGCAATGCAGTGTCTTCTTGTCCTCCACCAGCTTTAATATGGTTTCCGCTGTTTACGTCAATCACATGCATTGCCTCCGTATGCTCAATATACAGATAAACCCCGGACCTGATGGTCACTATCCGGCCGAATGCCCTGCGTATATCTCGCGACACTCCGAACTGGTCAAATATTGGTGTCTCCATTTTATAGTGGTGCACTATGTCCGCTTTCTCTGGAGCAATAGTCCCAATATATTGACGCACTTCGTTGTAAATATTCTCGTTATCAATATAGATATTGTTAAAGTCATCTGTGAGCACATCGCGCAGCAAAGCCGAAGTGGTGCTCAGTTCCGACACTATCTTTTCAGGCCCGGTAACATGCTTCAGCCGTTCTGTCAGATGGTTCCATTGCGACATCAACTGGCGCAAATCAGCATCCAATTCTGCCACGCCCTTCCCTTCAGCAATCGTCCTCACAATCACCCCGAAATTATCGGGCTTTATACTCTGCATCAGGCGTCTCAGTCGCCCCCGTTCCTCTCCTCCTTTAATTTTCTGCGATATGGATATTCTGGTCACAAAGGGTGTCAACACCAAATAACGCCCCGCAAACGATATGTCACCCGTCAGTTTGGGTCCCTTCGTCGATATCGGTTCTTTGGTCACCTGTCCCAACACCAATTGTCCAACCTTCAATATATTTGAAAGATTTCCGGTCTTCTCCAGTATGGGCTCCAGCTTGAAGTTGCTCAATGTGCTGACAGAGTTGTCTCCATTCATGGCAAGCTTCATATATTTCATCACAGAGCCATAGTTAGGACCCAAATCCAAATAATGCACAAAACCGTCTTTGTCCTCCCCAACATTGATAAATGCAGCGTTGAGGCCGGGCATTATTTTGCGCACCTTCCCCACAAATATATCACCCACCTGTATCGTGTTCCCTGGCTTGTCTTTATGCAGTTCCACCAGTTGCTTGTCCTCTACCAAGGCAAGCTGTATCTCTTCCGATGATGCTGATATTATTAATTCTTTTTCCATTAGTGTTTATAAAAAACAAATTACACAAACCGGTGGATTCCCACCGTTGTGTAATTTGTTTTAGTTGTTAGATTTTTTTAAAGACAGGAAGAAGAACTATACTTACTTCTTCTTATGCCTATTCTTGCGCAGACGTTTTTTACGCTTGTGAGTAGACATCTTGTGTCTTTTGTGTTTCTTTCCGTTAGGCATATTATATCAGTTTATTAATGTGTTTACTTATTTTACGCTTTTCTTTACATCATTCACAAAAGTCTTGGCAGGCTTGAACGAAGGAATGTTGTGTGCGGGAATAATGATGGTAGTGTTCTTCGAGATGTTACGACCAGTCTTCTCTGCACGCTTCTTGATGATGAAGCTGCCAAAACCACGGAGATACACATTCTCTCCTTCGGCGAGCGACTCTTTCACAACACTCATGAATTCCTCAACGGTAGCCTGGATAGCGACTTTCTCAATACCGGTTTTCTGTGCAATTTGTGCAACAATTTCAGCCTTTGTCATATTGTGTTATTTTTTTAATTATTACTCTAAAAAAGTCCGTTTCTCATGCGTGAAACAGGATGCAAAATTACCAAAAAAAATCGAAATGAAGAACATTTTTTTCTTCCTTTTCTTTTTTTAAACTAAATATTCCTTAAACTATGTTGATTTTCAATAATATACAAATAGTGTTTTTTTTATTTTTTTCTTCTTAATAATCTGAATTGTAACGTCTATTGCTTGGCTTTTTCGCTTTCTTTTTGTCGTTTTCCAACAAAATAAACAGTGAACAACAACCCCGATCCAACCATGCACATCAATGCTGTACCCCAGGGTATCAGAATGTGTTCTGAGGGATTTACCGACAGCTCTCCCACATTGTACAGGTAGTACAGAACCACAAACACTGCGTTATTGGCAAAATGGGCACAAATATTGACCAGTATTGAACCTGACCGAACAAAAAGATAACCCAATACCACCCCCAGCATAAACCGGGGCACCAATCCATATATATCTCCATGGGCAAGTGAAAAGACTATGGCGGCAACTATCACTGCCACATGCTTGTTGCCAAACCACTTGTCCATTATCTGCTGCAACGCCCCTCTAAAGAACATTTCCTCGCATACTGCAGGCACCAACGCCACCACCACCAGCTGAAGCAACAAATTCCACACTCCGGTAGTCGAAAGCATCTGCTCTATCAACTGCTGCGAACGTTCAGTCATCTCTCTCATCCTGCCATCCATAGCACCCAAATTCCAACTCTCGTTCCATAAACTTATATAGTCCACAACCGGCAACAAGAGCAACACTATCACTATCGCCACAAAACCCAGCACCCATTTTTTTACACCCATATCAAAATGGTAATATCCGCATACATTACCACTATACAGCACAGCAAACAGCAACGCCGGCAGCAAAAAGGTAAACAATTGCGACACTCCCTGCATCGTCAGCATCAGCTGGGGCGAAGTCGTATCACCAATCGGCACCAACATCTGTATGCCGGTAGCGATAATAAAACCAATAATGAACAGGAAAAATAATCCAACTAATTGGGCAAAGGGCTTTGCTTCCTTGAAAAAAAGTGATATTTTAGCCACTATTATGCTTATTTGTGACCCCGGCGGGATTCAAACCCACGACTTTCGGAACCGGAATCCGACGTTCTATTCAGCTGAACTACGGGGCCTCGTGTTAAAAACAGTCTTTATAACTTTCTTTTGCTTGAATTATTGTGTGCAAAAGATATTTTTTTGCCTTTTATTTTTCTTCTGTGGGCAATAGTCTATTGTTCAGGATAGTGAAGATTGGAATAAGTGATTTTTTCCAATACTTCGTGGAGATATTTTGCCGACTCCCACTTGGCCATGGGGAGGTCATGCAACAGATAGTTGCCGCAGTCTTTCGGGGCAGCACCCGGCACCTCGCCCTCGAAGTCGGCCACAAACCGGAAAGTCTCTTTCATTAATTCCACAATATCCTCCGACTGCAAGTCGCCACGCATAAGCAGATAGTTGCCCGTCAGGCAGCCCATAGGACCCCAATAGATAATACGGTCCGCCCACTGGGGTTGATTACGGAGATAGGTGGCAGCAAGGTGCTCTATCGTGTGGATGGCACCTTGGCCGAGCACAGGCTCACGGTTGGGCTCTTTCATACGGATGTCGAAGGTGGTAACCACCTCGCCTCCTACCTGGTCTTTGCGCGACACGTATATGCCACGGAGCAGGTGGATATGGTCAATTGTAAAACTGGGTATTGTCTTCATTTCTAATTATTATTCTTTATATCGTTCATATTTCCAAACAAAGTCGCTGTCGCCTAGGAACAACGTGTCGTTTCGGTATTCTATTTGTCCTCTAAAATAGACTGTCGTGTCCTGCAGCATGGTGATTGTGTCGTCCTCAATGGAGTATGTACACCACAGCGAGGGGTCTACCCAGAACACCGAATCGTTTTCCATGAAACACAGTATGCTATTGCCTGTTTCGGGATTTATTCCCCAGCATCCTTGCAAGGAATCATAGGGGAAATCCATCCGACGGGTTGTAGCCGATTCCTGCATCTGCTCGTCCATATTGCTCACCCCCCTTTGCCCACAACCAGCACACAAGAGCGCTCCAAGAATCAGCACGCAGCATTTCATAATCGTATTCAGAGTTGTGTCGGCAGGCTGCAGAGGTACTGTTTCATGAAAAGGAAAGAGCGCTCGCCCATGGAGGCAAGAAACTCATCCCATTGTTGCTGGTGGTTGTCCGTATTGCCAGGAGTGTCGCTGATAACCCTTATACTCATAAACGGGATGCCATAAATATGGCATGACTGTGCAATAGCGGCAGACTCCATCTCGCAGGCCAGCCCGTCGGGAAAACGGTTCTTGATACGCGACAATGCCTCCCGGTCAGTAATGAACTGGTCACCCGTGCAAATCAAGCCCTGCTTCACTTGCATCGTCTCCTTGTCTGCAATCCCTTCTACACACTGCAGCAACACTGGATGTGCATCAAACCGCTCGGGCATGCCCTGCACCTGACCATAAGCATTGCCCATACCACACCATACGTCATGGTAAACTGCCTGGCTCCCCACCACCACATCCATCACGCCAAGACTGTTGTCAATGCCGCCGGCCAATCCTGTGCTCAAGATGCAGTCGGGATGGTGTTCCTGCACCAATCGCGCTGTTCCTATCGCCGCATTGACTTTTCCTATTCCGCATTGCCACAGAACAACATCGTTCCCGCCGATGCGCCCCTGGGGTTTGCCCCCAAGCACATCGAGCATCCTGCGGTACTCAACATCCATTGCTATTATAATCCCTATCTTCATGTTCCTTATAAAGTATACTATTTTACTGAGGCTGTGCTGGCACAACGGCCACCTACAAGCCCTGAACAATTTGCAAAGATAATATTTTTTTTCTTAATAATCACTCATCACAAAATTTTTTCAGTCATCGTCCGTTATTCAATTATAGTATTGCCTATGAAACGTCGTTTTCTCATATTGCTATCAGCGCTCTTCGCCATTGCCTCCATTGGCCTCATCATCATCCAGATTCACCAAACCCGCGAATCTGCCAAGATGAGCGACAACCTTTTTAACATCAGTGTCAACAACGCCATCGACAAGGTCTTCAACCAACTGGACCAAATGAAAGTCGAGGACTATGTCTCCCAAAAGGAACGATACCTCCTGCTTCGCTACCGCCGCATCGACGAAATGAACGAGAAAATGCAGGACATCATCCGCAACAACACTCAACTCTTCTACAACGAGAAACGCGTCCAATTCGGCGTTTCCACCCAGGACAGTGTTTTCCCCCTCCCCAACGCCCACATCCAGCCTGCCGAAGAAAATATCATCAGCCAGTACAACACCCTCCTCAACGCCCGCAACCGTCTGCAAAGCACCCTCGAGGCTTCCACCCCCCAATCCGCCTACCCAACCATCTACAGCTCCATCGACCCCTCCAAACTCAACTTCCCCCTCCTCGACTCCCTCATCCGCGAAGAACTCATTATCAACGGTGTCGACCTCTCCCCCTCCATCGGGGTGATTAAAGCCGACTCCGACACCCTGCTCTACTGCAGTCAGCAAGCCGACTCCGACGAACTGCGCAATTCCGCTTTCAAATACACTTTCCATCCCAACGGAATCACCTCCAACGAAAGCCTCTTTGTCGTCCTCGCCTTCCCCTCCTCACCCATCATCCTCAGTTCCGACACCAACCGCTACACCATCATCAGCATCTTGATGATTCTCCTCATCGCCACACTCTTCGTCTTCACCATCCGCACTATCTTCTCCCAACACAGACTGGACGAGATGAAAACCGACTTCATCAACAACATGACCCACGAAATCAAAACCCCCATCGCCACCATCGGCCTTGCCTGCGAAATGCTCAAGGACGACTCCGTCACCAGCGATTCCTCCACCCGCCGCAACTTCGTCAATATCATCAGCGACGAGAACCGCCGCATGCGCGTTCTTATCGAAACCCTCCTCCAAAGCGCCAAAATGTCAGGCAAGAAATTCTCCATCTCGCCCAAACAAATCGACCTCAACAACATCGTCCGCGACTCCATCCAGAGTTTCGAACTCACTATCGAAAACCGCAAGGGCACCCTCACCTCCGACCTCCAACCCATCGACGGAATGCTCTTTGCCGACGAACTGCACATATCCAACATGATTCACAATCTTATCGACAACGCCATCAAATACTCCCCCGACGCCCCTCTAATTCACATTTCCACCCATACCGACAACGGTTTCGCCGTCATCCAAGTCACCGACCACGGCATCGGCATCGCTAAGGAGGACCAAAAACATATTTTCGAGAAATTCTACCGCGTCTCCACCGGCAACGTACATAACGTGAAAGGATTCGGCATCGGACTCAACTATGTCTCCCAGGTTGTGGCTCTCCACAATGGCAAGATATCCCTCGCCAGCGAGCCCGGTCAAGGCTCCACCTTCACCATCTCTCTCCCCTTGTCCTGATGGCTCCTTCCCCGATGCTCAACCACTTACAGTCCAGCCCACACCGGCCAGTACCGAAAGCACGCAATCCTATCAACCCCACACTTGAAGTGTGTAGTTAAGAGGATAACGTGCCGTTGACACGTTTTATCGGACACCAATAATCATTCAATAATCAGTGTAAAATCTTCCCGACTGTCTTAACTATACCGACAGCACCCGCTCTATACGCTCCATCACCTCCTGCGGCTCGATAGTCTGCATGCAAGGGTAATTGCCTTTTTTGCAAGGCTTATTGCCATATTTGGAACAGGGGCGGCAGTCCATATCCTTCTGCACCGCCCAGTCGGGATTCTGTCTCCATCCATAAAAGCCGCGGCAGGGATGCGTGGCACCCCAAATACTCACCACCGGCACTCCCTTGCACGAAGCAAAATGCATATTGGCCGAGTCCATACTCACCATCACATCCAACGCCCCGATACGTTCCAACTCCTCCTCGAAAGAGAATCGGCCCGCCAGCGATTCCACCCCCTCATATTTCCCGGCCCACTGCTCCAACACTCCAGCCTCATCCCTGCTGCCGAAAAGAGCCACTCTGTAGCCCTTCTGCGAAAGCAACTCCACCAGCCGCTCCATCTTGTCCAGAGGCCATATCTTGCCCTGATGCTGGGCAAACGGGGCCACACCTACTATCCGCTTTCCCTCACCTCCCGCACGGGGCTGCCAATAGTCCTGTGCCGAAACACTCCCCTTCAGCCCGCAACGGTCAAAAACCCTGTCATACCTCTGCCACGATGGCACACCTTTTGACATATGTTTATGTATGTAATGGACCCGCACCCCATGCAGCCTGAAAAACCAGTCCATCCCTATCACCCTCAGCACATGGTGCATATCGGCCACCATGTCGGGCTTATAGGCCGAAAGGCTTCTGTACAGCTGCCTAGGCTTCTGCCTACGCTCTGTAGGAATATACTGCACATTGTCCATCCCGCGGAACAATGGTTCGATACGTGGCGGTCCAGCCACCAGAAACAGCACATCCGGGTTTGCAGCCGCACGCTGGCGCAACACCGGCTCGAGTATTGCCGCATCGCCCAACGCCGACAGCCTTACCACCAGCAACCGCATCCTATATTCCCTACGGCTCACTTCTTGTTGTAAAGCATAGGATTCAGCGACGGGTCGTTGTACATCTTCATCTGTCGGTACAACTTCATCCGTTTCCGGCCCGTGGCCAGCTCGTGCAACAGGTCGTCTATTGCCTGCATCAAATCCGCCTTCTGTTCGAGCAGCGTATTATATTTGTTCAAACAACGCTCATGATGTGCCGCATCCACATCCGTACGCGCCACCTCGATGCCGAAATGGTATATCTTCAGCGCCAGTATCGACAGGCGGTCTATGGCCCATGCGGGAGTCTCAGTGTTGATTTTGGCATCGGGCGAAACCTCTACTTGCGCAAACTGCTGCATATAGTAATCGTCAATGCGTTCCACCATATCCGTCCTTCGCTGGTTGGAGCGGTCTATCCATCGTTTCAGCCTCAAAGCCTCCACCGGGTCCACATCGTCAGGACGTATGAGGTCTTCCAAATGCCACTGCACTGTGTCAATATAGCTTTTCTCCCACAGCACGTGCTCAAACAAACCCTCGCTATAGGGATTGTGCGAAGGCTCGTTAACGGAATCTATTTTGTGATATTCAACAATTTGCCTTTCAAAAAGAGCGAATATTTCAGAAATGTTCATGGTGCAAAGATACACATTTTTTTTGTTTTCTATTCTTCTAATTCAACCGATGGGCAAATCATCACGTACCATTCGCCATCTTCCAGGCGGCGGATATAGCCCTTTTGGGTCAAACGCGAGGTCTGGCTCTTCACAGCCGAAATATTGATTCCGGCTGTTTCAGCCAAAGATTTGAGCGTGATTTCGTCATCATATCGCATAGCATAAAGCATCTTTGGGGTTGAGTGGCTGCGGAAGGTGATGCGCTGTCCATCATACCACCACACCTCCGTACTTTGCTCTTGGGCAAAGTTTATGAAATACAAAAGTTCGTTCTCCACTGTTTTAGAGAAGTATTTCACAAAATGACGCGCCTGTCGGAGCGAAGCATTTGCCCCAATGGCCGGGCCTTCTCCAACCTCCAAATCCGCCTTATGCAAAGCCTCAAGGTACTGGGACTTGTTACGATTGCGGATGACTATCATAGGCCAGCCGTGTCGTGCCAATATGTAGTTCACCAGCAGTCGGGCAATACGGCCATTGCCATCCTCGAAGGGGTGTATGCGAATGTATCGGTAATGGAAGAGAGCCGCCAACTCCACAGGTGAGAGTTTACCCTCTTGCTCGGCTCTGTTGTACCAGTCCACCAAGTCGGACATAAGGGCTGGGGTCTCCTCAGGCGATGCATATTCAAAACGGTCACCATAGCGGGTAATGACACTGTTGGGACGGGTTTTGTACTGCCCCGCATGGATGGTATAACTGGTTGTATAACCACCCGGAAGGTTACGGTAGACAGTGTAGTCTTCACGTAATATCACTTTGTGGAGTTGCCGTATAAAGTTCTGGGTCATGGGCATGGTTTTGTCCTCAACAGACTCTTGCACCATTCGCACTCCTACGGCCGAAGCCTTCATATCGGCATACTCTTTCACATCGCTGCCCCCAACCACTTTACCAAAAAGCAAAAGGAGTTCTGTCTGCCCATAGGTTAGCGTATTGCCCTCGATGTGGTTACTATTGAAATTATATTCTACAGCAAACCGCTGCCCTAGCAACCGTTGCTTTTCACTACTCAATGGCTGCATAGCCATCCACTGCTTATACAAATTATCCAATTCGGCCATATTTCTTTTTTTATGCTGCCTTATTAACGAATACTTATTGTCATTATTGCCACCACCCAGTGTTAAATGTAGTTAAATACACATTACAACATAGCCAATGGCTATGTTATTATCAATTATTCTTCCGTCATTGTGCTATCTGAAAGCCTTTCACCTAGGGTGAACTCTTCCATGAGCGGAAACCCACACATTGTTGCTGACATGATGATAATTCGATTTTTTCTATCAGATTGTAAAAAAAGTGTATCTTTGCACTTGTAGACATCGAGCGTAAGATGCCTACAAGCAACTGACACACAAACAAAACACACACAACATGAAAAAGAAACTACTGCCTCTCATCCTCCTGCTCCTCGCAGGGCTCTCGGCCGCCCAAGCCTACGACTTCAGCGCCGTGGCCCCCACCGGCCAGACGTTGTACTATAGCATCATACCGAGTACAACTACAGTATGTGTAGAAGATCCCAATTATAATCTCGGCACCGGTTATTGGAGTGGCCATGCTAAACCTACGGGTAGTTTGTCCATTCCTTCTTCAGTCTCTTACCAAGGAACTGCTTACACGGTTACAGCTATAGGTTCTTATGCATTTACTAGTTGCGATAGCATTGTATCAATAACTATTCCTAACTCGGTTACCTCGATAGGGGAAGGTGCATTTTGGGGCTGCTTCAGCCTTGCCTCAGTGACCATACCCAACTCTGTCACCTCGATAGGGAATTGGACATTTTCTGGCTGCTCCAGCCTTGCCTCAGTGACCATACCCAACTCTGTCACCTCGATAGGGGAACGTGCATTTTATAACTGCTCCAGCCTTGCCTCAGTGACAATACCCAACTCTGTCACTACGATAGGGGATTGGACATTTTCTGAATGTACCAGCCTTGCCTCAGTGACCATACCCAACTCTGTCACTACGATAGGGAATTTGACATTTTCTGGCTGTACCAGCCTTGCCTCAGTTACCATACCCAACTCTGTCACCTCGATAGGGAATTGGACATTTTCTGGCTGTACCAGCCTTGCCTCAGTGACCATACCCAACTCTGTCACCACGATAATGGTTCATACATTTTCTGGCTGTACCAGCCTTGCCTCAGTGACCATACCCAACTCCGTCACTTCAATAGGGGGTGGTGCTTTTTATAACTGCTCCAGCCTTGCCTCGGTAACTATTCCCAACTCTGTGACCACGATAGGGGATAATGCATTTTCTGGCTGCTCCAGCCTTGCCTCGGTAACTATTCCCAACTCTGTCACCACGATAGGGTCTTATGCATTTGATGGCTGCGTAAGCCTTGCTCCGGTAACCATACCAAACACTGTAGACACGATAGGTTATAGAGCATTCGGCAATGTAAGAATGATTTACTATAATGGTGCTGCTACGGGGGCACCATGGGAGGCATTATGTATGAATGGATATGTAGAAGACAGCCTGTACTATACAAGTAGTTCAAAAGACACGTTGACGGGAGCTCATGTTGCAATTGTCAGGGCTAATGTTCCTAACACCGTCACCATGATAAGGGGAAGATCTTTTTGGGGTTGCACCAGTCTTACCTCGTTGACAATTCCCAACTCGGTTACCTCGATAGGGGGAGGTGCATTTTATAACTGTACTAGCCTTGCCTCGGTAACCATACCCAGCTCGGTTACCTTGATAGGGAATGGTGCATTTTCTAACTGCACCAGTCTTACTTCAGTGACCATTCCCAATAATGTCACCAAATTAGGGTCTCTTGCATTCCAGTATTGTAGTGGACTTGTTTCGGCAATAATTGGTGCTGATACCATAGGAGCGGAGGCCTTTTATAAGTGTACCAATCTTTCGACCATCAGTATAACTGAATCGGTCAAAGCACTGAGTTATCGAATCTTCTGGAATTGCAATAAATTAAAAACTGTTTATTTTGACGCAGATGACTGTGTCCATATTTTTGGTCCTGGCCAAAGTGTGCATAATGTAGAGCCCCCATTTATGAGTTGCGACTCTTTACATAATCTTTTTTTCGGGAATCATGTGCGGTCTATTTCTTCTCCTTACATCTTTTCAGATACTCCTTTTTCTTTAATTCAGTTTGGTGATTCCACAACAACTATAGGAGCAAAAGCATTTAGTCATTGTTATAATCTGACAAAGTTGGTGCTAGGTGATGCAGTTGTGTCCATTGGAGAAAATGCATTTCAGAATTGTAGCAGCCTAGACACTGTCTATATTGGAAAAGGAACTAAAGCAATTTCCTTATATGCTTTTGATGGTTGTGATTCTCTCTCAGTAATACATTTTAATGCTGAAAACTTCCAATATTCTTATCGTTATATATTTGAGAGATTAGGAGGGCTTCGCTCTTTGATTATAGGTAATGCTGTAAGGGAGTTACCATCAAATCTATTCCGTTATTCGTCGCAGATAGAAACCGTCTACATAAAAGGCGACAGCAACCAGATTGCTACCATTGGGGCAAATGCATTCAATGGATGCAGCAATATGGCTGGGCATATTGTGGTACCACACATCACTTCGTTGGGCGATGGGGCCTTCAGCGGTTGCAGCATGATTTCCTCCGTAGAATTAGGCAATGGTCTATCGGCCATTGGCGACACAGTATTCAAAGGGTGCGACCACATGTCCAACGTGACCCTAGGGCGTGGAGTGCAGAGCATTGCTGACAATGCATTTGAGGGTTGCACGGAGATTCGTCTGCTAACATCGAGGGCACTGAACCCTCCCACCATCTACCGTACTACCTTTGAAGACGTGGACGATGACATATCGGTGAGAGTGCCATGCGATGCTGTGGCCGCCTACCAGAATGCTCCATTCTGGAGTCACTTCAACAACATTGAAGGACGTTTCGACTTCTTCTTCTCCGCCACTTCGGCAGACATCACTAAAGGTAGCGTCACCATTGTTCATGCCCCTGTATGCGACAACATCGAGGCCCATATTCAGGCCAACCCATATCATGGCTACCGTTTCTCGCACTGGAGCGACGGCAACACTGATAATCCCCGCTACATTGTGGTCACTCAGGACACTATTATTACTGCTCACTTTGAGTCGACAGAAGGCATTGACTCTCCCATACTCCATCCAGCACATTACTCACAAGAGGGCAACCGCATTGTGGTCAACGGTGCCGAGGGGCAGAGTGTGCGCGTATTCGACATTATGGGCAAACTTATCTCCTCTCAGCCCAATGTGCCTGAACCCTTCTCCATCTACCTACCCGCCGCCGGAGTTTACCTGATTCAGATAGGAAGCAACACCCCGCAGAAAATTGTGGTGCACTAACCCTCCGAAATAGCAAGGCTTCTTAATAACAATCAACCCCACACAACCAAGTGCGGGGTTGATTCTTTTTTAGTGTGGGGGTGATTCTGTTTGATGTCACAGTGGCAACAATATCCCCTCCAGCTTCGCTATATATTCACTCCTTCGTCACCTCTTAGTAAGATTATGTTAACCTTACTGCACAAAATAACATTATTTAGGGCTAGGAAGATTGTGGAAGGTAAAAAAAGCAGCCGGCCACATGGACCGGCTGCAAAAAGAAAGATATGAAAAGTTAAGTATTTATTTGCCGAAAACTTGCTTGGCCTCGTCCATTTTGGCGGGAACATCAACGCCGAAGGGGCAACGCGACATGCAGCTGCCGCAATGGGTACACTCGGAAGCGTGATGCGAAAGGGCTTCGTATTGCTGTTTAAGTTCGGGTGTAAGGCCTTGGGTCTGTGCCTTGTCGAGCAGTTCGTTGACGCGGGCGATGGGGATGCCCTGTGGGCAGGGGGAGCAGTGGTTGCAATAGGTGCAGTCGCCGCCCTTGGCTGCCTGTGCAGGCTGGAGGACGGTGGTGTAGTCTTTCTCGGCCTCGGTGGCATGCAGGTAGTGGAGGTCGGCCAGCAGCTCGTCGGTGTTGTCGATGCCGAGTATGCAGGAGGCGATGCAGGGCTTGGCAAGGCAGTAGGCTATACACTGCTCGGGGGTGAATGCGACGCCGAGGGGCGAAGTTTTCTGGTCGAGCAGGCGGCCGCCACCGCCGAAGGCTTTCATGACGGTGACCGCGATATGGTGGGTGGCGCAATAGTCGTAGAACTCAACACGCACGGGGTCGATGCCGGCCTGGAGGTTGTCCATGGCACCCTCGTCCCAAGGGGTGGCACCACCACGGAGGCGGTCGAAAGCGGGGTTGAGCGAGAACATGATGACTTCAATCCAGCCACTGCGTGCAGCCATGAGTGCCACTTCGGCGTTGTGGCTGCTGACACCAATGTGCTTGATTTTGCCTTCTTTCTTGAGTTGGAAAACATAGTCGAGGTAGGGGCTGCCTTCCAGTTCGTTCCACTCCTCGGGGCTATCGGTGATGTGAATCATGCCCACTTCGATGTGGTCGGTGCCCAGACGCTGGAGGAGGTCTTCGAAACCTTGCTTGGTTTCCTCGAGGTCGCGAGTGCGGGTGTGCTGCCCGTCCTTGAAAATGGTGCCGATATGGGCCTGGATAATCATGCGGTCGCGGCGGCCTTTGAGGGCTGCACCGATGTTGGAGCGGGTTTTGGGGTTGGCATCGTAGATGTCGATGTAGTTGATGCCGCTATCCAATGCCATGTCCATCAAGGCAATGGAGCCAGCCGAATCTAGTTTTTCGAATCCTCCACAGCCTATGCTGATTTCACTTACCGAAAGGCCTGTGTTGCCCAATGGGCGGTAGGTCATGGAGTTTTGCGGGGTGTGTTGGCAAGCCATCTGCACGAGTGCGAACGCCAAAAGGGAAAGGGATAGGAATTTTTTCATGATATTGCAGCTATTGTGTCGTTACTGAATATTGTTTTGTCTAATCATTTGTGATAGTAAATCATAAAAAAAGCAGGGTAGCGGATTGGAATGTGCTGCCCTGCATGCTGTTACGAAGTCCGGCAGAAGGGCACGGATTCGGTATTATTCGGCAGAGGCTTTGGGTGTCTTCCAGTTGAGGAAGAACTGAACACCGGCCATCTGATAGACTTGCCAGTGGCCCCAATTGCCCATACCGCTGTAGTCGGTGTCCCACTTGAGGTTGAGGGCGAAGTTGGCGGAGATGAAGGATGCCAGACGGTAGTCGAGTTTGAGCTCGAAGTCGAGGTCGGTCTCGAAGGCACGTTTCTTCAACCAGTTGTATTGTGACAATTGTTCGAATGTCTCTTTTCCGCGAAGGGTATAACGGGAATCCTCCTCCATGTTGCCCCACGCCATGTTCTTGGGTTTGGCATAGTCGTAGAAGAGTTCGATACGGGCGTAGAGGTCGAGATTCTTCAGAATGTCCTTTTTCAGATACTGGGCCTTGACATACGAACCAAGGGCGAAGTGGGCATGAGTGAAGGTTTCAGGTTTGTCGGCATTGAAATCTTTGCTCTGCAAAACACCGAAGTTGCGGCCTTCGGCAATGAAGTCGTCATTGTAGACAAAGGTGGTCTTGCCGGTCAGGAAAGAGAGGGATATCGACCAGTCGGTTTTCTTGAGCTCGAAGGAGAGAGCAGTGGTGAGGTAGGCCGGGGCAAAGAAGTTGGAAACAATAGTTGAACACTGTTCTGTGCCGATGCCTGTGTACTCGTAGCCAGCGCCGAACTGGGTTTTGAGGTTGGCGGAGAAGCTGGCGCCCCAACCTTTGTAGGCATTCCAGGAGATGGATGAGGAGAGGTCGATTTTATCGTTGCTCTTGCGGCGGGTTTCGAAAAGGCCACCTTCAGTGGAGTTGTCGAGGTCCTGCCATGCATAGCCGTAGGCGAGGTCGGCGATATTGTCCCAAACGAACTTGGGGTGAGTGTACTTGTAGTTGCCGAAGAATGTTGCAGTTACATCAATTTGAGAGTTACCGGTTTTGGCCCAGTTGTTGAAGAAGTATTCACTGGCTTTGAGGGCGGGGGTTGATGAGGTGGTCCACTTGCCCTGGAACAGGTTGGACGATGATTCATCTTGAGCCGAGGCTACGGAAGCAACCAGCAAGAGGGTTGCACAGAGAATAAAAATACGTTTCATATAGCTTGTTATATTATTGTTTATCCAACTTGAAAAAAAGATTATATTATTTTGCAAAGATACGCTTTTTTTTCCATATATTGCAAAATGAGAATAATCTTGGGCGAAAAAAGTGTTGCAGTCGGGGCTTTGGGGTGGGCAGAATTATTATTTCGCGGAGGGGGAGGCGATGGGAGTGCAAACGCCTTTGTGGAACGAATAAACTGTGCTGTCGGAAGGGTTTGAGTAAGCGACAATTTCGGAGACGCCGTCACCGTCCACGTCGCGAAGGTTCATGCGGTCGAACGGCAGGCAATACATGTTCCAGGGGCCGTCGGGCATGCCGCTATAGTAGGGCGAGAGGACATACCAGGTTTCGGCACCGTAGGTGGAAGAGATGTCGAAAAGGCGAAGGATGTAGGAGGTGTCGTCCTGGTCGAGGCAGACAGTGTCGAAAAGGATGTCGCCATTGTCCGAAAGGATGAAGTCCTTGTTGCTTATGCCCATAAGTTCATCGATAGAGCCGTCTTCGTAGAGTAGGGAAAGCGTGATGAGGTTGCTGTCGGCGGTGTTTCTACTCAGACTAAGTGTCGAGGAGTCGGACAGGCGGAAAGTTTTGACCTCGTGAGATGCGGATTGGGTTGATTTATCAGAAGTTGGACGGCCGCATGAGACCAGCACAGCCAGAAGAATGGAAAATAGTATAAACTTTTGCATATCAAATGTTGATTTCAGTCTGATGTACTTTTTTGTTTAATAACGCGGAACCCTGCTTTTATATTGCAGGGGAAGAGATTTTTTTACGTTGGGGATGTATGGGAGGAGAAGAGATTGTAGAAAAGAGTGCAGATGTATGCAACACCCGCCGACAAGGTTATGACTACAAGCCCGGAGATCAACATGGAGGCGTTGTGGGCAAAAAAACGGAGCAGCGGCAATGTCCAAAACGGAGCCGTAAGATGCAGAGACAACGGATGGAAGAAGAAAAAGACAGTCAGGGCAATGCCGACAGGGATGCCGGAGAGGAAGGCGACGACAAAGGAGCGGCGCAGGCGACTGCGTTCGTGCTGAAAGTAGCTTCGGACTGGCTCGACGGTGTCAAGCTTGCGGGTCAGTTGTTGCATGAACTCCTCGCTGTCGTTGATCTGGGGGCGATAATTGTTGAAGAGTTCTTTGATGTATGGGTCGTTTTTCATTGCTTTATGAGTTTACGTAATTGTTCGCGTCCGCGGGAGAGCTGCTTCCTTATGGCGAAAGGGGTAGAGCCCATGATGCGTGATATTTCGAGAACAGAATAACCATTGATGTAATAAAGCAGGATGGCCGAACGGGTTTTGACGGGGAGAGCGTTGATGGCTTGATAGAGGTCTTCGTAGGCAAAAGCCGTGTCGGAGGGAATGCCGCCGGGAAAAGTGTCGTCGAGCGGATAGAAAAGCGGTTGGGACTGACGTTGATGGTCAAGGAATGTGTGGTAGCCAATCTTGAAGAGCCAAGTGGAGAATTTGAAATGCTCAACATAGCTGTCCGAAGCCAGATAGGCCTTGATGAGAGTCTCCTGCGCGATGTCGTCGGCCTCCATGCGGTTGCCACCACAAAGGCCAAGCAAGAACCTTCGGAGAGGCTCCTGCTCGGCGGTGACATGTTCGATAAACCGTTCGCGTGTCATTACTCAAATTTAGTCTTTTAGCATCCTTTCCTCCTTTTCTATCTCACTGCGGAGCACACGGCGGGCAATAAAATAATAGGCCAACAATCCTGCACCGACAGCAAAGAAAGCAAAACCAAAGACCACTAGCGCAGCGACGTCTTCGAGATAATCCTTATCATATATGATTAAAACGGCAATAATGATGCCAATACCCAACAGGGAGCAAATAATTCCCCATAACAACTTATTGAGCAAACGCATTTTGAGACTACGTTTGGGACTATTGAGTGCTCTTAATAATTCATCTGGCACTGTGCCATCGCATCTCTCCAAGGCGGTTTGAATAATGGCACTTCTCATTTCTAATTCGTTGTTTTTTCTGCGGAATTCAAGGACAACAACCACTATCCCCAAAGCGATAAAAGCCAAAGTGGGAAGTGTGGATTCCAGTGACCAAATCAATTGGTCTAATACATCTTCTGTCATGATACTATTTGTTTAAGAATTATACATTTGTTTGCTTTTTTGAACCAGTTCAGCTATTAAACGTAAAATGGTAGCAAAATGTGACATGAAAAAGATGTTTTTTAGAAAAAAAGATTCTAAGAAGAAAAGCATCCAGTAATAAAAATACTATCAAATCTATCCCCTCTATCGAATCTATCAAATCTATCTCCTCTATCAAATCTATCGGACCAGTCAAAAACAAAAAGGGAGTCCCGGATGAGACTCCCTCTGTAAAAGATTGGCGGCGGCCTACTTTCCCACAAACCAGTGCAGTATCATCGGCGATGAAGGGCTTAACTTCTCTGTTCGGAATGGGAAGAGGTGAACACCTTCTCTATAACCACCAAAATAT